>Ga0255055_10000236_pt1 | contig 43177 bp, 34 predicted proteins | sample JV7_2_27_MG_FD_188633 | JGI IMG/M metagenome (GOLD analysis project Ga0255055, IMG submission 188633) | Seawater microbial communities from Jervis Inlet, British Columbia, Canada - JV7_2_27 | ecosystem: Environmental > Aquatic > Marine > Inlet | place: Canada: British Columbia | collected... | reverse complement strand
CGGTGCAGCCGAGCGACGCCGCATTGACCGTCGAGGGCATCGCGGTGGGCACCCCGGCGTTCATCGCGCCCGAGATGGCGGAGGCGGCTTCCAACGTGGACGGTAGGGCCGACATCTACTCGCTGGGATGCGTGGCCTACTGGTTGCTGACGGGCAGGTTGGTGTTCACGGGCAGTCCGATGCAGGTGATGATGGACCACATCCGCAAGCGTCCGGAGCCGCCATCCGGGCGCACCGAGCTCGCCGTACCGCCCGACCTGGAGCGGGTGATCATGCGCTGCCTCGAGAAGGACCGTCGCGACCGCCCGCGCACGGTGGGGGATCTCGCCGACGCCCTCGCTGCGTGTGAGTCCGCTGGCCTGTGGACTCCCGAGCGGGCCCGGGAATGGTGGGAGACCAACGCGCCCGTGTCGTTGATCAAGGCGTCGGCCGCCGAGCGTGTGATGGGGGGACCGACTCCGGCCGGAAGGGTCTCGGGCGGCTAGGGCGCCGAGCGCGGCAGCCGCAGCCTCGCACCGCCGACCCGCTCTCTCACGTCCGCGTCCGCGTCCTCCCACCGCCGGGCAAACGCATCGTACGCAGCCGCGGAGCCGTCGATGTCACCCACGGCCACCAGGGTCTGTCCCAGGGCAACGTACCTGAGCGGCACGAACTCCCGGTCGGCGGCGCCGATTCCGTATTGCAGGTGGCGAATGCCTTCCTCACGGGTCTCAGCCCGGTCCGACAGCGCCAGTGCGAGCTGAAATCGAAGCGGCGCGGCAGCATCGGTCATCCGGGGCCCGTATCCGCCGCTCGCCAGCCCCGAGCGCAGCAGCGCGACACCGGTGGCTGTGTCGCCCGCGATGAGGCTCGCCCACCCACGCACGGCCGTGAACAGTCCCCGGTGTGCGGCGCCCTCATGAGTGCTGTCCCGCGCGGTCGCCGCCATGGCTATGGCAACGGCCGCTCGTGGCTCACGCCGCGCCAGTGCGGCGAGCGCGCGCCAGTAATCGATGTCCTGTTGCTCCCGCAGGCCAAACGGCCTCGCGCTCTCGAGGCTCTCAACCGCACGCGCGGCGGACGCGGCGGGGGCGTACCCTGCCGTCACCGGGAAGATTGCAGCTGCACGGCCCAGCGGCGGAGCCGCTTCGAGCAGGGCGTCCGTCAGCGGGCTCGCCTCGGCGAGCCGCCCCGCGCCGTTCAGCACGCGCGCCTTGGTTGCAGTGAGGCCGCCGCGTCGCCGGTCACCGGGTGCGGTCGCGGCGAGCACCGCGTCGAGCGCGTCCACCAGAGTCTGGGAGGTCCAGTCCGGCGCCAGGCTCGAGGCGCCCAGCACGTACTCGAGCACGGCCGCGGCCTCCCGGATCGGATCGTAGCCCGGCCCGAACGCAATGGAGTCGAGGATCGCCACTGCCGCGCCGGGGGGGCTCCAGAGCAGACGGCGCGCCAGCTCGAAGCGCTCGACCGCTCGAGTGCTCGAGCTTTGCGGCAGGGCGCCGAAGTACCGATCGAATCGTGTGCTGTCCCGCTCGAGCAGGCTCAGCTCGATCGGATTGAGCAGGGCGGGCGCGAAGGTGGAGTCCAGCTCCAGGACGCGGTCGAACGAGGCGAACAGCTCTTCGGGGCCGATGGCCATGAGATAGCGGGCGCGGTACTGCACGTCGGCGAACTGATACCAACCCTCAGCGTCGTTCCGGTAACGTGCGACGTACTCCCGCAGCGTGTCCAGCGCCGCGAGACTCCCGGCCTGGAACAGCTGGTTGGCTATGACCAGGGTCCGCTCGCGCGACGGGAGACGCTCTGCGAACTCCGCGGCGGCTTCGCCCAACCTCACCGCCTGGGGCGAGCCGTGTCCACGCAGCCAGCTAACCGTCTGGCCCATTCTGAACAGCGCAAGCGCGAAGGTGGGGTCTTCGCGGATCGCGCCGCCGAACGCGGCCAGCGCGGAGTCCCACTGCGAGCGCCTGTAGTACTGCTCGCCCTGCAGATACGCGCGCGTTGCAGCGAGCGAGCCGGTGGTTATCGCGCTCACCCGCAGGTCGGGCAGCGGCTGGCGGGAGCGCCACACGTCACGCAGCAGCCGCAGGCTGAGGCTGTCCACCAGTGCCAGCACGCTGTCGGCAGGCCCGTCGGCGGTAGCCTGTGCCAGCCGCTCGCCACGCACGGTGCGCAGCTCCGCGGTGAGCCGAACCTCGGAGCCCGCCTCGACTATGCTGCCGAGCAGCACCGAGCCGGCGTTGAGCTCTCTGGCTATGGCCAGGGATCCCTCCAGGTCCACACCGTCCTCGTCCGCCCGCTGGCGCCAGCGGTGCAGCACCGTGCGCGGATCCACCGTTCTTATGCCGCCGACCGCATCGAGGTTGGTGGATAGCAGATCCACCATTCCCTCTCCCAGAAGCTCCACGTTTGGGCCCGAGGTGGTGAACGGCACGACGGCGATGACCTGCGCGTCGACCGCCACTACGCTCTCCAGCCTGCCCGGCCGCAGCCACCACACGAGCGCGAGCACCAGCACCACGGCGGCGGTTCCGAGCCACAGCTGCAAACGGCCGCGGCCGGATCGCCACTCCACCTTGCCCGTTTGGAGCGCCTGAGCGAACTCCGCGCCCGTGCGAAATCGCTTGGCCGGAGACTTGTCCAACGCCTTCGCCACGACGCTGCCCAAGTGAGTTGGCGCGTCGGGCCTTGCCTGCTTGAGTTGGGGCGTCTCGCCCGTGATGATCTGGGCGAAGATGGACTCGAGCGTGGGGCCGTCGTACGGTGGCTTGCCCGCGAGCATCTCGTACAGCACGCACCCGAGGCTGTAGATGTCGGTGCGAGCGTCCACCTCGCCGGTGTCGGCCGCCGCCTGCTCCGGGCTCATGTAGGTCGGCGTTCCGATCGGGGAGCCTTCCGCCGTGATGCGCGGTTCCACGGCGGCGCTCACCGCGCGCGCGATCCCGAAATCAGTGACCACCGCATGGCCGCCGGAGAGCAGGATGTTGGCGGGCTTGATGTCGCGGTGCACGACTCCCTGCTTGTGCGCGTAGTCCAGTGCGCTCGCCACTTCGGCAGCGATCTCGACCGCGTCCTCGACGGGGAGCGTCTTCTCACGTGCGAGCCGGGTGGCCAGGGACTCCCCCTCCACGAACGGCATCACGAAGTACAGCAACCCCTCGGCGGTTCCCGAGTCGTGCAGCGGGAGAATGTGGGGATGCTGCAGCCGGGCCACGATCTGGATCTCGCGCAGGAACCGCTCGGTACCGAGGGTCGCGGCAAGCTCGGGGCGGAACACCTTGATCGCTACCGGCCTGTCGTGCTTGAGGTCGCGTGCGAGGTATACGACCGCCATGCCACCACGCCCGATCTCACGCTCAATGGCGTAACGGTCGGCCAGGACCTGCCGGACGTGCTGGTGGAGCTTGTTCACGTGGGAACCATCCAGTCGTGAGCGACTCGCGCTCCTTGGATGATAGGCGCGCACAGGCTCCGCGACCAGATGCGTGGGCCGGCGGGAATGTGCCGAGCGGGAACCTTACACATTTCGCGGCGTTTGACTGAGATGACCCCTCCGACGGCTGCCATGTCCCCGATCGTCCCGCTCATCGTGAGCCTCCTCGGTGTTGGAGCCCTGGTACCGGCCCAAAGGTTGCTTTCGGGCGCCGCGGCCGGAACGGGGCAGCTGCTCGTGGCGGAGTCCTTCGAGGATGGCTGGAAGGACCGTTGGCAGGAGCGCCGCCTGGCCCGGCGCGCTACGAGGTACAGCGTGGAAGACGATGGGGGGCAGCCGGTGCTCGTTGCTGAGAGCCGGAACGCCGCCTCCGGCCTGTGGCGGCCGGCGCCGCTCGACTCTCCACGCTCGGGCCGTCTGACCTGGCGCTGGAACGTCCAGCGGGTGATTCCCGAGAACGAGCACGAACGCGAGAAGCGGGGCGATGACTTCGCCGCGCGGGTCTTCGTCGTGTTTGGCGGTGAGTTCCCGAGCCGAAGCAACAAGGCGCTGTGTTATGTGTGGGCGGCGAGCGAGCCGATCGGGAGCGTGTACCCGAGTCCATACGCGGCGAACGTGGCGATGGTTGTCGTGGCCAGCGGCGATTCGGGGATTGGTGCCTGGCGCCGCGTGGAGCGGGACATCATCGCCGACTATCGCGCCTTCTTCGGGCACGATCCGGATGAGCTGTCGGGTGTGGCGCTCATGGTGGACACCGACAACACGCGCTCGGAAGTCCGGACCTACTTCGATGATCTGCAGCTGACCGCCACGGCGGAAACGGCATCGCGCTGACCGCGGGCCGCGGCTGGCCTCCCGAGGGGCGGCCGCCTATCTTCGCGCGTGCGGAGAGAAAGGCGGTCCCATGGTTTCGGCCATAGTCCTGATGCACGTGGAACGCGACCGGATCAAGGAGGTGGCCGAGACGCTGGCGGAAGTCGAAGGCGTCTCGGAAGTCTATTCGGTGGCCGGGCGGTATGACCTCGTGGCGATCATTCGCGTGCGCACCAATGAAGAGCTCGCGGATCTCGTCACGGGACAGATGTTGAAGGTCGAGGGAATCAGCGACAGCGAGACACTGATCTCGTTTCGCGTGTACTCCCGCCACGATCTGGAGGCCGCGTTCTCACTCGGACCTCCCAGGTAGCGCGCAGCGCTCAGTTCTCCCTGCTGAGCGAATCCAGGCGCGCACTGCGCGCCGCTGCCGAGTCGGACGCCTCCAACGCGCCGCGCACGCCGCCAGCGCCCGGTAGGCGGGAAGCGCCGATGATGCTGTCCCGCTCACGTCGAGTCAGGGTGTCCGCGGGCGTCCCGTCACCCCCTTGCCCGCCACAAGCGGCGAGCATCAGCAGCCCCGCCATCAGCATGAGTCGCATCGGTCTCCTCGCAGGTTGCTGGATCACCAGGTCCTGAAGTCCTCACTCGCGTCTCGCACTCGGTCCCAGATGCGGCCACGGATCTGCGCCACCTCGCGGGCGAACTCCGGGTCGCTCCGCATGCGATCGAACAGCGCCGACTCGAGGACGCGCACCTCCACTCCGCTGGGCGACAGCTCGTAGGCCCGCTTGAGCCACTCGAGCGAGCGTCCAGTGTCGCCGATCCATGCATAGTATGTGGCGAGATCCTCGGCGCGGGTCACGTCGGTGAACGTGAAGTCGTTCGTCGTGCCCGCAGCGATGGCGGATTCGACCGAATCCACTATGGTGCGAGCCTCGTCCGTCCGACCCAACTCGTAGAGGCAGGTGGCACGGATCACCGCATGGGGGCCGAGGCGGACCGACGCACAGCGCTCGGGATCGCCGTTCAGCAAGTGCGCCCGAGCCTCGATGGCGCGCGGCAGCACCAGCTCGGGCTCGAGCGCCCCGGCTACCTGCGACTCACGGATGGCGAGCCCGTACCGGCCGCTGCCCAGAGCTTCGTACGCCAGCGCCAGTCGGCGTCCCGGTGACTGCGGGTCGAGGGCGACCGCGCGTTCGGCCTCCGCGAGCGCCGAATCGAGTTGCCCCACCGCCGCGAGCGCCCGGGAGCACCACGAGGGGACGTCCGGGTTGTTGGGCTGGAGCCGTTGGCCGCGCGCGCAGTCGGCAGCGACCTGCTCGCGGGGCGCGCCCGAGCGGCCGGCGATGTAGGAACGTGACGCGTAGCCCGACGCGAGATCGGGTGCGAGCTCTATGGTGCGATCGGCGAGAGCCAGCGCCATGCCGGCTGCCTTGTATCCATCGAGGTTCACACGGTAGCGGTACGCCAGCGACAACGCGTACGCCTGCGACAGTCCTCCGTATGCCGGCGCGTAATTGGAGTCGTCGGCGATCGCCTGGCTGTAGGCCGCGATCGCGCGCGAGATCGCGGGCGCGGTGCGCCGCGGCAGCCAGTGTTGCCCTACGATGAACGCTGGGTGGCCCGGGCTCCGGGGCGCCTCCTCGACTTCCACCCTTCGCTCGATGCCGGCCACGTTGTTGGCCACCGCAGCCCCGATCCACCGCACGGTTTCGGGCTCGGCCGCGGCCGTCTCCGGGATGACGCGCGCGTCGTTCCACAGGTGCGCGTCGGACTGCGCGTCCACCAGCCACGCATCTAGGAACGTCTGGCCACTGCGCCGCCTCAACTGCGTCTCCAGGATGAGCCGCACCTTGAGCGACTCCGCGAGTTGCGGCGTAGTGAGCCGGGCGTCCGCGAGAGCCTCGACCGAGTGCAGGGAGATGACCTTGAGGCCGTCGAAGTTGGCGAGGTAGCCGATGATGTCGTGCGTGAGCGCGAGGGACGTGCGGTCGAGCGCGGTGTCGCCCGTGAGGTTCTCTACCAATCTCACGGCCAGCGAGTCGACGTAGCCTGTCCCTGAGCCGCTTCCCCTCCAGGGCTGCGACCAGAGAGCGAGGATCGCGCCCACGACGACAACCGCGGCCAGAGTGTACCAGCGGCGCGACCGGGTGCGATGCGCCGGCCTGGCGGCCGTGGTCGGCTGGATCTCGCCGGTCTGCGGAGTCCATGCGGCCGCTGCGGCGCCGTGGGCCTGGGCCAGAGCCTCCGAGAACTCCCGCGCTGTCTGGTACCGGTCGGCACGGCTCTTCGTGAGAGCCTTCTTGATGACCTGCTCGATCTCGGCGGGAGCAGCCGGACGAAGCGCCCGCAGCGACGGCACGGGATCGATCAGGTGCCGGGCCAGTGTGCCCTGCGTCGTGGTGGCCTGGAACGGCGGCTCCCCCGCGAGCATCTCGTACAGCAGGCACCCCAGCGAGTAGATGTCGGTGCGCCCGTCGATCTGCGCGTCGCCGGAGACTTGCTCGGGGCTCATGTACGTCGGCGTCCCGATCGTCACGCCGGTTTCGGTAATGGGTTCTCCGCCCGCGACCGAGATCGCCCGGGCAACGCCGAAATCGGCGACCACCGCGTGATTGTCCTGCAACAGGATGTTCTCGGGCTTGACGTCGCGGTGCACCACATTGTGCTGGTGCGCGTAGTGCAGCGCTCGGGCGACTTCGTGCGCGATCGCGATCGCTTCCTCGAGTGGGATCTGCCCCTCGCGGCGGATGCGCTCGCGCAGCGATACGCCCCCCACGTACGGCATCACGTAGTAGAGCAGCAATCCGGCTTCGCCCGCGGCGTAGATCGGCACGATGTGCGGGTGGGTGAGGCTGGAGGCGAGGTCTATCTCGCGCAGGAAGCGCTCTCGGCCCATGCGCGCGGCGAGGCTCGGGTTGAGGACCTTGATCGCGACCTGGCGGCGCGGGTGGCTTTCCCGCGCGAGGTACACCGTCGCCGCACCACCGCGGCCGATCAGGCCCTCGATGGTGTAGCGCTCCGGCAGTCCAGCCTGGAGCAGATCGCGAAGTTCGCTCACGCCAGTCATGGGTTGAGAGATGACACGCCAACGATAGGCGACGGGAGTGTCGCGGTCCAGGGCTGCTGAGGGCCCGCTCGGAGCAGTACGAACGCGGCGCCTCCGTACGCGGCCGCAGCGGTCAGCAGCAGCGTGGGAGAGCCCGCTTCGATGGCGATGAGCGCTGCAAGGGGCGCCGCGACGACCGATGCGAAGCCGTTGGCGGCCCACGCCCATGCGACGCGCGCCGGCTGGTTCCCGGCGAGCCGTCTCAGGCCGAGCGCGAACGGCATTCCCATCAGCATTGCGAGTGGGCCGAGAGTGGCCAGCGTGAGCATGAGCCGCAGCGCGAGCGGTGCCGCCTGGAAGCTGTGCGCAAGCCACAGGGTCGTGGCCGACGCGGCGAGCAACAGCGCGGCGAGCAGTGCGGCCGCGCGCCACCCGAGCCCGGCCCGGACGCGGTCCGACCACAGGCTTCCGAATCCCGAACATGCAAGCAGCACCGTGAGGACAGCGACAACCGCGTAGACGGGATGGCCGAGCAACAGACTGAGCTGTTGGATCGCCGCGATCTCCGCGGCCAGGTAGGCGAAGCCGATGGCGGCGAAGTAGGTGAGAACGGGGAGCAGCGTGCGCGCCCTCACCGTCGAACGGGTTCGGACGACGGTTGGAAGCAGCAGCAAGAGCGCCGCGAGCACTACGCTCTGGATCAGGGTCGCCAACAGCGTCACGTAGCCCCACTCCGCAAACGGTAGCCAATCGCCCTGTCGTCCCTTGAAGAAGCCGCGCAGCGATCCCGCTCTGAGGAAGTGGTGTGGATAGGGGCGCGCGTCGAGCGCCGGGGCCACTTCGAAGGGGTACTCGGCCGCAAAGCGGGCCGCCGCGTCCGATCCTGCGGACGCGGCTCGGGCTGCGAGGAACAGGACCGGCTCTTCGATGGTGTGAAACTCGCTCTCGCCGCCCGCTGCGCCGGGCAGCCAGTCCAGGTCCAGTTGGCGCTCCTGCGACCACGACTCGAGCGCACGGACGTCGGCTGTGTCGAAGCCCGCAGGTTTCACGAGGACGGTGACCGTTCCCCAGCTGCGCGCCACGATCAGACCGTCGGCCACGTGAGCTGGCGCGACGCGGCGCAGCGCCTCGGCGGCAGTGAGGATCAAACGGACGCTGCCGCGCGGTGGAATCGCGAGCCAGCGGGTGACTGCCAGCACGCCGCCCTCACGGAGCAGCTCCAGGTAACCGACGTACGCCTCGAGCGTGTGCAGGAAGTCTTCGTTCAGTGCGTGCACGCCTGCCGCGGCGCTTCCGGGCCCGCCGGAGGGTCCGATGACCACGAGGTCGTATGTCGTTCGAGCACGCGCCGCGAACGATCGAGCGTCGCCTGGGTGCCACGTCACGCGAGTAGTCGAGGTGTCGGGTGGGGCGAACTCCAGGCCGAGGTCGATCAGGTCGGGAAGCAGTTCGACCGCAGTTACGTGAGCTGCGCCGTGCGCCGTCGCGTTCCACACCTCCGTTCCGGCTCCGGCTTCCAGCAACAGCACCCTCTCGGGCGGTCCCATTGCGTAGGGCAGGGCGGTGGGGAGCCAGTCCAGAATGGCGGTCGCACCGCTGTCGTCGTCGAAGCTCCACGCGGCGCTCGAGAGTGATCCGTCTACGAACAGCGCAAGCTGCTCCGGGAAACGGCCCCGGTACCCGAGTGAGAGCCCCGGCGCGTTGCGGAACGCCGGCGCTGCTACCGCCACGACCCAACCGAGCGGACCGCTTCGTTCGGCCACCCGGCGCGATTCGGGATACGCCTCCACCTGGGGGAGGCCCTTGTAGGGTGTGACCTCGAGACTCCACGGGGGGCGCATGAGTGCGGCGCCGACCACTGCGATCGTGGCGCCGAGGATGAGCGCGGGGGTCAACCGGCGCACATGCAGGCTGGCCACCACCGCTCCAGCCGCAGCGAGCACGGCGGGCACCGCGAGGACCCTTACGGGGTCGAAGATCCACAGCGCGCCGGTGGCAAGGAGCGCTCCGGCCGCGGAACCGATGAAGCTGGCGCCGTAGACGGCACCCGGCCGCTCCGGAGCGAGTGCGAGCCCGAGCAAGACCGTGAGAGCGCCGGTCACGAACGGCAGGGCGAGCAACAAGTAGACCGCGGCGAGCCGGGGCCACTGCGTCCAGTTCCAGATCAGTTGAGTGGGATCCAGCGCGATCCGGTCCGCGGCGGCCGGGGCGGCGATCAGCAGGGCTGCCGTCAGAACCGCGGAGCAGCGGAACCACCGCTCCGCGGCTTCGGGCCGTACGGGGCCCACGAGCGCCAGCAGGGTGCCGCTCGTTCCGAAGCCCAGCATGGCCACGCCGATGGCCATGTAGGCGAAGTGGTAGAACTGCTCGATGGCGAAGACGCGAACGAGGAGGATTTCGTAGGAGAGCGTGCCGGCCGCGACGAGCGCCACCGCGAGCGCGCTAACCGGCAATGCCGGGCGGCTCAGCGGAGACCTTCCAACATGGGGACGAACCGCACCGGCAGCAGGTTCCGGGTGCGAACCTCACCCTCCGCGTCCTTCTCGACCAGAATGAGGCTCTGCACTCCGTACACGCTGCCCACAGGGATCATCATGCGGCCTCCGGGGGCGAGCTGCTCAACCAGCGCGGGCGGGATGAACCCGGCCGCTGCGGTGACTATGACAGCGTGGAACGGTGCCGCCTCCGGCCAGCCGAAGTGCCCGTCGGCGTGCCGCACGGTCACGTTGGAGTAGCCGAGCCGCTCCAGGCGATCGCCGGCGCTCGCGGCCAGCGGACCGAAGATCTCCACCGTGTGGACCTCCACACCCAGCTCAGCCAGCACCGCTGCCTGGTACCCGGAGCCGGTGCCGACTTCGAGCACCTTCATTCCGGGCCGCATATGCAGCTGCTCGGTCATGTAGGCCACGATGTAGGGCTGAGAGATCGTCTGCCCGTAGCCTATCGGCAGGGGATGGTCGCCGTAGGCGCGCTCGCGGTGCCCCGCGGGGACGAACTCGTGGCGCGGGACCGCACGCATCGCGCGCAGGGTGGCTGCGTCGGCAACGCCGTACGCGGCGATGAGGTCCACCATGGCATCGCGCCGCACACGGTAGTGCTCACCCGGCTGCTGCGCCTGGGCGGTGGTGGCACAGGCGAGCGCGAGCAATAGTGCGAGTCTGCGGTACCTACGCCCCCGCCAGGGACTTGAGCACCCGCTCGTCCAGCCGGTGTCCTCCATTGAAGTGGATCGTCTCGTAAGGGATGCCGTGTTCGAGGAGGCGCTCTTCCATCGCCTCCACGGTCGCAGGGGCAATGGTCCGGTCTCTGGTGCCGATCACGAAGGTGAGCCGGGAGTCCTCCAGCTTGCCCCACGCCACTTCGAGATCCATGTCGGGCGGGAGCACGTGCCCCCACAGGATCATCCGCTTGGGCAACACCGCGCCGTGCGTCAGCCAGCGAGCCGCCGTGTGGACCCCCTGCGAGAACCCCAGCACGTAGACGGCGACGGACGCGCGATCCAGCTCCGCGCACACGTGGTCGTACAGGCCGTCGAGGTAGCTGACGTAGTCGGTGATCTCGGCGAGGCGGTCCTCACTCGTCATCCAGCTCGCGCCGACTTCCTGCTCCGCATGATCCGTGTAGTAGCGGGACAGGCCCTCGGGGGCCACGATGAGCCGCGTACCGTCGTCGAGCGGGCGGAAGCGCTCCAGGAACTCGCTGGCGAGCGCTCCATAGCCGTGGCACGCGAACCACACCTGCCGCACGTGCTTCCCGGGCTTGCCCAGCGTGAAGTAGCGGGCGGTGCGCGATGTCGGGAAATGGTGTTGCTGCATCACCGCGAAGTTACGGCCCCGGGAGGCGTCCGGCGAGGGCGCGCCTCCCGGGGCCGCCTCCCGGCTAGAACCGCGCGCTCAGCAGGGTGAAGCGGGCCGCGGGGCGCGAGCGGACCTCACCGGTCCGCGTCAGCACGGGTACGGTGGCCGGCTGCGGCATGGGGACGTCCAGCGCGAGTCCGTCGTCCCAGTTGAGCAGCGCCCCGTAGCGCCGGCCGGAGCTCGCTTCGGTGCGCTCCGGCTGCTTCGGTCCGGTCAGCGCGAACCCGGCCGCGAGCCCCGCCGTGGTGCCCAGCATGGGGAGCAGGATCGCCGTCTTCTCGTCGTCCACCTCGGCGATGAGGTCCAGACCAACTCCGGCAAGCCCGCCCGCGAATCCGAGCACCGTTATCAGCCGCACGCGTCCCGGACTCGGGTTCCACGCCCGGGCCAGGGGAATGCTCCCCAGCAGTCCGACGTTGCCGCCCATCAGCGTCCACGTGAGCAACGCGTCATCCTCGGCGCCTGCCAGTACGCCGAATGCTACCCCGTACCAGCTGCCCCACAGGGAAGCGTCGCTCACGACCTCGGAATGGCCCGCCGGAATGTCCGACAACCGGGTTACAACGAGACCGGTGCCCAGTCCCACCAGTCCGCCCACGACCGCGGCAGCGAACGGCGCCGTGTCAGAATCGCTGGGGTAACAGGCGAACTCGTCACAGAACTCGTCCTGTCCGATCTCCAGCACCTGCTGCCACCCGATGCCCTGCCAGGTACCCCAGATCTCGGCGAAGTTGATGATGTTCGCCTGGCCTCTGCTCATGGGGTTGCTGCGTGAGTACATGTTGGACCAGGCGAAGCCAGCCGGGCCGCCGAGCAGCAGCCCCACACCGAACGGAGTGGCGTCTTCGGCCCCGAATGCGGCGGGTATGGCCACCCCCAACCACGCTCCGTAGATGGTCTGGAACACGATGAACCGCGTGCGGCCCAGGGTGGCGGTGAGCACGCCCCTGAGCTCGGCGAGCCAGCGCTCGGCTTCCTCTGCTGCAGGGGTCCCTGGGTAGTGTCGCACAACGAAACGCAGGAGATCCTCCAGGGTGTCCCACTCCTGCTCGGTCTCGAGGACCCGGGCTATGTCGACCAGGACCCTGGCCGTGTCTGCGGGGGTGTCCTGTGCCTGGGCAGATGGCACGAGCGCGAGGCCCGCGGCGAAGAGCGCTCCGATGAGCGCGTGTCGGATATGCACGATCCTGCCTCCCGTCCCGTCCGGAGCCCGTCACACGTTGATGTACCACCCGCGCTCCAAGATGTTCACGGGCGACAAGCGGGCGTCAAGAGAACAGCGCCGCCGGCCACTCGGGCCGACGGCGCTGCTCGTCGAGGGGGGACGATCCGCGGAGCCTGGGCGGGCGCCGCGACTACCCGAACTCCTTCGGGTGCCGCAGGTGGAAGCCTGTAGCGTCCTGGTACCGCTTGGCCGCCGCGAGCAGCTCTGCTTCGCGGAAGAGCTGCCCAACGAACGAGATGCTGACCGGCGTGCCGTCCTCACTGAAGCCGTGCGGCACGGTGACACAGGGGTGCCCGGTGAGATTCGTCATCAGCAGCACGTCTTTGCCGAAGGAGGGCGTGATGAAGAGGTCGATGCCCTCCATGGCCGTCCGCAGCGCGCCCATGAGCATGGTGCGGGCGCGATTCGCCTGGACGTACTCCACGGCCGGAATCAGGCGGCTCTGGCGGAACACGTTGGGCCAGGCCTTCTCGATCTGGCGCACGAGCAGTTCGTCTCGGCCGCTGCGCGTGAGCTCGTCGAACGCAGCGGCGGCCTCGACGCTCAGTATGAAGCTCAGCGCTCCGGTGGGGATCCTCTCCGGCAGCTCGATCGGGATCGGCTTCACCCCGAGTGAGCGCAGTGCCTCCACAGCCTTCCAGTCGTAGGCGTACCAGTCGTGCTCCGCTCCGAATGCGCTCTTGTAGTAGCCGATCCGCAGGTCCTCCAGGGGCAGGCCCACGTCCCAGTCGAACGGCACGTCGCGCACCGAGGGATCCTGGCCGTCCGGACCGTAGATGGCCTCCAGCACGAGAGCGCAGTCCTCCACTGTGCGGCATATCGGTCCCAGCTTGTCCATGCTCCAGGAGAGGGCCATCGCCCCGTAGCGGCTCACCCGCCCGAAGGTGGGCCTGAGCCCGCTCGCGCCGCAGCGCGTGACTGGTGAGACGATGGAGCCCCACGTCTCGCTCCCGATGCTGAATCCCACCAAACCGGCCACGGTGGCCGAGGCGGAGCCCGCCGAGGATCCGCTCGAGCCCTGCTCCAGGTTCCAGGGGTTGCGTGTCTTGCCGCCGAACCAGACGTCGCCCCACGCCAGCGCGCCCAGCGTGAGCTTGGCGATCAATACCGCGCCGGCCTCCTCGAGCCGGCGCACCACGGTGGCGTCGTACGGGAGTTGCTGCTCCTCGAACGGCTTCGCGCCCCACGTCGTGCGGTACTCGTCCTCAGCCAGCAGGTCCTTGGCGCCCCACGGGATGCCGTGCAGTGGGCCGCGGCACACGCCGCGGGCGAGCTCGGCGTCGGCGCGGTGGGCCTGCCGTAGCGCGAGGTCCTCGGTCAGCGTGATCACGCACTCGAGCTTGGGTCCGTGGCGCTCGAGCCGGTCGAGGTACATCCGCGTCAATTCGACCGCAGTCACATGGCGGTTTTGGATCAGCTCCGAGAGGTCGGTGAGCGACCAGAACGCGACGTCCTCGAGGTTGGCGGGGCGCGTCACCCGGGTGCGGCGCGTCCGGCGCCGTGGCCGCCGCGGGATCTCGGGCTCGTGGCCGACCGGGATCGGATCGAACTGCAGCGCCGGATACACCTCGTTGGGGATCGAGAGGGCGCGGATCTCTTCGTACGACTCGAGGTTCTCGTTGAGGCCCTCGAGCATGAGCTCGCGCTCAGCGTCGCTGAACTGCAGGCCGGCCAGCGCCTCCGCGTGGGGCAGCATCTCCTTGGTGACCTTGCCTTCTCCCTCGGCCAGCGCCCAGAGGACGGCCGGGAAGGCGGTGCCGGAAATGCCCAGGGCGGTGCACCGGGCGAAGAAGCGCCGCCGGTCCATGGGCCCGTGGGCCGAGCCGTCAGGCGGCTCAATGGTGTGGTCAGTCATGTCGTGCCGAGAATGAGGGGTATCCGTCTCGCTGGCTCAAAGATAGAACGGCGGCCGGGTGGCGCCACCTTTGGGCGCTCCCGGCCGCCGGGCTGGGGGCCGCCGCCTTGTCTCACCCTATCCGGCTACGGCCTCCAGCACCCGCTCCATGCGGGAGCGCACGTCCTGGGCCACCGGCTCCAGCGCCTCGATGCCGGTGAGGCCGAGCTGCTTCACCGGGTCGAGGGCAGCGACCACGCACTTGCCGGCATCGTCGGTGGCGTACACGATGACGTTGCATGGCAGCAGGAGGCCGATGTCCCGCTCGGTGGTCAGCGCCCGGTGAGCCAGCGGCGGGTTACAGGCGCCCAGGATCATGTAGGGCCGGAACTCCACGTCCAGCTTCTTCTTGAAGGTGGCCTTCACGTCGATCTCCGTGAGCACCCCGAACCCCTCCTTGCCAAGCTCCTCGACCGTCCGCTCCACGGTCTGGTCGTAGGGCAGCGTCACCTCCACGCTCAGTCCGTATGCCGTCGTCTGCTGCACCATGATCTCTCCTGGTCTGGTCTGGCGCCGCCGCCCAGCCGAGGCGGCGCCCTGGTTTCGTGCGGCAACTTTTACTAAAGGTAAGAGAAACACGGCACCAGCGTGAGCGCCCGGACGTTGACCTGGTCGGCCAGGGACTGTAGAATTTGCGACCGGCTCCGTCAGTCGACGGGGCCGGTTGGTTTCTGGGAGACCCTCGACACACACATGGACGCACAGACAACCCATCGACGCGGCCGGCCGCGCATCCTGCTCGGCGCAGCAGCGGCCTTTCTGGTCATCGCGCTGTCCGCATGCTCCGGCGGCGACTTCCCGCAATCAACGCTGCATCCCACATCGGATTTCGGCAGGGACATAGACGCCCTCTACCGGACGATCCTGTGGTGGGCGATCGGCGTGTTCGTCCTCGTGGAGGCAGCGCTCGTCATCACGATCATCAAGTTCCGGCAGCGGCGCAGCTCGAAGGCGCCGCAGCAGGTGCACGGGAGCACGCTGCTCGAGATCTCGTGGACGCTCGCCCCAGCGGTCGTGCTGATATTCATCGCGGTTCCCACGATCCGAACGATCTTCCGAACCGACGGCACCGCGCCGGAGGGAGCGCTGCAGGTCGAGGTGATCGCTCACCAGTGGTGGTGGGAGTTCCACTATCCGGAGTCCGGCATCGTCACCGCCAACGAGATGCACGTACCCGTGGGACGGCCGGTTGCACTGGCGATGACTTCTGACGACGTCATCCACAGCTTCTGGGCGCCCAAGCTCGGCGGCAAGCGGGACGTCATGCCGGGGCGCACGACGCACATCGCGTTCACGGCCGACTCGGTCGGAGAGGTGTATGGGCAGTGCGCCGAGTTCTGTGGGGAGTCCCATGCGAACATGCGAATGCGCGTCGTGGTGGACGACTCCACGGACTTCGAGGCTTGGCTGGCGCAGCAACTGGCGCCGCCGGCTCCGGCGGACGCGTTGAGTGAGCAGGAACAGCTGGGGTTGGAGATGTACCGTACGCGGGGGTGCATCGCGTGCCACACCGTCGAAGGCGTGAGCGCGGGGGTGATCGGCCCGAACCTCTCGCACGTGGGAGGCCGGAACACGATTGCGTCCGGCATTCTCCCGAACACCGCCGCGGGGCTCACGCGCTGGCTGTCTGATCCGCCGGCCGAGAAGCCGGGCAGCCTCATGCCGCGAATGCCGATGACGGAAGACGAGGTCGCGGCCCTCGCCGCGTACCTGCTGAGCCTGAACTAGGACGGATATCGGGAATGGCAAGTTCTGCACCCGCCGATGCGATGAGGCTCCGCTCCAGGATCTGGAGCTGGGTCACCACCACCGACCACAAGCGGATCGGGATTCTGTACGGCGTCTCCGCGTTCGCCTTCTTCCTTGTCGGTGGCCTCGAGGCGCTCATCATGCGCCTTCAGCTCGCGTCCTCGGACAACTCGGTTGTGAGCGCCGAGACGTTCAACGAACTGTTCACGATGCACGGCACGACCATGGTGTTCCTGGCCGTCATGCCGCTCTCGGCAGCATTCTTCAACTTCGTCGTGCCGCTGCAGATCGGTGCCAGGGACGTGGCCTTCCCGCGGCTCAACGCCTTCAGCTACTGGGTGTTCCTGCTCGGCGGCCTGTTCATGAACGTGAGCTTCCTGGTAGGGGCGGCGCCCAATGCGGGTTGGTTCGGCTACGCCAACCTGACCAGCACGCAGTTCTCGCCCGGGCTGCACGTGGATTTCTGGGCCATTGGCCTCCAGGTGTTGGGCATCGCGTCCATCGCAGCCGGAATCAACTTCATCGTCACTATCGTGAACCTGCGCGCTCCCGGCATGCGGCTTATGCGTATGCCGGTGTTCACCTGGATGACACTCGTGACGCAGTTCATCGTCGTCACGGCGTTCCCTGTCATCACGGCCGCGTTGGTGTTCCTGATGTTCGACCGGACGTTCGGCACGAATTTCTATGTGGTGGCGGCGGGCGGCGACGTGCTGCTGTGGCAGCACCTGTTCTGGCTGTTCGGCCATCCCGAGGTCTACATCCTCATCCTGCCGGCCATGGGGATCGTCTCCGAGGTCGTCCCGACGTTCTCACGCAAGCCGCTGTTCGGCTACGCGGTGGTCGTCTACTCGGGCCTTCTCATCGCGATCCTCGGCTGGGGCGTGTGGGCGCACCACATGTTCCAGGTCGGTCTCGGTCCGATCGCCGACTCGGTGTTCGCGGCCACGACCATGCTCATCGCGATCCCCACGGGCGTGAAGATCTTCAATTGGATCGCCACGATGTGGGGCGGGAAGCTCAACTTCACGACCGCGATGCTGTTCTCAGTCGGATTCATCGCGATGTTCATCATCGGCGGCCTGTCCGGTGTGATGCACGCCTCGCCGCCCGCCGACCTGCAGCAGACCGACACCTATTTCGTGGTGGCGCACTTCCACTACGTGCTGGTGGGAGGCGCCGTTCTGGGTCTGTTCTCAGGGATCTACTACTGGTGGCCCAAGGTGTTCGGACGGATGCTGAGCGAGTCCATCGGCAAGTGGCACTTCTGGCTCACCATGATCGGAGCGAACCTCACGTTCTTCCCGATGCACTTCATCGGGCTGTTGGGGATGCCGCGGCGGATCTACACGTACGATGCAGCGCTCGGCCTCGACACGATGAACCTGGTGGCGACCTTGGGCGCATTCACGATGGCTCTCGGCACGCTGGTGTTCGTGGGCAACGTGTTGTGGACGTGGAGGAAGGGCGAAGCCGCGGCCGCCAACCCGTGGGACGGCGCGATGCTCGAGTGGGCCATCCCCTCGCCTCCGCCGGCGTACAACTTCTCGGTCACTCCGACGGTGAAGAGCCGGCTCCCGCTCTGGTCGGAGGACGGATACGAGCCGAAGCCGCTGCCGGAGGACCCGCCCGAGCCGATTCACCTGCCCGACGGCTCCTATTGGCCGCCCGTGACGGCTGTCGGGATCATCGTCGCCGCCGCCGGCCTGTTGACCGGGTCGCTGTGGGTAGCGTTGGTGGGGATTGGCGTGCTCGTGGTCGGCATATATGCGTGGGCCCTGGAGCCCTTCGAGGTTTGAGATGACGCACGCTGAGGCGACTCATCAAACGAGCACAGGCCTGGACAGCCGGAAGATCGGCATGTGGGTGTTCATCGGGTCCGAGTGCCTGATGTTCGGTTCGCTGATATCCACGTACCTCGTTTATCACGGCAAGAGCGTCGCCGGCCCCACGACGCGCGAGATCCTCAACATCCCGCTCACGTCCATCAGCACGTTCGTCCTGCTGATGTCCAGTCTGGCGATGGTGCTGGCTCTGGCCGCGGTCACGCGCAACGACATCGTCTGGAGCCGGGTGTGGCTGGCGACAACGGCTTTCCTGGGGCTCGTATTCCTGGGCTTCCAGGCGTTCGAGTTCACGACGTTCGTGCGCGAGGGCCTGACGCTCCAGGTGAGTCTCTTCGGTTCCACGTTCTTCGTCTTGACCGGCACGCACGGAGCCCACGTGGCAGTCGGGGTGCTGTGGCTGGTCAGCCTCCTGGTGCGCTCATTCCAGGGGAAGCTCGGTGCCGAGAAGGCACTGAACGTGGAGCTCGCAGGGCTCTATTGGCACTTTGTCGACGTCGTGTGGATCGTGATCTTCACGGTGGTTTACCTGCTACAGTGACGGACGGTGAGATGAGCGAGCAACTGCAACACGACGAACAGGCGCACCCGGGCGTCGGGACTTACCTGACGGTGGCCGGTGTGCTCACGGTCATCACGCTAGTCGAGGTGGGCATCTTCTACGTGCCCGCCTTCCAGGGCTGGCTGGCGCCGGTACTGCTTACGTTGTCGGCCACGAAGTTCGTGCTGGTCGTGGGCTTCTACATGCACCTCAAGACGGACCACCACCTGTTCCGCGTGATCTTCACCGTGCCGCTCCTCATCGCCGTGGCCGTGATGGTGGCGCTGCTGTTCCTGTTCGGCGTCGTTGCGCTCTAGAATCTGCCCCGGGAAGACGAACGCCGGAGCGGCTCGATGGCTGCTCCGGCGTCGTCTTATCCTTGAGAGAGAGTCCGCAGGCTCACAACTGCCGAATCGTGTCCGCGGACTCGTCTATGGAGGCCCCCAGCGGGTGCTGCGCCAGCTTCTCCCTCAAGCGCGGGTGCTGACGCCACAAGTGGTAGCCCATGCCGATCCCTGCGATCGCGTTGCCGATGGCCACGCTCCACCACGCGAGCGCACCCAACAACGGCTGCGCCACGACGGCCACGACGATGTAGAACCCGAACTCGAAGGCGGCGAAGAGCACGATCGCCAGGAACAGAGTGGACGGCGCGCGCTCCACCTGGCACGCCAACGCGGCGGCTATCGAGCCCACGATCACAAAGGCAAGCACGTGAACCATCGTGTAGCCCGCCACGGTCTGGAACGACACCTGTACGGTGCCGGGCTCGCGCACGCCCCAGAACAGCGCCGACCCGAGCATGCTCGGCGTGAAGAACGGACTCCCGGCCAGCGTGTCCACGATCAGGAACCACGCCGCGATGGCCGCGGCACCGATCAAGCCGACCACGAGTCCTTCGTGAGAGATGCGCTTGAAGTCCATGCTGCCAATCCTGTCGGGAGGTGCGTGGCCTACCTAGGTACGGGTTCGCCGGGAGCCGGTCAAGGGAGCCTCTTGGCTCGGCCGGCACCAATGCTAACGCATGACCCGGGCAGGGGGGTTCCCGCCGGCGTAGATTTGGGGTGGAGAGGAAGCGCCGGAATCTCAACAATGAACTCGAGGGCATGAAGTGGGACCGTCGCAGGTAGCGCTGCGGTATGGCCGCGCCGCCGACTTCCTGGAGCTGACCAAGCCCAACATCGTCGGGATGATCCTCGTGACGGTGGCGGCCGGGTTCTATCTGGGAACGTCGGGGCCGATCGACCTGACGCTGTTGCTCCACACCCTGGCGGGGTCGGCCATGGTCGCCGCCGGGAGCAATGCGCTCAACCAGGTGCTCGAGCGCAGGATCGACGCGCGCATGCACCGCACACGCAACCGCCCACTTCCAGCGGGCAGGCTCGCGGTATCGCACGCCACGGCCTTCGCGTGGACCCTCGGACTCGCCGGGGTGGCGTACCTCGTCATGTTCACGAATCCGGTGGTGGCGTTGCTCGCCGCGGCGACGTTGGGCTCGTACGTATTCGTCTACACGCCGCTCAAGCGGAAGACCTCGCTGTGCACGCTGGTTGGCGCGGTGCCGGGCGCCTTGCCGATCGTTGGTGGGTGGGCTGCTTCAGCCGGAACGGTGGGGCTGGAGGCGTGGGTACTGTTCGTGCTGCTGTATCTGTGGCAGATGCCGCACTTCCTGGCCCTCGCATGGATCTGCCGCGACGATTACGAGCGAGCGGGGCTGCGGATGCTCAGCGTCACGGCCGGCGACGACGCGACCTTCCGCCAGGCGTTGCTCTACTCGGTGGCATTACTCCCCGTCAGCCTGATGCCAAGCGTACTGGGAACCACGGGACCGGTCTACTTCTTCGGCGCCCTGGCCTGTTCGTTGTGGCTCATATGGGCCACCGCCACAGCTGCCCGGCGCCGCACCAAGCCCTCGGCGCGGCGGCTGTTCCTGGTCACGGTCATGTATCTGCCGGTCGTGCTGATCCTGATGACCGTGGACAAGGGGATCTGAGCAGACAATCCTGCAGCTCCCCGAGCTTCAACGATGAGCGGGCGCCCGGTGAACCGGAGCGCCCGCTCGATCTATGTGCGAAGCCGGCGTCGATCAGTCGTCCGTCGCCTTGAGCCGGACGATGCGCGTGGTCGGTGGCTCGTTGCCCAGCACCTGGTAGATCCTGAGCGTCACGATGTCGCCCGGCGCCACGTCCGCGAGGACTTCGTTCAGCTCACCCACGGTCCGGATCCGGTCATCGTTCACGTGCGTGATGATGTCCAGGACTCCGCGCCGCGCGTCGGCCGGAAACAGCCGTTTGTCGTGGGCAGGACCGTTGGGGTCGATACCCGTGATGATGGGCCCGCGGTTGTCGTCTCCGATCCGCGAGTCGCTCGCTGCCATCTGCGCGCTCAGCGGCTGGACCGCGATGCCGAGCTTGGACTCGAACGAAGCCGGCTGCTCGGCGCTGTCCTCGTCGGCCCTGGCGATCTGCTGCCTCTGCTCGGTCTCGGCCTCGTCCAGCTGCACCGTGATGTCATGGCGCTCGGGGTTGTCGGCGCCCTGCCGCAGCACGGTCACGACGATGCGGTCGCCGGGCTGTTTGAATCCGACCAGCTGCTGTAGCTGCGCCGTGTAGCGCACTTCCTGGCCGTCCACCTGGATGATGACGTCGCCCTCCTCGAGACCGGCCCGCTCGGCCGCGCTGCTCGCCGTGAAGCTGTGAACCAGAACGCCCCGGACCTCGGTCAGCCCCATTGCCTCCGCATCCTCGGGGCTGGCATCCTCGATCCGGATACCGAGCGCGGCGCGGCGGACCCGGCCGTTCTCGATCAGCTGATCCGCGACGACACGCGCGAGGTTGATGGGGATGGCGAAGCTGTAGCCGGTGTAGTACCCGGTGCGGCTGGCAATCGCAGCGTTCATGCCGATCACCTGTCCCCGGATGTTCACCAGGGGGCCACCCGAGTTGCCTGGGTTGATCGCGGCGTCCGTCTGGATGAAGTCCTGGATATTCCATTGGCCGTTGCGCAGCGCGTCCAGCCCCCGCCCCCGGCCGCTCACGATCCCGGCCGTCACCGTGAAGTTGAACGCCTCACCCAGCGGGTTTCCGATGGCCAGCACCCACTCCCCGACCCTGAGTTCGTCGGAATCACCCAACGAGACGGTGGGGAGGTCGTCCTCGTCGATGCGGATCACGGCGATGTCGGTGTTGGCGTCGCCGCCCACCACCCGCGCCTTGAACTGGCGCCCGTCGTAGAGCGTCACGTCGAAGTGGTCGAACCCATCCACGACGTGGTTGTTTGTGAGGATGTACCCGTTCCGGGCGATGAGGAACCCGCTGCCGGTGCCGCGCCGCGGGACGTCCTGGTTCGGATCGAAGTAGCGGTCGAACGGGGCGGGCACCTCCGGGTGCGCCTGCCGCCGCGTGCCCGACGCCTCGATGAAGACGACGGCGGGGCGCACCACGTCGGCCACCCGCACGAATGCTTCACCGAGGCTCTGCAGCTCCTGGGGCGGCGACTCCAGCGGAGCAGCCGATTGCGTATAGACAGGCAGCGCTCTGGAGGGTGGCTGGGCCAGCGACAGCCGCGGGAAATCCACCACGAATACGAGCGCCGCGGCCAGCCCGAGTGCCATTACCACCAACGATCCGAACTTCGCCCATTCTCTGGTACGTGACATCTAGTCTACTCACCTGCTGGTGACTGGTTTGAAGGCCCCGGCGGTGGGCCGGGCCTGATGTAATCTAACCCGAACCGGGGCGGGAGTTTCCCCACCGCCCCGGCCGGTGCTGCACTACAGCGTTGCCTCAGGACTTCGAGTCGTCCACGATCTCGTAGTCTGCCTCGACGACGTCCTCCGGCTTGGCCTCTCCTGCGCCGGTTTCCGCTTCCGCGCCCTCGCCCCCCGAGTCGGAAGGCTGCTGCGCCTGGGCGGCCTCGTAGAGCGATGCCCCCGCCGCCGAGTATGCCTGTGACAGCTCCTCGAGCGCCGATTTGATCTCGGATGTTTCGCCCGCCCGAAGCGCCTTCTTGGCTCCGTCGAGTGCCTCGTTGAGCCGATCCCTGTTCGTGCTGTCCAACTGATCGGCCCATTCCTTCACGTTCTTCTCCACCTCGTAGACCATCGCATCCAGGCGGTTGCGGGTGTCGATCTCCTCGCGCCGCGATTTGTCCTCGCCGGCGTGCTGTTCGGCGTCCCCCACCATGCGGTCGATCTCGGTGTCCGAGAGCCCGCTCGAGGCCTCGATCCGGATCTTCTGCTCCTTGCCGGTGGTCTTGTCCTTCGCCGAGACGTGCAGGATGCCGTTCGCGTCGATGTCGAAAGTCACTTCGACCTGAGGCATGCCACGCGGCGCGGGCGGCATGCCAGTGAGCTGGAACCGACCGATCGTGCGGTTGTCGATTGCCATGTCGCGCTCGCCCTGGAGCACGTGGATTTCCACCGTGGTCTGGTTGTCCTCAGCGGTGGAGAATATCTCCGACTTCTTGGTCGGGATCGTGGTGTTCCGCTGGATCAGTACGGTGGTCACTCCGCCCAGCGTCTCGATGCCGAGCGAGAGGGGCGTGACGTCGAGCAGCAGGACATCCTTCACCTCGCCCGCGAGCACGCCGCCCTGAATGGCAGCGCCGATCGCCACGACCTCGTCGGGATTCACACCCTTGTGCGGGTCCTTCCCGAAGAACTCCTTGACGATCGCCTGGACCTTGGGGATCCGGGTCGAGCCACCCACCAGGACGATCTCGTCGATCTTCGAGGGATCGAGGCCGGCGTCCTTGAGCGCCTGCTTCATCGGCGGCAGGATACGCTGGAACAGGTCGTCTACCAACTGCTCGAACTTGGCTCGTGTGAGCGTCACGTTGAGGTGCTTGGGGCCGGACTGGTCGGCCGTGATGAACGGCAGGTTGATGTCGGTCTGCGTCCGGCTCGACAGCTCCATCTTGGCTTTCTCGGCGGCCTCCTTGAGGCGCTGCAACGCCATGGGATCCTGGGAGAGATCGATGCCCTGATCCTTCTTGAACTCGTCGACCAGCCAGTCGATGACGCGCTGGTCGAAGTCGTCCCCACCCAGATGCGTGTCGCCGTTTGTCGCTTTCACTTCGAACACGCCCTCGGCGAGCTCCAGCACCGAGATGTCATAGGTGCCGCCGCCCAGGTCGAAGACCGCGATCTTCTCTTCTTTCTTCCGCTCCAGCCCGTAGGCCAGCGACGCGGCCGTCGGCTCGTTGATGATGCGCAGCACTTCGAGACCGGCGATCTTGCCGGCGTCCTTGGTGGCCTGGCGTTGGGAATCGTTGAAGTAGGCCGGCACGGTCACGACGGCTTTCTGCACTGGGTGTCCCAGGTAGTCCTCGGCCGTCTGCCGCATTTTCTGCAGGATCATCGCCGAGATCTCGGGCGGCGTGTAACGTTTGTCGCCGATCTCGACCGCCGCCATGTCTTTCTGCCCTGCCACGACCTTGTAGGGAACTTCCGTTATCTCCGTCTTCACCTCACCGATCCGGCGGCCCATGAACCGCTTGATCGAAAAGACGGTGTTCTGGGGGTTGGTGATCGCCTGCCGCTTGGCCACCTGGCCGACGAGGCGCTCGCCGTCCTTGGTGAACGCCACCACCGAGGGGGTGGTGCGTCCGCCCTCCGAATTGGGGATTACGACCGGGTCGCCGCCCTCCATAACAGAAACCACGGAGTTGGTGGTGCCCAGATCTATTCCAATGACCTTTTCCGGCATATAGCTTGTCTCCTGACAATAGGGTGCAGATGCGCGTTGTTATCCGATGGCCACATAAAGCAAGCCCCGTACCATGAAAATGCGCCATATTGGCAGGTTGGGGGCGGTTGCGTGGTGCTCGTCCCTAATCTGTTGTCACTGCTGAGCTTTCGCTCCATCGAGGTCCGCCTGGATGTTCCCGTACAAGGATGACAACCCGACCCTGGCGACCCCGGTTGTCACGCTGGCCATTATCGCGGTGAACGTGGTGGTGTGGCTGGCGGTGCAGAGGGGCGGTGTGGAGCCCGGGCTGGCGCGCTCGGTTTGCGATCTGGGGCTCATCCCGGGTGAGCTCTTGGGGCGGGTGCCTCAGGGAACGTTGGTCCAGCTGGGACCCCACCTCGCGTGCGAGGTCGGAGCGCCGGCGCCCCACACGGTGTTCACCTCCATGTTCCTGCACGGGAGCTGGTTCCACCTGCTGGGCAACATGTGGTTCCTGTGGATCTTCGGGAACAACGTGGAGGACTCGATGGGGCGGGGGCGCTTCGTGGCGTTCTACCTGCTGTGCGGCGGGCTCGCCGCGGTGGGCCATATCGCGCTGCAGCCCGGCTCGACGATCCCGATGGTCGGAGCCTCGGGCGCCATAAGCGGCGTGATGGGAGCCTACCTGGTGCTGTACCCGCGCGTGCGGGTCCACATGCTGCTGATAATCGTCATCTACATTACGACCTTCACCGTTCCCGCCTACGTGATGCTGTTCTACTGGCTGTTCCTCCAGGTGCTCGGCGGTGCCATCGCCATCGGAACCGAGGGCGGCGGCGTCGCGTTCGCGGCCCACCTGGGTGGGTTCGTGGCGGGGGTGGTGTTGATCAAGCTGTTTGCCAAGAGTGAGCTGGTGGAGGCGCACCGGCGTCACCTGGAGCGCCGGGTGGTGTTTCGGGACTTCGGAAGGGACCGGTGGATATGAGCTTCGCGAGCGACACCACTCAACAACCCATGAGATGAACCTATGAACTCCGACACCAGTATCGGACCGGTTCGCGGACGCGTGGCCGTCCTCGTCGCTTTCGCGCTGACCGCCTTAGCGCCAGCGGCGCAGGCACAGGGGGTGCAGCTCAACTCCAACGCCGTTGAGCTCAGGATCACGGGCCGGTTACAGGTTCAGTACAACCAGACCTCGGTGCCCGACCAAATCTACTCCACTTTTTTCGTGCGCCGCGCGCGGATCACGGCCGAGGTCAAGATCAACGACTTCATCTCCGGCAAGATCCAGCCCGAGTACGGAGAGGGCACGGTCAGTCTGCGCGATGCCTACGTGGACTTCATATTCAGTCCGGCGTTCCGCTTCCGGGCAGGTCAGTTCAAGCGACCCTTCGATCGGTTCGAGCTGGTGAGCTCGACCCAGATACTCGTGATCGAGCGGACCGGCGGTGTCCGGGGAGTGGCGGATTGCGCCGGGGTAGACAACGTATGCTCGTACAGTCACTTCACCGAGAAGCTGAACTTCTCCGACCGTGACATCGGCTTCGAGGTCGGCGGCCGGATCAGCCGCTTCGTGTGGTCGGCCGCGATGACCAACGGCCGCGGCCCCAACAACAAGGTGGACCAGAACGGCACCAAGTCGTATACCGGCCGGCTCGAGTACCGTCACTCGGACCTCGTGTTCGGCGCCAACATCGGTGTGCACGACTACCCCAACGACAGTACGCTGACCGACGAGTACGCCATGGCGTTCGGCGGTGACGTGGATTGGGGCGCCTACGAGCAGCCCGGTCCGCACCTCAAGGCAGGTGTGACGTACGGAGAGAACTGGAGGAACCTGAGGACGGCCGAGCCGAGCAAGTTCTTCACGACTCAGGCCATCGCGACGTACCTGATCCCGGTCGAGGCGAGGCACCTCTTCGGGCTCGAGCCGCTGCTGCGGGTGAGCTGGGGAGACCCGGACACGGACGTGAGCGGAGACGACGGCTGGCTGATCACCCCGGGCTTCGTGTTCCACGTCTACGGACGGAACAAGATCGCGATCAACGTGGATGTGTGGGCGCCCGCCTCGGGACCCACGGAGTACTCCACCAAGGTGCAGGCATACCTGTACTTCTGAGACAGAACGCATCATGACTGACCGCATCCGCGTCTTTGTTAACGAACAGCCGGTCGAGGTCGCCGCCGGATCGACCGTGCGCGGCGCCGTCGAGGCGTTCGACGCGGCGCTGGCCGCGGCGCTGGACGAGCTCGGCAACTACGTGACCGATGGGGTGGGGCGCCGCGTGGAGGCGGATGGACCGCTCGTCGCCGGCTCGATCCTGCGCGTCGTGCGCTCCGCACGGCGTGCGGACGCGGCGGGAGAGATTTCGGGGTGAGCGCACTCCTCCTGGTCGGCGCGGCCGCGGAGCAGATTGCTCAGACGCAGCAGGGCGTCGAGACGCCGTTTGTCGCGCGGCTCATGGGGCTGGTGGGCATCGGCGCGATGATCGGCCTCGCGTGGCTCATCTCCAGCAACCGCTCGAGAGTGAACTGGCGCCTGGTCGGGGCCGGCGTCGTGCTGCAGGCCGCTTTCGGCGTGCTGGTGCTCAAGACGGGCTTCGGACGGGTGATCTTCCGCGTGGCGAACGCGGTGTTCTTGAGGTTGCTGGGATTCACCGAAGAGGGCGCGCGGTTCATCTTCGGCAACCTGGTCAAGAACAACGTCCCCGTCGGTCCCGTGACCGGTGAACCCGCCGACTCAGTCCCCATCGTCTCCGTGGAGCTGTGGGCCAACACCGGCTCCTACTTCGCGTTCACGGTGCTCCCGATCATCATCTTCTTCGCTTCGCTGATGGGCGTGCTGTACTACCTGGGGATCATGCAGCGCATCGTGCAGGCGATCGCGTGGGTCATGCAGCGGACGATGAAGACGTCCGGGGCCGAGACGCTCTCGGTGGCGGGGAACATCTTCGTCGGACCCACCGAGTCGCCGCTCATGATCAAGCCGTACGTGGGGCGGATGACATACTCCGAGCTGGACACCGTGATGGTCGGCGGCTTCGCCACCATCGCGGGGAGCGTGATGGCCGCGTACGTGGCGATGCTCTCGCCCTACTTCGACGACATAGCCGGTCATCTCCTCACGGCCAGCGTGATGAACGCCCCGGCGGCGCTCTACATCTCCAAGATCCTGGTGCCGGAGACGGCCACGCCCGAAACAGCCGGCACGCTCGACGTGTCGACGGAGAAGGAAGAGGCCAACGTCATCGAAGCGGCCGCCGCCGGCGCCTCACAGGGTGTGCGCCTGGCGGTCAACGTCGGGGCGATGCTGATCGCGTTCGTTTCGTTGATAGCGATGTTCAACTACTTCATTACCGCCGGCGGAGGCCTCCTGGGCATCGAGGGCCTCACAATGGAGCGCATTCTGGGGTGGGTGCTGGCGCCGCTGGCGTGGCTGATGGGGGTGCCGTGGGCCGACGCGGGGGTCGTGGGGTCGCTGGTGGGAGTCAAGGTGGTGCTCACCGAGTTCATCGCCTACCTGCAGCTGGGCGGCACGCTCGCCGCCGGTGACACGCTCTCACCGCGCAGCGCCGTGATTGCCACTTACGCGCTGCTCGGGTTTGCCAACTTTCCCTCCATCGCGGTCCTGATCGGCGGCATCGGTGGAATCGCGCCCGAGCGGCGCGGCGACCTGTCACGCCTGGGGCTCAAGGCCATGGTGGGCGGCAACCTGGCGGCGTTCACGTCGGCGAGCCTGGCCGGGATGTTGGTATGACGGCCGGGAAACGGGAAACGGGAAACGGGAAACGGGAAGCGTCATGGGGACGTTGAGCGACAGCCTGGAAGTAGTGTGTGCGCGGCTCGGCGACTTTCGTCCCCGCGTGGCCATGGTGCTCGGCTCCGGCCTCGGCGGCCTGGCGGAGGCAGTCGAATCGCCAATGAGACTCCCCTACGGTGACATCCCCGGCTTTCCGGCCACCACGGTGGTGGGACACGCCGGCGAGCTGGTGGCGGGCGAGCTGGACGGTGTGCCGGTCATCCTGCAGAGCGGCCGCTCACACCTCTATGAGGGACATGAGCCGGGAGCGGCCGCCCTGCCGGTCCGTGTCTTCGCCGAGTTGGGCGCGGAGATCCTCATCGTGACGAACGCCGCCGGCGGCATACGACCCGACCTGCGGCCCCCGACTCTCATGCTCATCGCCGACCACGTGAATCTGATGTGGCGCAACCCGCTCGCCGGACCGGTGGAGCAGGGGGAGGAGCGCTTTCCCGACATGGCCCAGCCGTACGACGCCGAACTCCGGGCAGCGGCCCGCGCTGTGGCGCGGGAGAAGGGCATCCGCATGGCGGAAGGCGTGTACGCCGGCGTGTTGGGGCCGAGCTACGAAACCCCGGCCGAGATCCGGATGCTCGAACGCCTCGGGGTGGACGCCGTGGGGATGTCCACGGTGCCGGAGGTGCTGGCCGCCCGGGCCCGGGGTCTCAGGGTGCTCGGGATCTCCAGCATCACGAACCTGGCGGCCGGGCTCGCTGCGGCTCCCATCTCGCATGAGGAGGTCCTCGCGGCGGGGCGCTCTCTCTCGTCCCAACTCGAGAGCCTGATCGGGGGCGTGTTGTTAGGCTTGCCTTAACGCGTTGTATTGTATGCTATTAGCGGCGCCCGGCAGGAGGATCCCAGCGCGCTGCACCCTGATCCTGCCCCGGCCTCCGACGACCACCACCTGACAACCCCGTTCCGCAGTGCAACCCTTCCTGCGAAGCCTGTGTCTCCTGTATCAGCAAGCCGGCAATCGCCCCCATTGAGCTCGAGGGTTGGGTGGACGAACAACAACTGGTAGCCAGAGTCCGGGCGGGTGACGCCCGCGCCGAACGAGCGCTCTACGAGGAGCACGTCGACCGTGTTTACCGGTTGGCGTACCGGATGGCCGGCGACGACGATCTGGCCCGGGAGTTTGCCCAGGAGACGTTCATCCGGGTCTTCGACCGGATCGGTCAGTTTCGGGGAGAAGCGGCACTGGGGACCTGGATCCGATCGATCGCGACGAGCGTGGTGCTGAACGGCTTGCGCAAGGTGAAGCGGTTCCGGCAGCGCGAGGTCGATCTGGAGATCGCGAGGTCGGCTGGCGGCAGCCAGAGGCAGGCGGAGCCGGATCTGAAGGAGAAGCTGGGCCGCGCGATCGACGCGCTGCCAAACAAGTATCGGATGGTATTCGTGATGCACGATGTCGAGGGCTACACGCACCAGGAGATCAGCGAGCAGCTCGGGATGCAGTTGGGCACGTCCAAGGCCCAGCTGTCCCGGGCCCGCGCCAGGCTGCGGGAGTCCTTGGCGGAATTTGCGGGAGAATGGGCGTCATGACTGAGGAACGATTCCAGGAGTTCCTGCGCGCCGAGGCCCAGCGCTACAACGAGCCGCCGGAGACCCCCACGGACGAGATGTGGCGGGGAATCCAGGCCGAGCGGGCAGCGCGCGACGGCCGGCGCTGGCCCCAGCGGTGGCATCACCGAGCGGTGCGGTCACCCTGGGTCCGTTGGGGCGTGGGCATCGCGGCGGCCCTGGTCGTGGGAATAGGCATCGGCCGCTTCACGGGCCAGGGAATGCCGGGCGGGACCCAGATGGCTGCTGACAGCGCGCAGCTGGAGGCCGAGTCGGCACCCTCACCCTACCGCTGGGTGGCCGCCGAGCACCTCGGCCAGGTCGAGACTTTCCTCACCGGGTTCCAGGTGGATGCGCGGGCGGGTGTCCCGGTGCGGTACACGGCCGGACCGGCGCAGCAGCTGCTCTCGACCACGCGACTGCTGTTGGACTCGCCGGCGTCCGAGGACGCGCAGATGCGCACGCTGCTCGAGGATGTGGAGCTGGTTCTGGCCCAGATCGCACAGTTGCAGGGTGGTCAGGGCGAAGCTGGAGAGGAAGAACTGGAATTGATCGACGACAACATTGACCAACGGAGCGTCCTGCTCAGGCTGCAAACGGCGATGACCGCCGAGGCCGGGGTGGCAGGCGGTCAAGGAGCACTGTGATGCGGCACCAGATGAAAATCATTCGATCCGTACTCGGCGGCCTGGCGGCAATGGCCTTGCTGGGCGGCACCTCCAGCGTGCTCGCGCACGAGCGCCTCGCGCCGGTGGCGTCGGCCTCCGCCGCTGAGCACCGGATAGCGGCCGACCAGGCGGACTCGCTGTACCGCGAGGCGCGGACGGCGCTGAACCGAGGCGACTACGACCGGGCCGCGGGCCTGTTCCGCGACATCCGGCGGCGCTACCCGGACTCGCAGTACGTGCCCAACTCCTACTACTGGGAAGCGTTTGCGCTGTACCGCACCGCCTCCGAGGAGAACATGCAGCGGGCACTGGAGCTGCTCGAGCGGCAGGGCAGCGACTACCCCAACGCATCGACGCGTGAGGATGCCAGGCAGTTGAGCGTCCGGGTCGCCGGCGCCCTGGCGCGCGGTGGAGACGCTGCCGCAGCCGAGCGGGTGGTAGGGCTCGCCGCGCCCGCCGCGGCACCCGCGCCGGCCGCTGCTCCGGCTCCTGCGGTGGGGATCGGCCGGCAGCAGGACGAGGAGGACGACCTCGCCATTGCGGCGCTCAACGCTCTGATGCAGATGGACGCCGAGCGCGCCATGCCGATTCTCGAGAAGGTGCTGGCGCGGCGCGACGCGGGTTCGGTGGAGCTGAGGCGCAAGGCGGTGTTCATCGTGGCGCAGCAGGACACCGATGAGAGCGCCCAGATCCTGCTCGACGCGGCCCGCAACGATCCGGACGCTGAGGTCCGGGCCAACGCCGTGTTCTGGCTCTCCCAGGTGGAAGGCGAGGAGGCGGTGATCGCGCTGGACTCGATCCTGCAGTTCTCGACCGATCGCCGGGTGCAGGAGAAGGCCATCTTCGCCCTGTCGCAGCACGAGTCCGAGCGCTCGGATCAGGCCCTGCGCAGCTACGTGCAGCGCGACGACGTGCCGGAAGATCTCCAGCACAAAGCGATCTTCTGGATCGGCCAGACCGACTCCGAGGAGAACATGGAGTTCCTGCGGCAGCTATTCGGCCAGCTCCAGAGTGACGAGCTGCGGGAGCGGGTGATCTTCGCGCTCGCCCAGAGCGAGAGCGAGGAGAACAGCCGTTGGCTCATGGACGTCGCTCTCGACCCGAACCAGTCGATCGAGATGCGGAAGAAGGCGCTGTTCTGGGCCGGTCAGATGGATGACGTGTCCGTGCCCGACCTGGATCGGCTGTACGACAGCATGACCGACCAGGAGTTGCGCGGCCAGATCCTGTTCGTGCTGTCGCAGCGGGATGAGCCGGAGGCCATCGACAAGCTGATGGAGATTGCGCGGAGCGATCCAAATCCGGAGTTCCGGCGCAAGGCACTCTTCTGGCTCGGACAGTCCGACGACCCGCGCATAGCGGAGTTCCTGCTCGAGATCATCAACCAGGAGACGCAGTAATGAACCGGGCGCGAAGGACTCTCACGGTCGCATTCGCCTGCGTCTTTGCCGCTCTCCTGGTGGGCGCCGCCGGTGCGCAAGCCCAGTCGATCGAGGACCAGGTTGCCTCGGTGCGAGACGGCCAGGTGCGCATGAGCTACGCCGCCAAGGAAGGCGTGTGCGGCAACGGGCGCAACATCAGCATGTCGCGCAGCACCGATGATTGGGAGAGCGGCTGTGAGCACGGACCGGTGCGCGTGGCGCTCGACGTCGAGCGCGGCAGGGTAGTGGAAGTGGATACGTACGTTGGCGGTCGCTGGCGCGAGCGCAGCGGTGTCACCGACCTGGGTGAGGTGCCAGCGCAGGAGGCGGCCGAATACCTGCTGTCGCTGGCCGCCACCCTGGACAACGAGGCGGGCGAGGATGCCATCTTCCCGGCGATGATCGCCGACGACGTCGTGGTGTGGCCCGCCGTCCTCGACATCGCGAAAGACGAGTCGCGTCCGAGCGACATCCGCAAGAGCGCCACCTTCTGGTTGTCACAGGCGGCTGGTAACGCTGCGATCGAGGGGCTCGAGGAGTTGGCGGAGGACGCGGACGGCGACTTCGACGTGCGCAAGAGTGCGGTGTTCGCGCTGTCCCAACTCGACGACGACGAGGGCGTGCCTAGCCTGATCCGCGTCGCTCGCACGAGTCCGGATCCGCGCATCCGCAAGAACGCCATCTTCTGGCTCGGGCAGAGCGAAGATCCCCGGGTCATCGCGTTGTTCGAGGAGCTACTGACCACGCCGTAGGCCCGGACCCCGCACGCGGGGAACGGACGAGGGACGGGCAGTGGTGGACGGCAGTCGGCGACGGAGGCCGCCGAGTCCACCCTGCCCTCTGTCGGCGCTCCCCTGAGCGCCGCATTATTACCCCATGAAGAACACGATCCTTCTGGCGCCCCTCTTGCTCGGAGTCGTGTCCTGCGCCGTGAACCCCGCCACCGGCCAGCGCGAGCTGATGCTCGTGAGCGAGTCGCAGGAGATCGCGATGGGGCGGGAGTACGATCCCCAGGTAGTGGCCGCGTTCGGCCTGTATCCCGACTCCGCCGTGCAGAACTACGTCAGCGGGATGGGGCTGCGCATGGCTGCCGTGTCGGAGCGACCCGATCTCCCGTGGACCTTCCGAGTCGTAGATGACCCCATCGTAAACGCGTTCGCAGTGCCGGGGGGATACATCTACATCACTCGCGGCATCATGGCGTATCTCAACTCCGAGGCGGAGCTGGCGTCGGTGGTGGGGCACGAGATCGGCCACGTGACCGCGCGGCACTCGGCGCAGCAGATGTCGCAGCAGCAACTGGCGCAGGTGGGTCTGGTCGCTGGTGCGGTGCTGGTGCCGCAGGCGCGCGATTACCTGGGCGTGGCCGGGGCGGGGCTCCAGCTCCTGTTCCTCAAGTTCGGGCGCGACGACGAGCGCCAGTCGGACGACCTCGCCCTCAGGTACATGTCGCGTACGGGCTACGACCTGCGCGAGTCGCCCGACGTGTACGAGATGCTGCGCAGAGTTAGCGCCGCGAGCGGCGGCGGACAGGTCCCGAACTGGCTCTCCACGCACCCCGATCCCGAAGACCGTCGCGAGCGCATCCAGGCGCAGATAGACTCGCTGGAGCCGGCGCCCAACGCGACCGTGAATCGCGCGGAGTACCTACGCCTGATCGATGGGATGATCTTCGGCGCGAACCCGCGCGAGGGATTCTTCCGGGACAACGTCTTCCTGCATCCCGATCTCGAGTTCCGGCTGGGCTTCCCGGCGGGCTGGCAAACGGCCAACAGCAGGCAGGCCGTCGCCGCGGTGAGTTCCGAGGAGGACGCCATCCTCCAGCTGACGCTGGCGTCGGGTGCATCCCCCGCGTCGGCTGCCCGCGCGTTCCTTGCGCAGGAGGGCATCACGACGTCGGGCACCGTGCGCTCGGGCGACATCAACGGCCTTCCGGCCGCGACCGCCGTGTTCCTGGCCGCTACGGAGAGCGGCGAACTCATCGGAATGGTGACGTTCGTGTTCTTCCGGGGCGACCTGTACCGCATCATGGGGTACACGCTGCGGGCCAACTGGGACAAATACCGGAGCCCGTTCCAGGCGACCATCGGCAGCTTCCAGCGTCTCACGGACCGCAGCGCGCTGGCCGTGCAACCGCTCGAGCTGGACATAGTGCGGCTCGACCGGGCAATGACCCTGCGGGAGCTCGCCGAGCGCTACGGGTCGCAGGTGACGCTCGACGAGCTGGTGCTCCTCAACCAGGTGGACCCCGACGAGCGGCTCCCGCGCGGTGCGCAGGTCAAGCGCGTCGTGGGTGGGCCGATCGAGTAGCATCCTCGGACGACGACCCTCATGCATCCGGATCCGCAGCTCCAACTCACCGAGCGCTCGGCGCGCATCGTTCACAAGCTCATGGTGATCGCTGTGGTGATGATGGTGCTCCTCATCGCCGCGCTGAGGCCGGCGTTCGGGTTCGAGCCCGCGGGTCAGCTCACCACGGTGTTCCGCGTGGCGGCGGCGGGGGTGCTGCTCCTGTCGGTGATCGCCATGCGAGTCGTGCGGGGGAGCATGGACCCTGTCGGACACCGAGAAGACCGCGACGCGTGGTGGCGGGCCAACTTCCCGCGCGCGATCGTCGTGTGGGCGCTGGCTGAGGGGAGTGCCCTGGCGGGCGCCGTGTTCTGGGTCGTCACCGGCGACTTCGCCATTCTCGCCGGCGTGACCGGGGTCTCGCTGGCGCTGATGGTGTGGAACCGACCGGGAGTGTTGATGGGGGTGTAACTGCGCGAGCCCCGCGGCGTGGTGTCATTCCGCGGGGCTCTCGCCTCTGGTGGGATCAGGTTGGGCGGCCTACTCCTGCGTTTCGAGCACTTCCCTCAGGTTCTCCATCACCCAGACTTCCGTCGCGAATGAGGCTCCGCAGGACGCCACCTGCCGACCATCAGGACTGATGCGGAAGGGGCCTGGGGCGTGGCTCCACAGCTTCTCGGCCTCCCCACCCGCTGCTGCAACACGCCAGACGTGATATCGGTTCTCTTCCTTTCTCGAGAACACTACAGATGCGCCATCCGGCGTCCACTGTATGTTCATGACCTGTCCCCGCTCGCGAATCGTATGCAGCTCCCGCACACCCCCGTTCTCGAGGTCTATGATCATGAGGCGTCCGCCCGTATAGATGGTGGTCGGATTCCCCTCTAGTGAATCCCTCACCGCCAAGACTAGGTGGCGTCCGTCCGGCGCGAGAGCGAGGGCAAGCGGTGTAAGACCGAGATCAAGATGGAGCTCTCGTTCGTGACCCGACGCGAGTTCGCGCCACATCACGCGACCCTCATCTGTCTCCCTGTTGAACAACGAGTAGATGATTGCCTTGCCATCGAGCGACCAGATCGCTCCAATCCCGAACCACCAGACCGTCCCCTTGGGGATGTCCAACACCGAGGTGGCCTCGCCGCTCTCACTGTCGATCAGGTAGAGTGCTCCGTTATACTCGTCATCCTCCCTGCTGCGGTCCCAACCGGCCATGAGAATGGACCGCCCATCCGGAGACCATGTCTGCCGCGCGACGTCCAGGTGAGGCGCCAGCTCACGGACTTTGCCTGTGGGAAGGTGTCGCACGTTGAGCAAGTGGCGGTAGCCGAAATCGCCCCCGGCTCCTGGCCCTGCCGGTCCTTCCCGCTCGCTCCAATAGGACAGGTATTGGCCATCCCGTGACCACGCCGCCTGGCAGGCGGAACCCACGATCGGTACGGCCGATTCTTCGTCCAGGTCACCCGCGGCGAGGTCCAGGGGCGCAACGGTCGTCGCCAGCCACCTCGTGAAGTTGCTGTAGAAGAGCCTGCCATCCGAAGTGAACCCAGCCGGGTCCACCTGCCCCATGCGGCGTCTGACGATTCGGGGAACCCCCGCCACTGCTCCGTCCGACACCCGGACCGTCCAGGCATCCCAACTGCCGCTGCGATCACTCAGAAACAGCATGTGGTCGGTGTCTGGGATCCAGCCCAGCAGGAAATCGTTCGCGGGATGCTGCACGAGCGGCACGTCGCTGCTGCCGTCCATCGCCAACAGCCAGATGTCGTACGACCCGTCGTCTCGCGTTACCGGGATATCGTACGCGACGTATCGATCATCTGACGAGAAGAATCTCCTGCCATAGAAAGGAGCCTGCCCGAAGTCCTTGAGCGTCCGAGCGGTACCGTCCCGCACCGACACCAGCGCGAGTCGGAACGTCTCGCAGGCTTTGTAGGCTAGCAGGTATTGGCCGTTGGAAGACCACGCTTGGGGCCCAACGGCGCACCCATCCTCGGCGTGAAGTACCCGATCACCCAAGCCGTCGATGCCCACCACACGCACGTGCTCATCGGTCCCCTCTGCATCCCACCCGTACGCCACGAATCTGCCGTCAGGTGACACCCTCGCGTCAGACGCATATCCACCAGGCGGATCGCGCGATGCATCGTGGGTGAGGTACCGGCTTTCTCCTGTAGCCAGGTCTCGGATCGTGAGGACGTCGTTGCCTGTGTGAACAAGGTGCCGGCCGTCCGGAGTCGGTGCTCCCTCCTCGGCCTCGGGGCCGGCCCACACGCGGCGCGCCGTTATGCTCACCGCCTCGGCGTCTCGGGCCGCGCGCTGCAACGCCGCCAGCCGGGTGCGGGCCTCCGCCACAGGATCCTCCTGGTCGCCGAACTCCCGCACCACCCGCTGGTAGGCCTGCTCGGCCTCTGTACTGCCCAGCTTCTCGTAGCACTGGCCCATCTGCACCAGCGCCTTGGCCGACAGCGCTCGATCCTCGGAGAACTCACCAACTATGCGCTCGTAGAGGCCTATCGCTCCGCGCAGGTCTCCATCTGCCCGTTCCTTGACGAGCGCCTGCTGGAACAGGTCGTGGCCGCTCTGGGCGAGTGCGGCCGTCGCTGCGAGCGTTGTGAGTGAAACAGCAACTACTATGGCAGCAAGAACTCTGATCGTTTTCATGATTGCCCCCAGTGAAGCTCTCCGATTGCCAAGTGTTCCACGGACCGGTCCTGGTCGAGCGGCTTACTCCTGCGTCTCGAGCACCTCCCTGAGGTTCTCCATCACCCAGATCTCCGACTCCTGCGTGTACGTGGTCAGCGCGATCTGCCCGCCGTCGGGGCTCAACTCGAACCAACTGCCCCACTTGCCTTCCCCCACCGTCCAGAGGCGTTCAGGTTCGCCGCCGGTTGCCGCGACGCGCCATACGTGGGTCCGCCACTCGTCCCCTTGGATGGATTCGGAGTACAAGACGTGGTTGCCGTCGGGTGTCCACTGTACGCTCAGTTCCCTGCCGGTCGCGGAGTCGCCACTCGCGACGATTCGTCGTGTGGCCCCGGTTTCGAGCTCCAGCACCGTGAGCCCACCGAGTCCGATGGAATTGAGGGAATCGTCGACCGCAAACACGAGGTAGCGACCGTCGGGAGAGAGCTCCAAGGGTCGGCAAACCAGCAGCGAGTCCCGGTACAGCTCGCGTTCTTCACCCGAATCGAGCTCGCGACGCACCAGTCGACCTTGTGGCGCGCTGTCACTCCTCACCGAGTAGATGATTGCCTCGCCATTGGGGGACCATACTGCCCAAATCCCCTGCAATCCAAAGTCTTCGGGAAAGGTCAGCAGCGGCGTATCCTCCCCACTCGCCACGTCCACTGCATATACGACACGAGAGGCGTAGGCGAGGATTGAACGTCCGTCGGGAGACCAATCTCCTAGGAAACGAACAGCCAAGTGGGTCGCCAGCTCCCGTTGCTCGCCGGTTGCCAGATGCCGGATGTTGATCCTGCCCCGCTTCCCCTCCGTGAGCCCCGATTCGGTGACGAACGCGAGGTACTCACCGTCGGGTGACCAATGGGGGTGACGATTCGAACCGAGGAGCGGCCTCGCGGCCTCTAGATTGGCCGTCCCGGTGGCCACATTGAACGGTGCAATACTCGTGGTGAACCAGCGCGTGAACACGCTGTAGAAGAACGCCCCGCTCTCGCTGAATCCTGCGGCGTCCACCTCACCCATGTCGCGTTGGAGCTTGCGAAGCGGTTCCACGATCGCGCCGTCACGGACCGAGGCGGCCCACAGATCCCACGTACCATCGCGATCGCTGAGGAACAGTATGTGGCTCGTTCCCGGCACCCAGCCAAGGAGACGATCGTCTGCCGGGTGTTGGATAAGGGGAGCCTCATCACTCCCGTCGAGCGGGAGCAGCCAGATATCGGCGTTCCCGTCGTCCCGCGCGACCGGGCCGCCGTAGACGAGAAACCGATCGTCCGGGGAGAGCCACGATCGGTAGCCATACCGCATTGTCGGGAGTTCGTGCACGACCCGTACGGCGCCGTCGGCCACCGACACGAGCACCATCCTGAACGTTCCTTCCGGGTTGGACTCGGACCAACAGTCCCACCGAGCAGCAATGTACTTCCCGTCTGACGTCCACTCGTACGGCTGGATCCAGCAGCCCTCTTCGCTCAAGAGCTCACGGAGGTTCTCGCCGTCCATTCCCACGACGCGTAGGCTTCCCCCTTGATCCTGCTCGCCGTAGCCGTGCGCCACCCACTTGCCGTCGGGCGACACCCGCCCGCTATACGCCAGAGCCCAGGTAGGTGTGTATCTCGCATCCTGAGTGAGGTAGCGGTTCTTGCCGGTCCCGACCTCTCGCACCGCCAAGTTCATGGTTCCCTGGCCGTCACCCCAGACGAGGTACTTGCCATCGGGTGTGGGATCGTGTGCGCCGGCGTTCAGTCCGGCCCACACCCGCCGGGTCGTGATGCTCACCGCCTCGGCGTCTCGGGCCGCTCGCTGCAGCGCCGCCAGCCGGGTGCGGGCCTCCGCCACAGGATCCTCCTGGTCGCCGAACTCCCGCACCACCCGCTGGTACGCCTGCTCGGCCTCGGTGCTGCCGAGCTTCTCGTAGCACTGGCCCATCTGCACCAGCGCCTTGGCCGACAGCGCGCGATCCTCGGAGAACTCACCCACGATGCGCTCGTAGAGGCCTATCGCTCCGCGCAGGTCTCCATCGGCGCGCTCCTTGACCAGCGCCTGCTGGAACAGGTCGTGGCCGCTCTGGGCCAGCACTGGCGCCGCGCTCAGCGTGATGAGCGAGACGGCGGCGATCGTTAGGGTGATGGTTCTCATGATCTCCCTCCCCGGCATCACTGGTGACTGGCTCCGGCCGTCGTTCAGCGCTGTCGCTGCGAAGGTCACTTTGCGGGGTTCCCGCGGCTGCTCGTGCGCAATCTCATCCTCGAGCGTTTCTGCTGCTTCCTCATGACCGATCTCGAGGCGGCGTGGTGCCCTCCGATCTCTCAGGCAGTCGAATGCAACGCATACCATTGCCGCCATCAGCACGAGAAGGAAGGCCGCGGTAACGCCTACATTCGACCATACAAGCACCTGCAGCGCGAGGAGTGCCATGCTATCGACGTAGGATGGATCGAGCATGGGAACCTCCTGGACCATGGAAACAGCCGTAGCGAAGTCCCGCCCAATATCGGGGACGTGCTCACGCCGAGTGTCACGGCGCCACGCGGTCAACGCAAAGTTCCGGCAACGTTTCCTTCTCGTTTTGTCGGGAGGTTGTCATGGAATCGTCAGCCCCACGCATCGTCCAACCAGGTCTCACGGCACGAACTTGTACCCAACCCCGTGCACCGTCAGCAGATGACGTGGCTCGGAGGCCTTCTCCTCGAGCTTTGCCCTGAGGGACCCCACGTGGTTGTCCACGGTTCGCGTCGTGGGGTAGTTCTTGTAGTCCCACACCTCGTTCAATAGCTCGTCCCGACGCACGACCTCTCCGGGCCGGGCGGCGAGAAACCGCAAGACGCCGAACTCCTTGCGCGTCATCTCGACCGGACTCCCGCCCTTGCGTGCCTCGTAGCGCCGGAAGTCCACCACGACATCGTCGAACCGCAGCTCGTCGGGGAGTGTCGTGGGTCGGTGTGCGCGGCGCACGATGGCGCGTACCCGCGCCAGCAGCTCGCGGATAGAGAACGGTTTGGAGACGTAGTCATCGGCGCCCAGGTCCAGGCCCAGCACGCGGTCGGCCTCCTCCCCCCGGGCGGTGAGCATTAGGATCGGCGTGTCGCCGCCTTCCTCCCGCACCTTGCGGCACACCTCGTAACCACTCATCCGCGGCAGCATCAGGTCCAGAATGACCATGTCAGGCTTGTGCTCCCGGATCATCCGGTAACCAGTCTCGCCGTCACCCGCGGTCAGGACCTCGTAGGATTCCGCCAGGAGGTTGTCCTTGAGACCGCGTAAGATCGCGGGATCGTCTTCGACGATGAGGATGCGGGTCACGCCTCGGCCGCTTCCAGTGGCAGGTGAATGGTGAACGTGCTCCCCTGGCCGGGCACGCTCTGCACCGTGACGTGCCCGCCGTGCGCTTCGGCGATGTGTCGCACCAGCGTGAGCCCCAGCCCGGTTCCGGGAATGCCCTCGTTCTGCTTCGCGGGTACCCGGTAGAACTGCTCGAAGATCCGTGCCTGTTGGTCGGGCTCGATGCCGATACCGTGATCCGCGATCCCGATCACTGCGAAGCTGTTGTCCCTACCGAGCCGCAGCTCGATGTCGCGGCTCTCACCCGAGTACTTCATCGCGTTGGCGAGGAGGTTCAGGATCGCCTGTTCGATGGAGTCCCGATCCACACGCGCCGGCGGCATTCCGTCTTCGATCTGGACGTCCAGTTCGACCTGCTGCTGTTGGAGTGGATACCGCATCGCCCTGGCCGAGGATTCGACGATCTCTGCCAGGCAGGTGGGTTCCCGCCGGTACGCCTTCTGCCCCCGCTCGATCTTGGAGAAGTCGAGCACGTTATTGAGCAGGCGCGTGAGCCGCTCGCTCTCGTCGACGATCGTTTCCAGGTACTCGGCCTGCACCTCCGGATCGGTGGACCGGCCCATCTGAAGCGTCTCAGCGAACATCCGGATGGCTGTGAGGGGCGTCTTGAGCTCGTGCGAGACGGCGGAGACGAACCTGGAGCGCATCTCGGCGACCATCAGCTCGCGCCGCACGTCCCGCCACACGAGATACGCGCCGAACGCCGTCACGCTCAGCACCAGCAGCAAGGTGACGAGATAGAACCACCGCCTGACGTCCCAGGGAGTGCCATCCAGATCGCGTGGTGTCGAGGGGAAACGCACGATGAGGCCTGGGAAGCTGGCGCCGACCAACTCACCCTCGGCTACGCTCCCGGCAGCTATCGCAAGCGTCCCCCCTCCGGCGTTCGACCCGGCCATCGCGTCTGCTACGATGGCGAACATGGAGTCGGCCAGGACTGCTACCGCGACCTCGGGCGCATCTCCCACGGCTGGTGTCGTGCCCACGAGCCAGGCGGGCGCACCGTACGGCCCCCAGCGGGATTCGGCACCGAGCAGTTGCGCGCCGGTGCGAGACCCCAGCCCGAGGCTCCGGAAGTCTCGCTGCAGGGCAGCTCCCTGCTCGGTTCGGGCTATATCGAGGGCGATAGTCGTCCCGCGGTCCCGCGCAGCCCGGCGGACGTTCGAGTCGGGTGCAGTCTCCTGGAGCGAGTGTGTTAGATCACGCAGCAGGTACAGCGCTGTGGGTGAGAGCCAGCGCTGGGTCTCGATCACGGCATGTACGCTCTCCAAGACCGCGCTGTGACTGCTGCCGGCTTCGAGGAGACGAGTGGCGGCATAACATGACAGGGGAACGCCGTGCTCGTCGACGACGTCGGGATCGATCGCGAGGACGCGGCGGTTGATCGCCAGTGCTTCCTGCCGTCGTCCCGTGGCTGCCAGGGAACGTGCCATTAGGAGGCGGGCGTACGCAGCTTGATCGGAGTAACGAGCCGCCTCGACCGCTTGACGATAGAGATCCACAGCTCGCTCGGGATCATTCGACACCAGCTCCGCGCGCTCGGCCTCCGTCACGAGGCCTGCAAACTCCTCCTGTCTCACGAGGCGTCGGAAACGTGCTGGTCGGGTATCGCTCTCCCAGGGGAGCGTGAGGTGCCCGTCGGACACGCGTGCCACGAGGGCCACGGCGGGATGCCCGAACCGGCTCGATGAGGCACGGTCCGGATCCGCGACCAGGGCGGTGGCTTCCTGGAGAGCAATTCGTTCGAGCTGTGAGGAGAGGGTCTGACGGATCTGGTTGGTGACGCGGCGCCGCTCGTCAGCCAGGCGCTTCTCGCGCAGCTCGCGCTCCTGACCGATGATGCGGACACCGAGGGCTACCAGCACGGCGCATGGCAGGATGATGGCTGCCAGAAACAGCAGGACGTGTCGCCGATGCCTGTGCAATGCCATGACTTGTTATTGTAGGGCTTTCTCCTCCCGCCAATGTCACGGAAATGTCAGCGGACGGCAAACTGCCTGCGGGGACATGGGCGCCGGCTCTTACTCGGTGCCGGCGTCCTCCTCGGCACCACCCGACGCATCCTCTGCGTCGTGCGGCAGACTCCCCCGCGGTGAGCGGAAGTACACGAACGGCGTCTGATACAGGAAGTTGGAGACCCGCGACGTGTAGATGTCGGCGTAGCGCTCCACCTGGCGCGCCAGGTGGCTCTTGTCGTTCCCGGCGCGCATCAGCAGCCCCCACCGCTCGTTGCTGAGCCGTCCGGCCGCCGTGGCCAGCGGCGCGATCTCCTCGTCGAGCTGTTGGATCTTCTCGCGCAGGGCATTCAGGTCCTTGTCCAGAGCGCGCGCCGATATGTCCACTTCGGGACCGTACTTGGCGCGGCGGCGCTGTAGCTCGAGCCGTATCTGCGCGTGCTCGAACTCGAGGCGTTCTTTCCGCCGCATCAGCTCAGAGAGGCGCTGTTGTTTGGGCTCGAACGCGGCCTCGGCTCGGATCTCCTCTTCGAGTTCGCGCAGCACGAGCGCCGAGCGCCAGCGCAGCACGTCCTTGGAGACGCTCACGTCGGTGAAGATGTGGTCGCCCACGTAGAGGATCTCATCCCCCGAGATGCCCAGATGGCTCTCCACCAGCGCGGCGTGGCCGCCGAGCCAGATGCCTCCGGCGCCAATGCCCGTGGGCGAGGGTCGCAGGTCGCCCTCCTCGCTCACCACCTCGAACACGGGGGCGCGCTCCCAGAAGAACGCCGGCTTGCGCGCCGAGACGATCTTGAGGTCGAACAGATCGCGCCACGTGGTGCCGTCTTCGAGGAACTGGTCGAAGGCGTACTGCATCATCGCCTTCGTGTACTCCCACTCCGAGTTCGTGATGAGCACGAGCTTCTTCCCCGCGCGGCGCTGGTCGAGCAGGGCGAGGGTCAGCTCCGGGTCGAGCTCCACGAAGCGGTCCGGGTCGGCGATGATCTCCGCCTTGAGCTCTCCCTCCATGTGTGCTTCGTCGATCGACGTGCGCACGAGGCGGTAGAGGTCGGCGTAGCCCAGCACGCCCTCGAGCCGTCCGGCGTCGAGCAGGTCCACGAGCTGCGTGTACATGCACGCTTCAGATATCGAGAAAAGCGTGTTGAGGAAGACGAAGCGGTCGGCGCTGAGGCTCACCAGCTCGCCCGCGTAAGCCGCCCGCTGCTCATCGAATGGGAGTAACGCAGTGCCGTGGTAGGAGCGCTTTACGTAGCCGAAGCGATTCGCCTTGATGAGGTTGCCGCGCTCCATGTCGACGATCAGTCCGCGTACGACGAGGTGCGGGTCGAACTCCAGCTCGGTCACGGGCCACCCGAGGGCGAGCAGCTTCTGCTTGACGTGCTCGTAGGCGCGGCGCTCCCAC
>Ga0255055_10000235_pt1 | contig 43246 bp, 35 predicted proteins | sample JV7_2_27_MG_FD_188633 | JGI IMG/M metagenome (GOLD analysis project Ga0255055, IMG submission 188633) | Seawater microbial communities from Jervis Inlet, British Columbia, Canada - JV7_2_27 | ecosystem: Environmental > Aquatic > Marine > Inlet | place: Canada: British Columbia | collected... | reverse complement strand
CCGCAACGTTTTTTTGACAACCACTAAATACCGCTTTCCATCATAATGTACCGAAATACGGAATAGGGGCATAAGTGGTTGTAGAAAAAAACGTTTGAATACCGCAACGTTTTTTTGACAACCACTAAATACCGCTTTCCATCATAATGTACCGAAATACGGAATAGGGGCATAAGTGGTTGTAGAAAAAAACGTTTGAATACCGCAACGTTTTTTTGACAACCACTATAAGGCGTCAAGAACTTTTTCTGGAGTAATCGGTGCTTCTTTAAAACGAATGCCGACCGCATCGTAAATTGCATTGGCTATGGCCCCGGCTGTGGCATTGTTGGCTGCCTCTCCGATTCCTTTGGCACCGAAAGGTCCTGACGGTTCGTACGTACTGGCAAAAAAGGTTGAAATATCATCCAACGACGGCATATCCTGAGCCGTGAAAATCTTATAATCCGTTAAATATCCCCCGCAGGTCAGTTCTCCGGTTTCGGTGTTGTAGTTGGTATCCTCCAGAAGCGCCAGGCCGATACCCCGACAAAGACCTCCCTCAAGCTGACCCGATGCAAGGTCGGGGTTTATTACCGTTCCGGCGTCAACAGCGGCAACAGCTCTAGTGGGCCTGATTCGGCCGGTCAGCGTATCGACTTCGACTTCGATGAAATTGGTCACAAAACACGGCGGACAGTTTACCTGTCGATGACTGACGACCCCGATGATCGAACCCCAGCCTTTAAATTGAGCCGTTTTGGCCACTTCACCAATGGAAATGTTTTTAGCCAGGGTGCCGGGCAAATAAATGACGCCCTGACCGCTGCCTTCCTCCGGATGGATTCGCAGCGCTGCCGGATTGACATCAATCAGGCGTGAGGCAAATTCAAACAACGTCCGCTTTGCTTTTTGCGCAGCCCTCTGAAGGCTGGCGCCTCCGCAGTATACTCCCCGGGTCGCATGGGTACACACATCATAACCGGTCGAGCGGGTGTCCGAAGGCGATATACCGACGTTTTCCAGAGGCACACCCAGTTCTTCGGCAACGATTTTGGCACCGGCCTCAAGGGTTCCACCACCATGACACATTAAAGCGGTTGAGCAATCAACAGATCCGTCCTCGTTGATTTTGACCATAGCGGTAGAGTAGTCGATGACCTCCCCGGGCGTGGGCGCACCGGTTCCGGAGGTGTGAAAACCTCGACCCACACCGATGCCCCGTCGAAATCTTTGGGTCTTAAGTTGGGGGCTTATACGATTTTCCCAGCCAATTATTTCTTTTCCCCGCAGCAGCATTTCCTCCACACCGCAGCTGCGAATAACAGAGCGGACCGTAGGCCCCTGCCCCCAGAATGTTTCGCCGAGCCCCACGTAATTTTTTAAGCGTATCTCAATGGGATCGATCCCCAATTCTTCGGCCATTATATCCATCTGCGATTCAACTGCGAAAGAAACCTGCGGGTTCCCATAGCCTTGCATGGCGCAGGCAGGCGTCTTGTTTGTATATACGGCGGTGCCTTCGAATTTTAAATGCGGCATTCGGTAAAGGGAAACAAACCACCCCGCCATGCAGCCGAGCAACGGGTATGCCTGTATATTGTGCCCGCCAATATCAACGATCGTTTTCAAATATCCCGCCGTGAGGATACCATTGCGCTTGACACCATATTTAAGACGCATAATGGTTGGATACTTGCAATGATCATACATATCTTCTTCGCGGGTCAGCACCAGTTTCACCGGCTTTTGCGCCTTACGGGCCAGCGCCACACAGATGGCAATTGGTGTGTTCATCTGGATACTGGATCCGAATGTACCGCCGATGGGGACTCTGTGAACATTGACTTTGCTGAGAGGAATGTTAAATATTCGACCTAAAAGCTGGCGGGTATTGTGAATGGACTGCGTCGTGGGCCAAACCGTAATGCCGCCATCTGCCTCCGGTCGGCAGACAACCGCCTTGTTTTCCATCTGGCTGTGATACACTCTGCCGGTTTTAAACTCATTTTCAACGATTAAATCCGCTTCCTTAAATCCCCGCTCGACATCGCCTTCGCCAACCTCTCTGAAACAGGCGATATTTTGCCGAATGGGAAGGACCTTATCTCCCAGCATGATGTCTTCATACAGCACCGGTGCACTTTCTTGCATCGCCTCATAAGGGTCGAAGACAGCAGGCAATGGTTCGAATTTTACGACAATACGCTTAAGCGCCTTTTCAGCCAGAGCTTCTGTTTTGGCGGCAACGGCAACAACTCCCTCCCCGACATGTCGGACCTTATCAGGCAACACCGTGCGATCGCGATAGGTCTTTTGCGGGATACTCACTTGCCGCTCGTTGTATTTTATTTTGGGGATCTCGTTATGGCTAATACAAACGGCACCTAGTTTTTCTGCTTCGCGGGTATCGATAGAGATAATTTTAGCATGGGGATAGGGACTCCTCAGAACTCTGGCATAAAGCATATTGGGCAGGCTTACATCTGATGAGTATATTTCTCTGCCGGTAACCCTGGCATAACCTTCTTTGCGCCGGAAAATCCGTCCAATTGCATGAAATTTATTGTCATCCATAACAAACTCTCTCCATTGTGCTTTTCTACCAAACTGGAGGCGTCCAAACAAACAGTACTTCCGCGATTTCTTTCCCGATGTTCACCCAACGATGAGGAATGTCCCCATTAAAATAGAGGGTGTCACCTTCCTGGAGGAGAAGACGTTCTGAACCGATTTCAAATTCGACCTCCCCTTTTAGCACCAGCACAAACTCCTCTGCTCCTTTAGGGTGCACCATGGTCCCGGATTTATTTAGCATCCCTCCCGGTTTGATCACAGTTAGCAGTGGCTGCATCTTTTTCTGGAATACGCCTTTTGTTAAGAGCTGACTAACCACTTCCCCATCGGGGTAATGAATGGTTCTACGATCTGTTTTTCTCAAACGCCAGTTGCCCTGATCACCCCTGTTATTTCCCCGAAACAAATCAACAACATGCACTTCCAATGCATCGGCAAGGCGTCCCAGCATCGATACGGATGGGGCACCGGTCCCTTTCTCAAGTTGAGATATATAGGATTTCGTGCATCCGGCTCTGCGGGCAAGTTGCTCCAGGGTAAACCGGTTTTGTTGTCTCAGATCCTTGAGCCTTTTGGGAAATTCGTCTTCCATTAAATTACAGCACCTATTCAGAAAGCAATGTCAGAAGGTAGGCTGATCAAGCGTAGAGCAGGTAACTAATCCTCAATTTGGTGATATATACAAAAGTGTATTGAAAGTAAACTTGTTTAATATAGGTTTACCTACACGATCGGTTTCAATTCTGTCAATAAAAATTTTAAAATCGTATTCACATCTGCCACTTATTATTAAATTATACGTAAAATCAAATATTTAAAAAATTATGGTAACTTATATCATGATGCCTGCAAGCGTTTTTCAGCTTTAATCAGCAAAGCAGTTTATTAATTACCCGGATTTGGGTTAAATATATGTTGACTCCCGAATGTTGCATTGTTAGGTTTTTTCAACTATTGCAGAATATCGTGTGTCCATTAACCTCATTCTAAAAAGGAGGCAAAAATGTCAGATTGGTTTCCTCTGGAAAGGATATTATGAGCGAAAATACCCTTACCGATATAAACGCCTATGAAATTATTGATAACCGTGGAATGCCGACCATTCGGGTGGCGGTTTGTATTGACAACCAAATTTGGGGCAAGGCCGATGTGCCCAGTGGATCCTCTACCGGTTCTTATGAGGCCGTGGAAATTAGAGACGGGGATGCCCGCTACCGTGGGAAAGGGGTCCTAAAGGCGATTCAGAACATCCATGACATTATCCTACCCGAACTTCGCGGTAAGGATGCCGGCAATCAACACGCCATCGACACCCTGATGCTTGAACTGGATGGAACCGAAACTAAATCCAAGTTGGGCGGAAACGCCATCCTGGGTGTCTCTCTCGCCGTTGCCCGAGCAGCGGCAAATGCCAGCGGCAAGACTCTTTATAAATATCTAAATACGGATGCCAATATTTTACCGGTTCCGCAAGCTTGCTTGTTAAATGGCGGCGTGCACGCCGGCAACGATCTCGACATTCAGGAATTCTGCGTGATGCCCACCGGTGCCCGAACGTTTGCAGAGTCCGTTCAGATTCTTTGCGAAACCTTTTATAGCTTAAAAGACATTTTACTTGATACGTTAGGAAAATCCGCCACCAACAGCGGTGAGGACGGCGGATTTGCCCCGCCGATATCCTCTACCCGTCAGGCAATGGACTTTTTATGTGAGGCGATACAGCGTGCCGGATATACGGACAAAGTCGTCTATGGTCTGGATTTCGCAGCCAGCGGATACTACAATCCTGAAAAGGGCACCTATGCGTTTGAAGGCTCTCAAAAAACACAGGATGAAATGATTCGGTTTATAAAAGAACTTCTAGCCGAATACCCATCCATCGTATCGATCGAAGACCCCCTGCATGAAAATGATTTAAACGGCATGCAGATATTAACCGATGCGTTCAGCAAACACCTCATCATTGGCGATGACATGTTCGCCACCAACATAAGGCGCATTCAAAAAGGTCTTGAGCAAGGGGCTGCCAATGCCACGCTTTGCAAGGTCAATCAAATTGGAACATTGACGGAAGCTTCAGAAACAGTTGATTTTGCCCGCCAGAACAACTTCGCGGTGGTAATGTCCGAGCGATCCGGCGAAACCGAGGACAGCATCCTTTCTGATATCAGCGTTGCGTTTAATGCGGGTCTGTTTAAAACCGGTGGTATCCGGGGCTCCGACAGAGGAACAAACTACAATCGCTTTATGGAGATTGAACGCGAGTTGGGGTCTTCAGCTGATTATGCCGGGACCCGATATGGAGAGATTACGATTTCCGGGTAAAATTTGTAAGGAGAAAGACAGGTGTTTAAAAATCGTGCTGAATTAATTTCCCATGGATTTGTGGAAGGCCGCAAGACCGTATTGGATATTGCCGAATATACCCTGAACCATGTCGATCCGCTGACTGCGGTAAAAAACAATGTAAAATTAGACGGCAGCAAGCTTCAGATCGGCGAAGATATTTTTGATCTGAATACGGTGAATAAGATTTATGCGATTGGGGGCGGCAAAGCAACCTATCCCCTGGCCGTTGCGCTAGAAGAAATTTTAGGCGATCGCATCACCGACGGGTTTATTGCCATCAAAAAAGGGCAGAAGCAGCCTTTTTTTGAAACGATGGGGACCCTGACAAAAATACGGGTGGCCGAATCCGCACACCCCATACCGGACGAAACCAGCCTGGAAGCCGGTAAAGCCGTATGGCAGGTTGCTGAAAAGGCCGGCCAGGGGGATATGGTTTTTTGTTTGATGTCCGGCGGGGTTTCGGCCCAGTGCGTCTATCCGGTTGAGGGCATCTCTTTAAATGACAAGGTCACCATTAATCAATTGCTGGTGCACAGCGGCGCGGATGTGACTGAAATCATGACGGTCCGCGGACATCTTTCGCGCATCAAAGGGGGCCGGTTGGCACCGCAGATGCTCCCGGCGACGGTCATCAGCCTGACGGTTTCGGATGAAAAGACCGATTCCATGGAATGGAATACCGATTGGACCAGCCCGGATTCCACCACCCTGGCAGATGCTGAAAGGGTCTTAAAAAAATATGGTTTGTGGCAAAAGGTATCCGAGCAGGTACGTGATTATCTTTCTCATCCCACGCCGGACAAAGAGACGCCCAAATCATTTTCGAATGAACCTTTATATTACTGTATGGTGGTAAAGACACGCGCGCTCTGGGAAGCGGCCGCGCAAAGGGCAAAAGCGCTCGGCTTAACCCCGGTGTTACTGACGACCCTGCTCAGTGGCGAAAGCCGGGAAGTGGGACGCACCATCGCTTCGATTGCAAACGAAATTAAATTGTCCGGCAATCCGGTCAGCCCACCGTGTGCGCTGGTCGCCACCGGTGAAACTGCCGTGCGAATCCAGGGATCTGTCCGTGGCCAGGGTGGCGCGAACCAGGAGCTGGCAGTTGGCGCCTGTCTGGATTTAGACGAAAAAAATCCCATCGTGATCTGTGCGCTGGATACGGACGGCACCGACGGCCCGACGGCCCTGGCAGGCGCGCTCACGGATGGATCAACGCTAAAAAGGGCGACGCAAAAGGGATATGATTTGTTTCAAATGCTCATGAAACACGATGTCGCAACGGTGCTAAAGGCCACCGGTGATGCCGTCATCACCGGACCGACAGGCACAAATGTAAATGATTTGGTGATTTGTGTGATTTTATAGTGGTATAAATTGAAAAGGAAAACAACCATGATGGATTTTCCGCACATGATGCGTATCAAGCAAACTTTTGATGATACTGCTTTGGACAATATTCCTGGGGAAATTACAATGCAACTGGCGAACTTAAAGCTGGAATCTTCTGTCAAAAAAGGACAGACGGTTGCGGTGGCCTGCAGCAGTCGCGGGATTGCCAGTTATGGCATTATCGTAAAGACGGTGGTCTCTTTTCTCAAACAATTAGAACTGGATCCCTTTATCATTCCGGCAATGGGAAGCCATGGCGCTGCGACGGCAGCCGGACAAAAACGCGTGTTGAAGCATCTGGGAATTGTTGAAAAAGACGTTGGTGTGCCCATACGATCCTCCCTTGAAATTGTGCAGATTGGCAAGACCGAGGATGACATTCCGGTCTATCTCGACAAGCTGGCGTCTGAAGCAGATCATATCGTTCTGATCAACCGCATTAAGAAGCACACCGAGTTCGAACACGAATTTGAAAGCGGCTTACTTAAAATGATGGCCATCGGTCTGGGCAAACAAGAAGGCGCCGCCACCTATCACGAGGCCATGCTGACGTATGGCTACCCCAGAGTAATCCTTACCGTCGCCCGTAAAGTGATGCAACATGCGAATCTGTTATTTGGCGTAGGAACGGTTGAAAACGGGTATGGACAAACCGCCCATATCGGTGTCGCTCCAAAGGAAAACATTGAAGAAATGGAAAAAGCATTACTCACATCCGCCAAAGACTACGCACCGGCCCTGCCTTTTGATGAAGCCGACATTATTCTTATCGATGAAATGGGAAAAGAAATCAGTGGTACCGGCTTTGACACGAAGGTGGTCGGACGGATCGGTCTGCCGCTGGTGACCGCAGAACCGGAACGCCCCAAAATAAAACGCATTGTGGTTAGTGATTTAACGGAAGACTCGGAGGGAAATGCCGTGGGGGTCGGTATCGCCGATATAATTACCCAGCGCCTGTTAGACAAAATTGACATGGATGCACTCAACATGAACACCATTACCGGTGTTTGCCCGGAAATGGGCAAAATCCCGCTCACATTGAGAAATGATTATGAGGCCATTGAGATCGCGATCAAATGCGTTGGTTTGATTCCCAAGGAAAAATTGAAGATCATGCGTATAAAAAATACATCGCTATTGAGTGAAGTTGAAATCTCGCAAGCCTATGAAGATGAAATCTCAAAGCGCGATGACCTTGAGATTGTGATCCCAAAAAAAGAGATGGATTTTGATGCGGCCGGTAATCTGAGACCCTTTATTGCGTAAAGTCTATCATCCGTCAATTATTTTATCTGCCTTTTAAATAACCTTTTAGATCTCTGTAGTAATTTTCATGGGGGCCAATCATTATTAGCTCAAGATCTTTGGCGATAAACCGATAAGCTAAAAGATATTGAAGCTTTTGAATCTTGAGCTTATGGACATAAACTCCGCGGAGGTCGCCCTTCTTCTCTGATCCGATAGAAGGATCATCAACAATTTTTCGGATATGCTCATCTAATTTCTTTTTTTGTGCTTTTGTAAATTTTTTGACTTTCCGTTCAAATGACCGAGATTGCAGGACTTTCATAGGAACCTATCCAAATTTGTATTCTGAAGATTCTCCGTGTTCCAATTCGGCAAGACCAATTAAAATTTCCTTAATTAAACTATAGGTTAGTTCCGGGTTTTCTTCAGCACATTTTCCGATATTTGCCCAGTGTTCAATTTGTCCGGTTACAGATCGTTTATCAATCTTACTGTATATTTTGGCTTCTCGAACCAATTTATCAGATACTCTAACTGCTGAAGTCATATTAGAATCCTCCTGGATTTAAGATCTGTGGTAAATATAAAACAAATTGTTGCATATTGCAACTTATTTTGAAATTATGGGAGTGCCCGTCTGAGGAGGTGAACGTTTGAAGTGAGCAAAGTCAACTAAGTTTTACTTTACTTCAATAGACTCACCAAGTTTGGGTACAATCACTGTAAAACCCTCTTTTTTCAGAGACTCGGCAAATGACAGGATCTGATCTTCTTCTCCGTGGACAAGGGCGATCTTTTTTATTTTTAAATTGGACTTTTTAAGAAAACGCAGCATTTCATTTTTGTCGGCATGCGCGCTGAATCCACCCAGTCTGACAACATGCGCTTTCAACGGGTACTCTTTGTTAAAAATCCTCACGACCGGCGGGGCACCTTTACGGTCGGATTTTTCATATTTGAGGCCCAGGTCAAGAATTCGCCGGCCCAGGGTATTCTGGGCCTGGTAGCCGACCATCAGAACCGTATTTTTGGCATTGTGAATTTTGTACCGCAGGTGATGCAGGATGCGCCCAGCCTCACACATTCCAGATGCCGAAAGCACAATGTGGGATTTCGTTTCGTGGTTGAGTGCAATGGATTCTTCAACCGATCCGACAAAGTGGATCTTGTCCATTGAAAACGGGTTCTTGCCCTGCTCCAGAAATGCGTTGTGGGTTTCCTCATCAAAAACTTCCGGATGCTCCCCAAAAACCCGGGTAATTTTGGTCGCCAGCGGGCTGTCGACGTAAATCGGCATGCGCGGTACATCATGGGCATCGTAAAGCTCATGCAGCGTGTACAGCAGTTCCTGGGTGCGGCCGTATGCAAATGCCGGAATGATAACCGAACCACCGCGTTCATGGGTTTCGATGAGAATCTTTTTTAACTGCGGCTTTAGATCTTGAACCGGCTCATGCAATCGGTCACCGTAAGTGCTTTCCATAATCAGCAAATCAATCTGCTGATCTTCTTCACCAAAATCCATTGTCGGATCTTTAATGATCGGTTTATCAAAGCGCCCGATATCACCGGTGTAACATACTCTCAAATCACGGCCGTTTTCACGGGCGTGAATCAGGGCAAAGGCCGATCCGAGAATATGGCCGGCATCGTAAAAGGTACAGGTCATGTTCTTACCGATGGATATGGGGTGCCGGTAAGGATACCCGTCAAACACCTCAAGGGCTTCATCGGCATCCACCATTCTGTACAACGGTTCGACTTTTTCCAGATGATGCCTTTCGATGACCTCTTCAATGGCATCAAGATTTAGCCCGTGGCGGTTTTTCTTTAAAACTTTCCTTATTTCTTTGTCTTTACGATTTCCGCTTTTTTTACCGCCTTTAGATGAATGCATCTTTCTCAAAGTATTCCGCGCGGTTTTATAGTTTAGGTAGTTTGCATCGGATTCCTGAATGTGGGCGGAGTCGCGCAGAAGATATTCACTGGCCGCAGCGGTGGCGCGCGTGCAGATAATCCGACCGGTAAAATCGTGCTTGGCCAGCAAAGGTATTCGGCCGGAGTGATCGATGTGAGCATGCGACAGCACAATATTAGTAAGCATTCGCGGGTCAAAGGGGATGACTCTGTTTTTTTCGGCAGTTTCTTTACGGCGGCCCTGGAATAATCCGCAGTCGAGGATGACCCGGTCTTCATCTGTTGCCAAAAGGTGCATCGAGCCTGTTACTTCCCGTACAGCACCATAAAAGGTTACATACATTTTTCACTCCTCTCCTGATCCTGGGGTTCTGGGTTCAGAGGTTCAGGGTTGCCTGTTTATGGCAGCCACGGTGGGCTGCCCTACGGTTATCAATTAAATCTAAAATGTAGGGGCGGGGTTTACCCCCCGCCTGCGTGCCATATAGATCGATTGGGCGGGGATAAACCCCGCCCCTACTGTCCTCTGTCTTCTGTAATCACCTGATAACCCTGAGCAGTTAAAACATCGATCGCCTTTGCAAGATCTTTTTCTTTAACCATAAAATAGTCCGTATCGAAAGTCGATATGACAAATACAGAAACACCAATTTTAGCCAACGGTTCAGTTAGAGAAAAAATAATACCAATTTCAGAAAAGTCTAACGGCCCTTCAACTTTAAAACATCGCCAGCCGGTCTCACTGGTTGTTCCCGGGGATAGGAGCGCCTCCGTGCAGACAATGGTTAGCTCCTCTTCGGTGCGGGTGATCGAATAGAAGCCGGGTTCATCAATCCAGTTCGGTAGCGGTGCCGTGGGTTCAAAGCGGCAAATGGCCATCCGGTCGCGGAGTATTTTCAGTGAAAGTTTTCTAATATCCATAGTCAGGCATGCACAATTGCAGCCAGCCAGCAGCCGGCAATGCCGATTAGGGCGATATCTGTTGTATTTGATTAAAAAAAACATACAATATATAGTAGCAAATATCAAAGGCGAAAATTGATATAATGAAATCAGATCGAATAAATATGCTGCTGGCAGCGTTAAGCGGTCTGCTGTTGACCGCCGCATTTCCCAAGATCGGACTGGACTGGCTGGCCTGGTTTGCGCTGGTACCGCTGCTGGCGGCAATTGCGAATCTTTCTGTTAGAAAAAGCTTTCGGATCGGTTTTATCACCGGCCTGGTTCATTATCTGTCACTGCTTTACTGGGTGGTGCCCGTCATGCGAACCTACGGGTATCTTTCATTATACCTAAGTGTTGCGATACTGTTTCTCTTTGCAGCGGTTCTGGCACTTTTCCCGGCTGTTTTTTCCATGGCCCTTGCCGCCATCGGCACCACACCCGTGCGCTGCCTGATCACAATGCCCTTGCTCTGGGTGGCGCTGGAATATATCCGAACCTTTATCTTCACCGGATTTCCATGGGCGTTGCTGGGACATTCCCAGTATCTGCGACACCATTTGATTCAAATCGCCGACCTGTTTGGCGCATATGGGGTTTCCTTTTTAATTGCCCTGGGTAACACGGCTGTTTTTTTAGCCATCGCATTTATCACCCCCAAAATGTGGCGCAGCAGACCGGTTTCAAAGCCGGTGCTGTTTGGCGCATGCGTGCTTTTTGTCGCAGGATTCCTTCTCACCTGGATCTATGGCGCATGGCGCATTAAGGCAACCGACCATCTAATTGCCGCATCACCGACTGCCCGTGTTGCCGTTATCCAGGGAAATATCGATCAGGCTGTAAAATGGGACCCTGCATTTCAAGCCGCTACCATCAAAACGTACCAACGCTTATCTCTTGCGGCAAAATCAGAAAATCCCGATCTGATCGTCTGGCCCGAATCCGCCACGCCGTTTTATTTGTTTTACGACAAGGGTCCAACGGAGAAAGTCCTGGCAGGTATTCAACAAGCAGACATTGATTTTCTCATCGGAAGCCCATCCTTTACGCGTCAGGACAAAAGTGTCATATATTATAACAGTGCCTACCTGATCAGTCCCGGGACTAAAAACATCAGCAAATACGACAAAGCCCACCTGGTCCCTTATGGCGAATATGTCCCCTTTAAAAAATGGCTCCCCTTTTTAGGCAAGATTGTCGCCCAGGTGGGTGATTTTCGTGCCGGAAAACCCGGCAAGACCCTGCCCTGGAAAAAGGATGCTTTTGGAGTACAAATCTGTTACGAAATCATTTTCCCCGGGCTCTCCCGGGCAATGGCAAAAAACGACGCCGTTTTGCTGATCAACATCACCAACGACGCCTGGTTTGGTAAAACCAGCGGGCCTTACCAGCATTTTTCCATGACCATATTTCGGGCAGTGGAAAACCGGCGGGCACTCGCGCGGGCGGCCAATACGGGTATCAGCGGCTTCATCGACCCCGTGGGCAGGATCCTAACATCAACCCCTCTGCTCGAGGAGGCAGCGGTGACCCGCACATTACCGTTGATCAGCAACATAACCTTTTATACCCGTTTCGGGGACCTGTTGGCTTTGGCTTGCCTGGTGGGTGCATTTTTTGGTATACTATTTGAGTTAGGCAAATATGCGCTGAGATTTCAAAAAAGGCTTCGGTAGCTGTAGCAAGGGTAGTGCGGGCCACGGCTCGACTGAGCTCGCCGAAGTCCGTGCCCGCTTGATCCCGGTCGGCACAGTGGCCGACCCTACGTTCTTTTTTTGAAAACCGGCTTAAAAGGACAACGAGCTCAAACGATAGAGGGAGGCAAATAAAATGTCTGTGGAACTTAAACAAAACTTAAAAGATCTTCAACAAAAACTGGTAAACCTGCGGGGCTATCTTTGACCTTGCGGATAAAGAAAAACGCCTGGCTGAAATCGAACAGTATATCGCCAAAGATGGATTCTGGGACAATCCGGAAGAAACCAAATCCATACTGAAAGAGCGCACATCACTTTCAAATAAAATTGAAAAATTCAAAAAGCTGACAGACGATCTGGAAGAAAATCAAATTCTGCTGGGTCTTGCAGTTGATGAATCTGATGAAGAAACCCTGGCCGAAGTCACACAGCAAATCACCGGCCTGGATCAGAGAATTGAGGCCCTATCTCTGGAGCTGATGCTCGCCGGTGAAGACGATGGTAAAAACGCCATCGTATCCATCAATGCCGGCGCCGGCGGGACCGAAGCCCAGGATTGGGCTGAAATGTTATTTCGAATGTATTCCCGCTGGACTGAGCGCCGGGGCTATAAGATCGAGCTGATTGACTTTCAGCCCGGAGATGAGGCCGGCATAAAAAGTGTGACATTTACGGCCAGCGGGGAAAATGCTTTCGGTTATTTAAAATCGGAAACCGGCGTACACCGCCTGGTCCGAATATCTCCATTTAATGCCAGCGGTAAACGCCACACTTCTTTTGCTTCCGTGTTCGTCTATCCTGAGTTGGACCAGGAAATTATCGTCGATATTGAAGATAAAGATCTGCGAATTGATGTATACCGCGCCAGCGGTGCCGGCGGTCAGCATGTCAACAAAACCAGCAGTGCCGTCCGCATCACCCACCTTCCGACCGGGATCGTCGTGCAGTGCCAGCAGGAAAAATCCCAGCACCGCAACAAGGATATGGCTATAAAAGTACTGAAAGCACGGCTCCACCAGCATGAAAAACAAAAACAGGATGAAAAACTCCAGGAGGTTCACAACAGCAAGGATGACATCGCCTGGGGCAGTCAGATTCGTTCTTATGTCCTGCATCCCTACCAGATGGTGAAGGATCACCGCATCAAGCTGGATATCGGCAACGTCAACGATGTGCTCGACGGCGGCATCGATCCATTTATCGAGGGGGTGCTACTCGCTAAAAAACACAAGTAATTTCACCTTGTTCAATGATCGTGCGGCCTAACGGCAGCACTAGAGGAGCGGCCTTTCAGGCCTCGAGGAGTGTTCCTTCGGAACTTGAGGCATAAAAAAGCCTCTATCCTCGCTGAAATGGAGACGATCTTCGAGCGTAGCGCTTCTTAAACGAAGTGCACCTCAAGCGGAGCATCTGCGAAACGGTCTATTACAATGAACCCGATTGATTTTTTAGCGCAATACTACGACTCGCATTCCAAAGCATTTAAAATTCTGGTTGAGCATGGCAAGCAGGTGGCAAATAAGGCCCGGGCTGCCGCCAAAAAGGTTCCCGGTCTGAAGCCGGACCTGGAGTTTATCAACACGGCCGCCATGCTGCATGATATCGGTATATTTCTAACCAACAGCCCGGGTTTTGGCTGTTACGGAAAACATCCCTATATCTGCCACGGCATCCTTGGAAGTGAGCTGTTAAAAAAGAAAGGGCATCCCGAACTGGCGCTGGTCTGCGAACGACATATCGGCGCCGGTATCAGTACCGCCGACATCCGGCAACAGCATCTGCCGCTGCCCAACCGCGATATGATACCGGTATCTATTGAAGAGCAGATCATCTGTTATGCGGATAAATTTTTTTCCAAAAACGGCAGCTCGCAGCCATCCGAAAAATCCATCGCGGAAATCATCGACAATTTAAACCGTTACGGACCCGACAAAGTACAGCGCTTTGAATCCTGGGTGGAAAGGTTCGAATAAAGGTTTGCCTGCTTCCGGCATAAGCCTGATCCCCATTACCGCATTACATTCTGTTCAGGTTCTGCACGAACACCCCTTATATGTTACTTTAAAATAACATCTCCATAAAATTTTATTGACTGAGTGGCAGAATCAGTATATGTTACTTTAAAGCTATATATAACACTTATAAGTTACTTTAAAATAACATGACCAGAATTAGTAAAATTTCAGAAGCACCGCCGGCCGCTGTCGAAGAGGCGTTGATCCGATTGGGGCGCAATATCCGCACCGCCCGTTTGCGGCGCAGGCTGACCCGGGAAGATCTTGCCGGGCGTATCGGTGTTTCGCGTCAGGTACTGGCGCAAATCGAGAAAGGCAAGCCGACCACCGCCGTCGCCGCCTATCTGGGGGCCCTGTGGGCGCTGGGCCTTTTGAAGCAGCTGAAAGATGTGGCCGACCCCGACCGCGATGAGGAAGGCAAAACTCTGGAGCGAGCCAGAAGCCCAAAGACAGCGCCGAAAAGAAGGAAAATTGACGATGACTTCTGAGCGCGAGTGCTATGTATATATCGTCCCACCGGGCGCAACGGAATTTGTCACGGCGGGGCGCTTCCGCGTATTTCCGACGCCTGAGGGCGAATCCGTAGGAGAATTCGTGTACGGGCGGCGCTATCTCGAGCGTGTTGATGCGGTCGAGCTTGACCCTGTGGAGTTGAAGCTTCGCAGGGGCTCATACGAAACTGCCCGGATGGAGGGCTTCTTCGGCGCCATCCGGGATTCCATGCCTGACTTCTGGGGACGGCGCATCATCGAAAGAAACGCAGGCCATACACAGCTTGAAGAGTTTGATTATCTCATGCAGGGCCCGGACGACCGGACCGGCGCGCTGGGATTCGGGTTGAATGTGGAACCATCGGCACCGCGACGCAAATTCAACCGCACCCTTGATCTGGAGCGTCTGCTGGTCACAGCCGACGCCGTCATAAATGATGAATCTGACCTGGCCGGTTCCGCCGCCGGCCAGGTTGAAGCGCTCATGCTGCTGGGAACGTCGATGGGGGGTGCCCGCCCCAAAGCCGTGGTGGAACACGAGCAGGATCTCTGGCTCACCAAATTCACCCGGCAAGACGATCGCTGGAATCATCCGCGCGTTGAGCATGGTTTGCTGAAGCTGGCAGAAGCCTGCAACCTAACCGTAGCCGACAGCGAAATCACAACCGTTGCCGGGCGGGATGTTCTGCTTGTGCGCCGGTTTGACCGCGACCGGATGAAGGGCGGCTACCGGCGGTACCGAATGGTCAGCGCGCTCACGTTGCTGCAAATTGACGATGATCCAACGGCGCGCACGGACTGGTCCTACATTCTGCTTGCTGATGAACTTCGGCGGGTAAGCGCTGAACCGGCGGCAGACCTTCGCGAACTGTTTGGAAGGATGTGCTTTAACGCCATGGTCTCCAATTTGGATGACCACCCGCGCAACCATGCCGTACTGGCAAAAGAACGGGACTGGCGGCTGAGCCCGGCGTTCGACCTGACACCCGCGCCTGTGATTGCAATGGACAGGCGCGATCTGGCAATGACGTGCGGAAAGTTCGGCCGCTATGCCAACCGGATAAACCTCCTGAGCCAACATGGTCGCTTTCTTCTTTCCAAAACGGAGGCAGTGGCCCTGCTGGATCGCACTGTTGAGACCGTCCGCTCACAATGGCGAACCGTAATGCGGCACGCAGGTGTCAGTGAGGCGGACTGCGAAGCGATTTCCCGCGCTTTCCTTTACGACGGTTTCTTTTACGAGGAAGTTGCCTGAAATGTCCTTTCCTCGCGCAAGATAAAGGGTCGCAGGCAAAGCGCCTGGCGAAAGGACCGGGGTATAAGGTGCTGACTTATCTTAAAATTGCTATTTTATGAAATGTCCCCATGCTTCGAGAACAGAGAAATTTGCATATTTATATTAAAAACTCTGATGTTTTTATATTTTTGTGTAAAATTCTCTTATGGAACGCATCCATTCATTATATTTATTCGATCCCGATGTGAATGCGGGAACCTATTTTCAGAAACGACTGCAGATCCCTTATTTTCAGTTGGTTGCAAACTTCGACGGCGTAGAAGCCCATCCGAATCAGCAATACGTTATCGCCGCATGGAGACTGTTAAGTTTGGTGGGATAGCGAATCTTCTTTATTCATGCAACTTAGAAAACTTTAGCTTCTGATTCAGAAGCGAGAAATTTTGCGCAAGGTCAAGGAAGAATCAGATTTTTACCGGAGGCATACTCGTAGTATGTCGAGGATTAAAATCTGAGTCTGACGCAGAGATTGCGGAAAAGGGCCGTTTCTGAATCAGAAACCGGCTACCAGCCGAGCCTGAGATAATCATGCATCGAATTGGCCGCTATTCTGCCTGCGCCCATTGCCAATATGACAGTTGCCGAACCGGTTACAATGTCGCCGCCGGCCCACACACCTTTTTTGGTGGTTTTGGCAGTCTTTTCATCCACATCGATGTAGCCCCATTTGTTTAAACTCAAGCCATCGGTGGATTGTGCCAGGATGGGATTGGCCCCGGTACCCACAGCCACAATCACCAGATCACACTCCAGTTCAAATTCTGAGCCTTCTACCGCAACCGGTCGACGCCGCCCGGAGGCATCCGGTTCGCCCAGTTCCATCTGCAGGCATTCCATCCCGATAACGCGGCCCTTATCATCTCCAATAAATTTCGTTGGCGCCGCCAGAAAAAAGAACTCGACCCCTTCTTCCTCGGCGTGGTGAACTTCTGCGCCCCTTGCCGGCACCTCAACCCTTGAACGTCGATAAACGATGCGGGAGTTCTCCGCGCCCAAACGCAAAGCGGTGCGGGCTGAGTCCATCGCCACATTTCCGGCACCGAGGGTAACCACATTTTTACCCTTAATAATAGGCGTATCATACTCAGGGAAGAGGTAAGCCTTCATTAGATTGGAGCGCGTCAGGTATTCATTGGCAGAATAGATGCCAATAAGATTTTTCCCGGGAACATCCAACAGAACCGGGAGTCCGGCGCCAACCCCTATAAAAATGGCCTCATAGCCTTCCTCAAAAAGCTCATCGATCGTGATGGTTCTCCCGACCACCTGGTTGCATTCAACCGTTACACCCAGTCTTTCAAGAAAATTGACTTCCTGCGCAACAATATCTTTCGGGAGCCGAAATTCGGGAATACCATATACGAGCACGCCGCCCGGCTTGTGAAATGCTTCAAACACCGTTACCTCATGACCTTTGGCAATCAGATCACCGGCTACGGTCAAGCCGGCGGGTCCGGAACCCACAACGGCCACTTTTTTCCCTGTGGGATCCGCTGTTGGAGGTAACGCACCGGTGCCGTTTTCTCTTTCCCAATCGGCTACAAACCGTTCCAGATTGCCGATGGCGACCGGCTCCCCTTTTTTGCCGACGATACACAGGCCTTCGCACTGGATTTCCTGGGGACACACCCGCCCGCAAACTGCCGGCAGGCTGTTTTTCTGCCAGAGATGTCGAATGGATTCGGTAAATTTTTCTTCTTTTATCAGTTGGATAAAGCCCGGTATATCAATCTCAACGGGGCAGCCGGCCACACACCCCGGCTTTTTGCATTGCAGACACCGTTGGGCCTCTTTAATAGCTGCTTCCGGACTATAGCCAGAGGGAACCTCATCAAAATTTTTCGCTCGAACTTTGGGTTCCTGCTCCGGCATGGGCTGCCGGGGAATCTTTTCTCTTTTCTCTTTTTTCGTCGCTTTTTCCGCCATATTATCCTCCGCAAACAAAATGAAACTTGAGCAATTCAGTCCAACCTAAGATCGTGTGTTCGTATGCAAAATTGATGAACTCGTAAAAAGGTTGCTTTTCTGACTTTTTACGAGATCATCATGAATCCATCATACAAAATTCTTCATAGCACTGTTTCTCATTTTCACAATAGGCCTGTAAACGGAGCATGAGTTCGTCATAATCTACCTGGTGTCCGTCAAATTCAGGTCCATCCACACAGGCAAATTTGGTTTGACCGCCAACTGTCACCCGGCAACCACCGCACATGCCGGTACCATCCACCATAATAGGATTCAAGCTGACCAGCGTGGGCACATCATATTCTTTGGTCATCAAGGACACGAATTTCATCATCGGAACCGGTCCGATGGCCACGGCCTGCTGGGTTTCTCCTTTCTCCAGCACTTCCTTTAAGACATCGGTGACAAAACCATGATGACCGTAAGAGCCGTCATCGGTACAGACATGCAGTTCATGTGAAGCGTCTTTCATACGGTCTTCAAGGATCAACAGATCTTTGGTTCGAGACCCGATGATGCAGGTTACATGGTTGCCGATCTCTTTTAAAGCCCGGGTGATCGGATGCAACACGGCGATTCCGGTGCCGCCGCCCACACAGACCACGTTGCCGACTTTTTCAACATGAGTCGCCTTCCCCAGAGGTCCGATCACATCCTGATAGCCGTCACCGACCTGCAGGGTCTTAAAAAGCGCGGTCGACTTGCCAACCACCTGATAGATGACGGTAACGGTCCCTTTTTCAGGATCCGTTTCGGCCATGGTCAGCGGTATGCGTTCACCGGTTTCATTGGCCTTGAGGATCACAAACTGACCCGGCTTGGCCTTGCGGGCGATCATGGGCGCTTCAATATCATTGAGGACCACAGTCCCGTCGGACATCTCTTCTCTTTTTACAATTTTAAACATGAAAAACCTCCCAACCGTTATTTCGCCGGCGTGATCGTCCACCAACGATTCGGCTATTTTCAGCCGAAGAGATCGATATTGTCAGAAACAGGGGTTGAAATCAAGGTAAAATCTTGATCATCGAATTGATTATTGATATAGCTCTGCGAATGAAAATATTCGACAGCCACTGTCATCTTGATGATAAGGCTTATCGGAAGGATTTGGACCCGGTCATCGAACGTGCCCATCAGAACGCTGTAATGAGAATGCTGACGGTGGGGGTAAACAAAAAAACAGCAGCCCGGGCGGTGTCCCTGGCAGAAGCCCATCCGGATCTATATGCCTCGGTCGGATTTCATCCGCACGATGCCAAACAATGCCATTCGGCCGCTCTTGACTTTATGATAAAGCTGGCTGAAAGCCCGAAAGTCAGGGCATGGGGGGAAATTGGACTGGATTATAACCGCATGTACTCTCCCCGCAAAGATCAGGAAAGATGGTTTATTCGGCAGCTGGAAATTGCCGCTGAACTCGGCCTTCCCATGATTTTCCATGAGCGCGACAGCAACGGTCGCTTTCTGGATATCCTCAAAGCCCATATATATAAAGAACAGATCGGCGTCATTCACTGCTTCAGCGGCAATCCCGATGAATTGCAGCACTATCTTGGTATGGGCTTTTATATCGGAATTACCGGCATCCTGACCCTCAAGGGCCGGGGGGCCAACTTGCGGCAAATGGTTACACAAATACCTCCAGATCGCCTTGTGGTGGAAACCGACGCCCCTTATCTGACCCCGGCCCCTGAAAAATACCACACCCGGCGCAACGAACCCGCCTTTGTCAAATCGGTCCTGCTGAAGCTGGCCGAAGTCCGCAGGCAAGATCCCGCTCAGCTGGCGCAGATCATCTGGGACAATACGAACCGATTGTATCGGATAGATTAGCCACAGACCCACCGCAAACTAAATGAGGCATTTGGCATCAGGTATCTTTCAGGAACCAGGTGTCAGTGTTCAGGTTTCAGGTTTCAGAATTGATAGTAGTGCGGGCCACTGTGCCCGTTTGATCGGGTCGGCACGGTGTCCGACCCTACTTCCCATGATTAATGGACAAGCAATCCTTGTCAATCCCACGATAAGGCTTTGCCTTCCTCGAGACAAGTTGGCTGGCCCAAAACTTCATTTGCTTCGCGAAAATTTAAAAAACCAATTTCCGATTCGGAAATGAAGGATTTTTCGCAAGGTCAAGGAAATCAAGGGATTAGAAGAATAAATAAGAATAATCAGATAAGTGTTAAATGAGATATTTTTCCGTTGGGCAAGGCCGCACAAGGGTTTTAGCCTGAGGCGTACATATGAGTACGTTGAAGGCTAAAATCCGCGGAGAACGCAGCCCAACGGAAAAAGATCCATTTAACTTCTATTTGGACATGAGATGAGCAACAGCCTGCTCCAGACCGTCGATGGTCAACTCAAACATTGGAAATATCTCGCGGATAAGGGAAATGCTGCGGGTATAGTCCCACATGGAAGCGGATACCGGGTTTAACCATACCGTATGGGGAAATGTCGCGGCAAGAAATTTAAGGCACTCGATGCTTGGCAGGCCGCTGCGATCCTCAAGATGAATGGAACCGTCGGTGGCCATGAGCTCATAGGGCGCCATGCTGGCATCGCCCACAATAATCAACCGGGTTTCAGAATCAAGACGCGCAAATTGATCAATCGGTTGAGGCTTTTTATATCGGGCCGTATCTTTCCAAAGCGTGCTGTAAATGGTGTTGTGAAAAAAGAAGGTTTGAACATCCTTAAACTGGGCGCGGGCGTAATCGAACAAAGTTTGCAGGACCGGCACATAGGGATCCATGGACCAGCCGCCGTTATCAATGGCCAGAATCACTTTCAGGCGATCTTTGAGCGAGCGGTCAAACACGATTTCGATCTCACCGCCGTTTTTCATGGTCTGGTAGATGGTCTCATCAATATTGATCTGATCTTTGGGACCAAACGGCACCAGGTTCCGCAGTCGCTTTAAGGCTTCACCCATCAGGGCGCTTGTCAGCGGCCCGCTCAGGGAATAATCTTTATATCTTCTATCCATTGCCACCTTCACCGCCGACTTGTTGCGGGAGACTCCTCCCACCCGCATGCCGCCGGGATGGTAGCCGGAGTGACCGACCGGAGAGTAACCGCCGGTACCGATCCACTTGCCCCCTCCGTGATGCGCTTCGGTCTGTTGCTTGAGGCGCTCTTTGAAATATTCGATTAACTCCTCAGGGGTCAGTTTCATAAGGGCCGATTCATCCATGCCCAGTATTTCAGCCAGCCCCTCGGGATTCTGCAGCCAGCTCTCCAGCATAATCCGGGCCACCTCATCAAGCTCAACCCCTTCAGGATCCGGCATTTCAGCTCCCTGAAAGCTGTGGGCAAAAACCTGATCATAGATATCGAAATACCGTTCACTTTTAATAAGGATGGCTCGCGCAGCCGTATAAAAGTCCTCTAACGAATTCACCAGCCCGCTACCCAGCGCTTTGTGAAGGGTTAAAAAAGACGTGGGGCTGACCGGTATCCCGACATCTTTTAATTTGTAAAAAAAATCGACAAACATAATTCGCTTCGCTTCTTTTTGTGCAGGGTGCATGGCGCATGGCGCATGGAGTAGAAAAAGATCGATCTGACCTGTCCCGATACCCCGTGCCCCATGCCCCATGCCATATGCATTAGAACGCCCTTCTGCGACCAATCATACCCTGAGCCTTATGCAGATCCTGGCTCTTTTTAAAAAGCACACCCAGATAGGGCAAATCGCCCTTTTCCAGTTGTTTGGGCTTAAAATCAGGGTCAGCCTTGAGGGCCCGAATCCAGTTGATCAATTCCCGCGTGGCCGGCCGCTTTTCAATGTCACCGAAATCCCGCACAGCATAAAAAGCGGTAATCGCATTTTCCAGCAGATCGGAATCGATCTGCGGAAAGTGCACCGTGAGAATTTTGCGCATCATCTCGGGCTCAGGAAACGCAATATGGTGAAAATTGCAACGCCCTAAAAACGGATCGGAAAGGTCTTTTTTGGCGTTTGAGGTAATAATAATTACCGGACGGTGGACTGCCGTAATGGTTTTATCGATTTCAATGATGTCAAATTCCATCTGATCCAGAACATCCAGCATGTCATCCTGAAAATCGGTATCGGCTTTGTCGATCTCATCGATCAGCAGAATCGTTCGCACATCTTCTGAGGTAAACGCCTGCCCGATTTTGCCCATTCGGATATAATCTTCTATTTTGCTGACATCACGGGTTGAATCGCCAAAGCGGCTGTCGTTGAGTCGGGTCAGCGTGTCGTACTGGTACAGTGCCTCAATAAGCTTCATGCTGGATTTCACATTAAGCACAATCAAAGGCATCTTTAAGCTTTGAGCGATCGCATGGGCCAGCATGGTTTTACCGGTACCGGGCTCCCCTTTCAACAGCAGCGGCATTTCCAAAGCCATGGATATGTTTACGATCTTAGCCAGTTCGTCATCGAGGATATAACGTGTCGCACCTGTAAAAGTTTTATTCGTATTTTCAGTCATTCGCTACCTCTCCATATTGAATTTATTAAATTAGCCACAAACCCACACACATCCAATTTTTTAGGTTCCGGGTGTCAGGTGTCAATTACCGGGTTCAAAGGTTCAACGTTCAAAGGTTGAGAGGTTAAATAACGTCAGAATAAATCAAAGGTCAAGGGCCAGCGGCCAGAAACAAGCAACCAGACGCCTGACTGAGCCTTTAACCCTGAACCTTTGAACCTGAAACCTTAAGCTGCTGACGAGTAGCAACAGCGAGCAACCGGTGACCATGATAAGGCTCCATGCTTGTGCTATATGGTTTGCCGTATCTGCTGCGAGATTTCCTGTGTCAATTTCAACGCCTTAATTGCCAACCCGGTACTTAACGACCCGGCCCCGCAACTGGGCGTGATCAAAGATTGGGAGATCAGTTGATCCGAATCAATACCCAGCTTTTCGACCTGCGCCGCTTTTTCCTTCCACTGATTGACCAGGGACTCAGTGGTTGCGTTTTCCAGTTCATCTGGATTCAGGGTCGGCACCATCCCCCAGGCGATAATTTTGCCTGCATCCAGAAATTCTTTGATCTGGTCTGAATACAGGATAAACCGATCAAAATAGGCATAAGCGTCAAAACTGACGATATCCGCAGCTGAATCCAGGACCAGCGACCAGTCCGTATTGGCGCAAACATGCACCCCGGCAAGACCGCCTTCGGCATGCACGGCGGCAATAACCTCTTCAAGGCTTTGGGCAATTCCATCCCGGGAAATACTGATAAACGCGGAAGATCCAAAACCCGACAAAGCGGGCTCATCGAAGAAAATAATGACCGGACAGCCAAAACGGCTTAACTGCTGTACCTGCCAGCGGGATTTCAATGCCAGCAATTTCACAGCGGCATCCTTTACCTGTTCATCGTAAACAATGGCTTTTTTGTTTTGATCCGATATTCCGGTACAGAAGGTAAATGGCCCGGTAACCTGGCCCTTGACCGCAACCGGGGGGGTGGAAAGGCGCTTTAGGCTCTCAACAAATACAAAAAAACCCCTGGCGGTGTCTTCACTCAATACAAACCTGGACTCAGACAGGTCGGAGTGGCCTTCCACAACAGCCATATAGTCTTCGTAGAACTTTAATAGGTCATTATCAAAGTCATCTTGATCGGTATCAATGTATACCCTGTCCCCGGTCGAGCAAATCCCCGGCAACCCCGGCATGAATTGCGCGACCATTGCTTCTTCTTTGTGCGCCGGAAGCTGAACCCACAGGGGGATCTGCGGCGTGTATTCCAATACAAGCTGACAGGCCTCGACATGATCCGCCAGCGGCAGACTACCGATCAACATCGCAAGGCCCCGGGGCCGAAATGGGCTGTCCATAGCTCCAATACTCCAGAATACATTTATCAAGGCATTGAGGTTTAAGAAATCACAAATAACAATTTGGGGTGAATTCAAGCATATTAAACTTTTGACGTTAACACGTACTTTGTTGTTTTTCAATAATTAGATACCGGTTATCGGTTGCCTGTTGCAAGCGAAGGTGTAACTGATTATTATAAGTGAAGCAGATTCCAAACCATGTGGATTTGTACGCTCTAAATCTGAAAAGATTGACACAAAAATAGGCCGATGTTATAGTCAGACTCCCGTTCGGGTCAAATTTCTTTTTCGGCGATGGACTTGCCGGCATTAAATACAATTTTCCAGAGGTTTTCCGTGGCAGATATCATTTCCCTTGACAAAAAGCTTGATCTGGCCAAAGACAAAAAAACGGCTTTAATTCGAAGGCGCAAGGTACTGGCCGTACAAAAGGTGTTTCAGTGTACCCATTGCTCGCTGAAATGCGAAAAATGCGGCACCCAGATCGAGCATAACCCTGGAGCGGATGAAAAGTACCGCCGAAATCTAAGAGTCCCCTACAACTTCTGTAAGGGATGCTCCGAAGAATATATAGAGTATATCGAACGCCTTAAAGGCCGGGGGGATTCTGATTGTTACTGGCACAACGAGGCCTGGATTGATGCCTGGACGAAATGGATTGAATATCAAAGCAGTGTTGACCGCTATATCAAATCAAAAGAATTCAAACAGCTGCTTGATGAGTTGAAGCAAGCCAGGACTGAATAAAGTACATTCCTTTAAAACAATATATTATTTTCGGATAGGCACTAATTAGGAGGTATTATGTTTGGAATTGGAATGCCGGAACTGATTATCATATTGGTAATCATTCTGATTATATTTGGCGCCGGGAAACTGCCCGAAATCGGAGCAGGAATGGGGAAAGCCATCCGAAATTTCAGGGGTGCGTCAGACGAGGAAGAAAAAAAAGACCCTGAAAAAATTGAAGAGGAAAACAAGAGTTGAACCCCGCTTATTTTCGATTGAGCGTGGTTTTGAGCCGACGAGTGAAAATGGGTACAATTTCAAAAAGATCCCCCACAACTCCATAGTCGCAGTGCTGCATCATGGCCGCCTGAGGGTCGGTGTTGATGGCAACAACCACTCCGGATGTTTTCATGCCGGCAAAGTGCTGGACGGAGCCCGAGATCCCACAGGCGATGTAAAGGTTTGGGCTCACCGTCGTCCCCGTTTGACCCACCTGCATGGAATGGGGGACCCAGCCGGCATCCACCGCGACGCGCGAGGCGCCTACCGCCGCACCCAAAACATCTGCACATTCATGCAGGATCTTGTAATTTTCGCTGTTTTGCATGCCTCTACCACCGGCGATAATGATTTGGGCCTCTGACAGATCCATTGTGCCGGCGGAATCTTTTTTGACTGCTTGAACCGTCAGGGGCTCATCATCGATCTGCGTCTGCAATGATAGAACCTCGGCCCTGGCGGGTGCCGGGTGTGCCTCGATCACATTGGGGCGGATACCGAAAAGATAGTGGGTCCCGCGCACTTTGAACGTTGCAATAGTTTTGCCGGAAAATTGAGATTTTTCCGCCGTTAAGGTTTTAAGATCGACGCCAATGCAATCCAGCAAAAGCGGTGCATCCAAAATTGCAGCGATCCGGGGAAACACGTCTTTTGTCTGTGAAGTGGTAAGACCGAATAAAATGTTGATCCCGAGCTGTTCCATGACCTGGACGATTGCTTTGGCCCAGTTATCCGGATTCCAGCTTAACAGCCCCTCTGCTGATTGAATATCGACAATCTTGTGAATACCGTAGGCTTGCAGGTCCTCCCTGTATTCAGCACCTTTGCCATTCAAAACCAAGCCATAGAGTTCGTGCTCCGCTCCCCGGGCAGCCGTGATAACACCGTATATTGTTGGTTTGAGTCCTTGGGCGCGCGTTTCAATTAAAATCCCGATTTTTTGCATGCTTGGATCGATCTCCTCATTCGAGAAATTTAAATGACCTTGGCCTCCTGTCTTAACAGTCGGATGAGCTCCCGGACCGCCTCTTCAGGAGAACCCGCAATGATTTTGCTCCGGCGTTTCTCAACTGCCGGGCGCAGTTTAAGAATCTCCATACTGCCGGCAGGAGGGCGCAGGTCGAGGCAGTCGAGAGTAATTGTTCGAATCGGCTTTTTCCGCGCCTTCATGATATCGGGAAGGGTGGGATAGCGGGGCTTATTCAGTGCTTTGCCCGCACCGACGATGCACGGCATGGGCATCCGGATGACTTCGATGCCGCCAGCATTCATTTTACATTCTGCTGTGACATTGCGGCCATCCAGCTTGAAAGCCACTACATTGGTGGCCACCGGAACGTTCAGGGCCGCCCCCAGCCGAAACATGGTTTGAAAGCCTTCGCTGTCAATGGATTCGTTGCCGGTAAAGATTATATCCGGATTGCCATCCTGTTCAATAGTCGCTTTCAGTGCCCGGGCAGTAACCAGGCTGTCCGGGCTGTAATCGCTGCGGATGAATATCCCCCGGTCCGCCCCCATGGCTAAAGCGGATCGCAGGGTAGATTCGGCCGCCGCTTTTCCCAGGGTCACAGCGATGATCTCCGTATCAGCGACTTGCTTTTTAAGTCCGGCGGCTGCTTCAATGGCATTTTCGTCATACGGATTGATGATAAAGGTTACCTGTTCATCAATTCGGTTGTTTCCGATAATGGTAATCTTGGCCGCTGTGTCCGGGACATGTTTGACGCAAACGTAAATTTTCATACCCGTTTCCGGTTTCCAGGTCGTGACTCGCTAAGGGTTTAAATGTTGCTCGGTGGAATATTAAACGAGGTTTCGGGTGTCAGGTGTCAGGTGTCAGGTGTCAGCAGTTAAATTTAGGAATTGTGAATTCAGGAATTTAGGTATTGAAGGTATTCTGTCATTCTAATTCCTAAATCCCTCAATTCCTGAATTCCTCAATCATTGAATCCTGACACCTGAACACTGACACCTCGTTCCTGAAAATATGAAAAGAGGGCTGATAACCTTTCGAGCAACGAATAAGCGTTGCCGCTCAACAATGGAATTTCTATCCATTAACCGAAAAGCTGCTGTCAGGATTGATCTCCCTTTTACGGGAAAAAAATCCAACGTCGAAGGTGCGTCCAATATAGCGTAAGGTATATTGAAAGGGCTCTTTGTCGTGATCCAGGCCCTTTTGGCAGGCATCGATCAATTCCGCCATCATGGCGCCGACCACCGGGGCGTTTTTGTACTGATTGCCGCTGGTACCGATGGCCATGTAGAAACCCTTCATATCTGATTTATCGTAGATCGGAATCCAATCATCCGAACAGTCATAAAGATCGCAGACCCCCCGGGGCTGGTTCGGTATCTGCATGGTAGGCACCCGCTTGGCGCAGCGGTAAGTTTGGGCTTTCCACTGGGTTTCTGAGAGCTGGTTGTCCCGCCCGGGTTCCCCCTTACCGGCATAAAACTCATCGGGATCGACCCACTCCTGGGGGTCACATTCCGGGTCCTCGCTGCCGATCAGAAACATGTTGCCGACTTCCGGACGATAATAACAACCAATATCGCCGTCGGATGTATGGTAACCATCATTCAAATAGTCGTATCCTTCCGGGGATGGACAATGCATCACCTCATGCCGCAGGGCCTTGGTCTTGATGTTGCACCCTTCATAGACACCGTCGGCCATCTGATTAATTTTGTAGGAATGAGGGCCGGCGGCGTTGACAACCACCGGTGCGTCTATCTGGGTTCCGTCTTTAAGCGTCACACCGAGCACCTGGTTGTCTTGACTTCTGACCGCGACAACCTCGGCGTTGAACATAAATTCAGCTCCCTTGGCTTCGGCCGCCCGCATGATGTTGTGGGTGGACAGGGCCGGATCGTTCACGTAGCCGCCTTCGGGACAAAAAACCGCGCCCTCAAGCATTTTGGCCGGTTCATTAAAAAATTCAGGATCTTCGGGTCGTTTTACAGGCCAGAACTCATGCAAATCATAGACCGACACCATCTCATTAATCTTCTCATTACTCCACTCTTCGTACTGCACCCCTACGGCGTCGTAATGCTTCTGGACTTTTCGCCAATCATGCCCTTGGGATTTGAGCAGAATAGAGCCCGTATTCATATATTTGGCCAGACCTTTTTCATCTTTTACATGATCCAGGTAATTATCCCAGTCCAACCAGTATTTGAAACCCTCATAAGCCATGGCCACACCATCCTCGGTGGAGTAATGGGCCCTGACGATGGCGCAGGATGCTGCAGTGGAGCCTTCGCCGGCATCAGACAGCTTGTCGATATTCAGGGTTTTATACCCCATTTTGGTCAGCTCATAGGTCAGGGGACTTCCGATTATGCCCGCCCCGATGATGATCGCATCATACTTTTTATTCATAATTAAACCTCCCTGTACATTATTCTTGAAGCAATCTCAAAAATGCATCTAACGCCCAAGGGCTTTGTTGCCCCGCCAAAGCGGGATTTCACATCTATTTTATGAATATTAAGGAGTGAATCAAACCGATTCAAAATACTCGAATACTAACGTGTATGCTCCGTTTTTGAATCGTTTTGCGTCGCGCCCTTGGACGTGATCTACGATTTTTGAGATAGCTTCTAATAACCCAATTCCAACACATCGGATTTTTCATATCACATCCATTGTATAAATAATAGCTGTTCAAAATTTGACGAAAGCGGGATTGCAAATTTTTTTTAAATCCCAGGCTTTTATTTTAAACGATTTGTCATGCACGCCCGGGTTGAAATAAATGAAGTCTTTCTTTGTCAACGCCGGATCCATATAAATCGGTAAAAAAGTAAGATGACCAAAGGGCGGGACACATCCCACTTCACAACCGACAGCCTCGCTGACTTCTTCAGGCTTGGCAAAAGAAACTTTTTTGGTCTTGGCTCCGGCGGCGGCCTTTTTCCAGTCTACCTTCTTATCCCCCGGCAAAACCAGAACAATCAGCTTGCCCTCTTTGGTTTTGAGCACCAGGGACTTTACGGTTTCCGATTCGTTAACATTTAATGCCTCGGCCATGGCCGGATTGGTATAAACCGGTTCATGTTCAACAATTTCATAACCAATTTTTTTTTCTTCAAGGGCCGAAACAATTTTTTCCTCTAATGTCATGGTTCGCTCCATCATTTAAAGGTGGGTTCTAGTTAACTTGATAACGCTTCGATCCAGCGCATGAAAGCCTTTTCACCGGCAGGCTGCAGACCGAATTCCTCCCCTGCAGCCAAAATGGCATGGGTCATATCCCGAGAGTAACCTCTGGAACAGGTAAACAAAATGCCAGATCTCTCTGTTGTTCTCTCCAGAGTCACCACCTGGCAGGGTACGTGCGAAAACGGCCCCTGCAAAAGAAACGGTGCTGATTTTGAGCGGTCCATGAAATCAAGGGCCGATAATTTTTCTGCAATCGCAAAGATGTTTTGGCCCACTAACCCTAAAAACAGGGTGGCGTCGATGGTTTCCGTGTAGGCCGGGCCATCGGGCGCATCCGGATTTTCTCCGCAAAGATGCCAGATCGATGCCTGGGTTCGGTTCATGCGGTTTACCAGAACGCCGTTTTCAAAAATACATTGTCCCGGCGTGTCCGGGACACCGATGCCCAGGGGCTGAAAGCTTGACAGGTCCGTGTCTTGCAGATCCCATCGGGTCCGGTGGCTCAGGTCGAATAAATAGGGCCCCTCTCCTTCAGCCTCATATTCCAAAACCACGGTCCAGTGATCGCGCATTTCAGTTTTTAAAGGATTGCCGGGAAAAGATACCGGAGATTGTCGTTTGATTTCAGCAGTCATTTTCACCTCACATACTTAACCGTTTGCCTTCAGGGTCGTAAAAGGGCGTCGGCGCCACGGTTGCATAAAGATGCTGACCGTTGCATTCGTCTTCATAAATTTGCAAGCGTGTGCCTTCCGCGGCCAGCGTTGCATCCACCAGCGCCAGTCCGACGGGTTCTTTCAGCGCAAAACTGTGGCGTGCAATACACACATATCCCCTGATGCGACTGTCCACGATGATGGATCCCTCTTTCGGGACCCGGGAAGGATCCTCCATTTTAAAACCCACCAGCTTCAAACGCCCCTCCTGATTCTCGGTCTGCTTCAGCGCCACGGCGCCCACTGTTTTGGCCTCTGATTTGCTGCGGTCCCACAGAAAACCGAGGCCGACATCGTGGAGGGTGGTTCGCTGCTCGGATTCGGAACCGATAATCAGGTGGCATTTTTCCATGCGCAGCACATTTTGGGCTTCCAGGCCGAAATGGCGAATGCCAAATTCTTTGCCGGCTTCCATCAACAAATCCCACAGGGCCTGCATATAGGATGAGGGAACATGCAGCTCGTAGGAAAGCTCCCCCACAAAGCCCAGGCGCATCGACCTTACCGGTATGGTATTTTTAATCATAAATTCACGATAGCCGGCATATGGAAAGGCCGCATCGGAAACATCCGCATCCGTAACTTTTTCAAGCACCTTACGCGCATTGGGCCCCGCAATGTTAATCACCCCGAAGGCGTCGGTGAGATTGACCAAGTGAAAATCCCAGCCATCATACCGAGTGTGGTACCTGAGCCATTCAACCGTGGCACCGGCCCGGGCGGTGGAGGTGGTAAAATAATAGTCGTTTTCACCTCGCTTGACCACCACGCCGTCATCGATAATACAGGCGTCATCATTGCACATGGCCGAATATTTGACTTTACCGTCGGATATCTTCGACATGTCGCTTACGTAAACCCGCTGCAAGGCCTTTAAGGCATCTCGCCCCCAGAGCCGAAATTTGCCCAGGGTGGACGCATCGATCAGGCCCACGTTATCACGAACATTTTCGACTTCTTCACGGCAGCTGAAGTCTTCGGAGAAATAGCGTGCCCGTTTCCAGACCCCAATCCGCCGGATGACACCGCCGGCCGCTTTCTGCGAACCGTCTACCGGGGTGCGCTTGCACATATCGTGGTTGCTGCCGGCATAGGTGGCGATAAATGCAGGAACCAGGGGCACGCGCACGGTGGTCGGCATGGCCGTCGCATTTGTATCGCCGTGATATTGCGCCACAAACAGCGGGAGATTGTGCCCGGGGATGCCCCCCTGACCAGGTCCGGTACCGGCGGCGGTAAAGCGCTTTATGAGTTCGGTGGCATCAAAGCCCATGGATAGGGCCTGTTTGACATTTTTTAAAGTGGTATCTTCGTCAAAACAGATAAATGTTTTGCGACCGGCAACCGGCGCCGTCACCAATTTGCAGCCCTTGTCGGGACCCGGTAAATGATTGAGGTTTTGCCGGGCATCTTTTAGCTGGCTTTCAACGGACGCGCCGCAATCGGCAACCGCCAAAATGCCGGCCAGCCATCCCGAAGCCTCAATTGACGGCGGGTGATTGAGGCCAAGCATGCGGCCGGCAACCTGTATTTTGGCCGGGCGCTTTTGAGGGAGGAAAAAACCGGTGTGGGGGTCATAGGCCAACTTTGTCTGGGCCAGAGAGAGCGGACCGGTTAAAGGCGTCATCCCGGCTGAAGCGACCAACAGGTCGCAGGCAAATTCTTTCTGAAGGGTACCCGGAATCGTTGCCAGAGTAACTTTATTTAGAATTTTCTTTCCATGGGCATGGCTGGCGACCCACCCCCTCAAAAAAGGGATGTTGCGCTCGGCGAGCCCCTCCAGCAGTGCAGGGTCTTGACCGTCTTCCCGGATGTCGGCCACACATAACACCTCAAGGCCCAGGTCAAACAGATCCAGCGCCGCCTCCAGACCCAGATCATGGCCGATACTGAAAACCGCCTGTTTACCCGGCAGCAGGCCGTATGTCCGGGCCAACCGATGCGCGCAGTTGATCTGCATGACACCGGGCCGTTCGTTGTTTTCAAAAAGCAGCGGGCGCTCGATGCAGCCGGTGGCCACCACCACACTTTTAGCCCGAATTTCAAGATAGCGCTCATCAAAATTATCGGTATCAAGCCCTTTCTGAAATGCGGTGACCAGATTGTTGTTATAGACACCCACCACGGCGGTTTGGGTAAATATGCGAATATTTGATTTTTGCTCAAGTTTGTCCGCCATCTGCCGGGCATTTTGAGAAAGCGATACCCCGGCGTCATTTTGGGCTTCGCGATAGTCAAAAAAGCCACCCAACCAGGGCCGGGATTCCATCAGGATGACCCGCAGCCCGTGTTCGGCTGCTGCCAGGGCCGCCGACATGCCCGCCGGACCGCCGCCGATAATGCACACATCCGCTTTGGGATAAATTTCATCATATGTGCCGGGCATTTGAAAATCAGCAGAAATTTTTCCCAGTCCGGCGGCCTTGCGCACCTGTTTGAGGGCAATGGGCCATATGCGGGCCGGTTTGTGCATCGTTCGGTAATAAAATCCGGCCGGCATTGCCCAGTCCAGTTTATCCATGAATCCCTTCAGATCCGTTTCGGCCGAGCCCACAACATTTTGCGCTTTAATCTGCAGGCCCTCTTTCAGGAGGGTATTTTCAGCACATATATTGGGAATGCCGTTGACCTGCACGCAGGTATTGCTGCTTTCACCGTCCAAGCTGTAAAGGCCCCGGGGGCGATGGTATTTCAAGCTGCGCCCAAAGATGCGAATACCGTTGGCATAAAGGGCGGTCGCAACCGTATCGCCGCTGACACCTTGCAACGATTTTTTCTTATACCGAAAAGAAATGGGTTGAGCGGGATTGATTCGCAGTGTGGAAAGTTTTTCCAGCCTGTTCATGATTGCGCCTCCGATTTATCTACCTCAAGATTACGTGTCGTGTCCCGGTAAGTGGTAAACCAGACGCCACAGCCATCCCGATGACACCACCATTCTTTTTGTATTCCGGCCGTGCAATTATTCAGGTGCACGTACTCGCACCAGGTTTGCGGTGTAAGATCGGCTTCAGCCGGTCGCGGTCCCTTTTCTTCTCCGCCATAGCGGAATTCATAACCGTTGCGTTTGCCGCATACGGGACAGGTAAGAGTCAAAGCCATGGCAATACCTCCTGCTGATTTAAAAATCTTCTATTTTGAATAACGAATATCGAACACGGAATTTCGAACCGCAGAAGTAGGGTCGGCCTCCGTGCCGACCTCTGACCGGCGGGCGCAGAGGCTCGCCCTACTTCGACATTCAATATTCCTTGTTCGACTCGGCTGAGCTCGTCGCAGGCTGCGGTTCTGCGGTTCAAAAATAATTAATTAGTAAATGGAAAATGCATGCTTAAAAATTTAATTGTCTAGTTATCCGGAGTATAACTCACCAGCGCGGCGGTTTCACCCATTAAACGGTGCTGTTCATAGCGTCGCAGGCTGAAGGGTTTGAGCATATCGGGGCAATTTCCGCTGGCCATGAATTGCGCCATATATTTGCCTGTGGCGGCACAGGATTTGAAACCGAAATATCCCCAGCCACAATCCATGAAATAGCCTTCAAAGGGTTCATTGCCATCCATGATGGGCGCCATATCCGGGGTCATATCCGCCAAGCCGGCCCAATGTCGCATGAATTTAACCCCCCTTAAACATGGAAGCATCTCCGCAAGCGCTTCAGCCTGATGTTTGATGTAATAGGCGGTCGTTTGGGTCGTGTAATTCGGCCAGGGATCCATGTGAGCGCCGGTAGCGATCTCACCTTTAAGGGTTTGATTGGCATAGGCATGATATGCACCCGACGATACCACATGATCCAATATCGGCTTCAGTGGCTGAGTGACCATCGCCTGAATCGTCAAGACACTGATTGGCAGCTTTATCCCCAGCATTTCGTATGAAAGGGCAGCCGAGTATCCGCCGGCGGCATTTAAAACCCGCGGGGTTTTTATTTTTCCTTTATTGGTTTCAACGGAAACGATTTTATTGTTTTCAACACCGATTCCGGTCACCTCGGTTTGCTGATGAATATGCACCCCATGTTTGGCAGCGCCCTTTGCCAATCCCCAAACGATCGCATCATGGCGCAGGATTCCACCCGGCGGATGAAACATGGCGCCAAAAATCGGATAGGTGATATCCTCTGTGATATTAAGGGCCGGGACCAGCTCCTTGCATTGTTTGGCATCGATCAGATGACTTTCAATCCCGTGAAACTGTGCCGTGGCAACACTCATCCGCGCTGCATTCATGGCCGCTTCGCTGTGCATCAGGTTCAGGTTCCCGCAATTAAAAAACATCAGGTTGTAATCGAGTTCTTTTGTCAGGATGGGCCACAGATCAAGGGCTTCCTTGTAAAGGGGAACATTTTCCTGGGTCCGCTGGTTGGCGCGCACGATGGCGGTGTTGCGCCCTGATCCGCCAAAGCCAAGATAACGTTTTTCAATGACGGCCACATTACGCATGCCGTGTTCCCGCGCTAAAAAATAGGCAGCGGCGAGTCCATGCAAACCACCACCGATGATAACCGCATCATAATTTGACTTGAGCGACGGTTTTTCCCCCCACAGGGGTTTGTATTTCCGGAACATAGAAAGCTCTCCCTATCCTAAGTTCCCATCTGGAAACGAATTGTTGCTATCCTTTGAAACAATATCATTTTCGGATAGGCACTAATTAACGTTTATTCTTAAGCGGTATGGCCAATGATGTTTTCCGACCCTATGATAATGAAACAAATGATGTCAAGAAAAAAAGGGGGGATGAAATAAAATTTTCCCGAAAAAACTTGACAAATTCTATAACATACTTGATATTACATGAAATTCAATTTTTTACCATTTTGAATGGATACCAGCTCAATTGTTTAATTATGAAATTTTTCATTCATTTTTAAATATTTATTTCATTTAAAGCAAATTTTTCATCAAATCTAGTGAGCACACAAGGGAAACGAAATGAAAGATCACCAGACCCGCTTAACGATGACGGGCATTCTTGAGCAGCATCCCACCTTGACACCCAAAGCCCGTATTCTTGGTGATTACATTGTTAATCATCCGCGCAAAGCGGTATTTATGACCACCAAAAAACTGGCAAAGGCCTGCCAGGTCAGTGAAGCGACCGTAGTTCGATTTGCCAGCCAGCTGGGCTACGAGGGATATGGCGCATTTCAGCAGGCTTTAAGGGATTTCGTTGACCGAGAATTGACGATGCTGGAGCGTACGGATATAGCGGCTGGCGCGGGAGAAGGAATGGATCGCCTCCGTCGGGTGGTGTCCGAGGAGATCGATAACCTTAAACAATTTTTTGAAACGGTGGAAATGGACACATTGCAAAAAGTGACCGATTATCTGGGAAAAAGCCCTGCCGTATATATCATTGGCTCCCGTCTGTCTTACACGTTTGCTTACTATCTGGGCTGGTCGCTGACCAAAGTCAGATCCGGTGTCCACATATTAAAGGGAAGTGACAGTACCGCAATTGACTGGTTGACCATTTCTGCGCCCGAAAGCCTTGTGGTCATCATTGCCACCTCCCGATATCCCAATGAACTCATCAGATTGGGCAAAATGGCGCGCCGGTTAGATCGGACGCTTCTCGTGATTACAGACAGCTCGCTTTGTCCGTTGACGCAATTTGCCCACTTGGCACTCGTGGCACCCACAAAAAACATCCCCTTCATCGGGAGCCCGACAACGATTTCCTGCATCATCAACTATCTTGTTTTGGAACTGGCCAGCCGCGACGGCAATCGACTCAAAGACCATCAGGGAAAACTCGAACGGGCGTACAGAGAAAATGACATTTTGTTCAATTTGCGCCGAGAAGAAATTGTTCCATGACGGCCCGCATGAAAAACAACGCCTTGCCGCCCATAACCACCGCCCCCGGCGCAAACAACAGGAGGAAAGACAATGTATGATCGAATGCCGACGCTAACCCAGGAGCAAATGACTAAAATCCATGATGCCTCTATGAATATCCTTTGCGACGTGGGGGTGGCTTTTAATGAAGAGGAATCCCTGGAAATATTTAAGAAAAACGGTTGCAAAGTGGATGGGAAAACTGTCTTTTTTTCAGAAAACGAGGTTCGCGGAGCGTTAGAATCGGCGCCGCAGCGTTTCACGCTTGCCGCCAGAAATCCGGCTAAAAGCGTTCAATTGGGAGACGATGATTTTGCTTTCGTACCCGGCTATGGCGCTCCATTTATCATATCATCCGATGGCCAGAAACGGAATGCGACCATGCAAGACTATGATAATTTCTGCAAACTGGTCCAGACGTCCAAATATATCGACATGAACGGATTCATGATGGTGGAACCTTCCGATATTCCACCGCAGACGGCTCATCTGGATATGCTTTTATCAAGCATTGTCCTATGTGATAAACCGTTTATGGGCAGCCCGATCTCCAAAGAAGGGGCCCGAGACGCCATCGAGATGGCCGGTCTGGTTTGGGGCGGCAAAGATAAAATCAAGGACACTCCGGTAACGGTTTCTTTGATCAACTCTTTATCCCCGCTGCAGTTCTCAGAAGAAATGGCGGGTGCGCTCATCGAAATGGCGCACTACGGACAAGCATGCGTTTTGGCTTCACTGGCCATGGCCGGGGCATCCGGCCCTGTTGAGCTTGCAGGTATCCTGGCCATGCAGAATGCTGAGATTCTGGCCGGTTTGACATTGGCCCAGCTTGTCAGACCGGGTGTCCCCATCATCTATGGCTCCACCTCGTCACCGATGGATATGCGCACGGGTGGCCTGTCCATTGGCGCCCCGGAACTTTCGATGATTGTGTCCTGCACCGCCCAGATGGCCCGTTTCTATCACCTGCCCAGTCGAAGCGGCGGTGGTCTGACCGATGCCAACTTTCCGGACGCCCAGGCCGGCATCGAATCGGCGATGGCCCTTATCACCGCAGTTCGCAATGGGATCAACTTCATCTTACACGCCTGCGGGATTCTAGGCGCCTACGTTGCCATGAGCTACGAGAAATTTATCATCGATGAAGAACTTTGCGGAATGCTAAAAAAACTAATTGAATCCATTGAAATTAGCGATGCGTCCCTTGACCTGGCAACGATCAAGGAGGTGGGCATCGGCGGCAACTATCTGACCCAGCCCAAAACCTTTGAACTTTGCCGGACGGCATTTTTTCTTCCCGAATTGATGACCGTGCAGGATTATGACGGCTGGCGCAGCGCCGGCGGCAAACGCGCCGATGAGCGTGCCTCCGACGTATTGAATAAACGATTGGCCAATTACGAGAAGCCGGACATCGATCCAGCCATAGAGTCGGAATTATCCGAGTATGTCACCCGGCGCAAAACCGGTTAAGGCCCATCAATCTCTAGCCGAAAAGACAAATAATTTTAGTAAATGTTAAATTATTTTTCTGCTTGCCAATCGTTGTAATTCGTGGTTTAAAAGCGACATTATTACTATTTAAGTACTAAATATAATTCAATTTTTTGGTATGGTTACTGCTCGGATAACACCCGGGGGACCTTTTTTAATTCAAAGACAGAACGTTTAGACCAAAGGAGAAACAAACCGATGAAAACACATGCGAGAGTTGTCGTGATCGGTGGCGGTGCCATCGGCACCAGCATTCTGTATCATCTGGCCAAATATGGATGGCAGGATGTCGTGCTGGTGGAAAAACATGAACTGACTTCCGGTTCGACCTGGCTGGCGGCCGGAAATTGCTCATACTTTCATTCAAGTTACTACTGCACCCGGGTCAACATGAAAAGCATCGAGCTCTATCAGAAGCTTGAAGAAGAAACCGGGCAAACCACCGGCTGGCACACCACCGGATCCATTCGCACCGCGGATAATCCGGGTCGCATGGACGAATTGGGCTATTACTACAGCATGAACCGCTGTCTGGGATTAGACGTTCAGAAAGTCAGCCCACAGGAGATTGCCGAGCTGCATCCGTTAATGCATGTGGAAGGTCTGATGGGAGGGCTTTACTGGCCCGACGACGGCGACGTGGATCCCAGCGGCATCTGCCAGGCGATGGCGATCAGCGCCAAAAAGCACGGTGCTGAGATCTATACCCATACCCGGGTTACCGGCATCAGTCAAAAGCCCAACGACGAGTGGGTGGTCCACACCGAAAAGGGTGATATCACCTGTGAATCGGTGGTCAACGCCGGCGGTCTATGGGCGCCGCAAGTGGGGTCCATGGCGGGTATCGAGATCCCCTCCATCGCCATCGAGCATACCCACATCCTCTTTGAGGCCATCGGTGCCGTAGAAGATAGGGAGCGCATGCTGCCCCTGGTGCGCGATCCTGACCGCTCGATTTACGTCCGTCAGGAAATGGACAGCTTGATCCTCGGCATGTATGAGAAGGTCGGAAAACAGTGGTTCCCGGAAGGCGTTCCCTGGGATTATGCCCAGACTGAGCTGCCCGAGGATGTCGACAATGTCGCCGAAAACGTCGAGCACGGCATCTTCCGCTTCCCTGTTTTAGGGGAAGCCGGCTTTAAACACGTCACCGTCGGCCCCATCACCTACACGCCCACCGGCGACCCCCTGGTGGGGCCCGCCTATCCCTTGAAAAACTTTTTCCTGGCCTGTGGCTACAGCTTCGGCATCACTCAGGCAGGCGGTATTGGTCACTACCTGGCCGGCTGGATCATGGAAGGAGAGCCGGAGATTGACATGTGGCACGTCGACAGCCGTCGCTTCGGTTCTTACGCCAACTGGGCCTACAACCACGAAAAAATCGCCGATACCTATCCGCGCCTGTACAGCATTTTCTTCCCGAATGAATGGCGGGATGCCGCCCGACCCAACCGCACCAGCCCCATTTACGAATATCAGAAAGAGGCCGGAGCGGTCTTTGGTGACTACTACGGCTGGGAGTGTCCCAATTATTTTACGGTTGATGAGGCCGACCGTTACGAAACTCCGAGCTGGCGTCGATCCAATGCCTTCAAGCATGTGGCTGAGGAATGTCAACACGTCATGAATCATGTGGGTCTGTTGGACCTCACGCGCTTTGCCAAAACCCGGTTCAGCGGACCCGGCGCCGATGCCTGGCTGAACCAGATGACCTGCCAGCGGGTGCCCACCGGGGACGGCCGTATTGCACTGTCACCCATTCTGGACCAAAATGGTGCTTTTAAGACGGATATGACCATCACCAAAATAAAAGATGGCGAGTACTTCTGCGTTACCGCCAGTATAGGCAAACGCCACGACCAGCACGGGATGCTGCTGAACCTGCCCACTGACGGTTCGGTGCTGATGGAAGACCTCACCTACAAGCGGGGCTGTTTTGTCATCGTCGGCCCCGAAAGCCGCAACCTTCTGGCAAAAGTCGCATATGGCGATGTCTCCAACGACGCCTTGCCATTCGGCACCAGCAAAGAAATTTACATCGGTCGTGTCAAGTGCCAGGTCAATCGCATGAGCTACGTCGGTGAGCTGGGTTACGAAATCTTCCATCCGATCGAGAGTCAGATTGCGGTTTTCAAGACGCTGATGGAGGCCGGTGCAGAATTTGAGCTCAAGATGTTTGGCATGCACGCCATGGACTCCATGCGCCTCGAAAAAGGGTATTTGGCCTGGAAGTCCGAAATGAATGTCCATCACACCCCCCTGGAGACCAGTCTGGGTTGGACGGTCAAATGGGACAAGGATTTTATCGGCAAAGCGGCTCTGGAGAAGGTCAAAGCAGAGGGGGTCAAGCAACAGCTGGTCTGCATGGTGGTCGCGGCCGATGATGCCGACCCATGGGGCTATAACCCCATTTTCAATGGCGACGAACAGGTCGGCATGACCTCATCCGGCGGCTACGGTCACCGGGTAGATAAAAGTATCGCCTTCGGCTATGTCCCACCCGGGCTCAGCGATCCCGGCACAAAGCTGGAGGTTGAGGTATTGGGCCAAATGCGGCCGGCCGAGGTCGTCGCCACGCCGCTGTATGATCCCGCCAACCAGAAAATGAAGGCTTGATCCGCTATTTTTTTAACTAGAATCCATCTCAAAAATAGGATTTTGGTTCAAGATCGCGGCGGGGCCGAGTTTAAAACCGGAGGCATACTGTTGTATGTCGAGGATTTTAAACGTGGCACCAACAAAGAGGTTGGGCCAAAAGACATTTTTGAGATGGGTTCTACAAAGACAAAAGGATGAAATGATGCAGATCTATGTGTGTGTGAAACATGTTCCGGATACAGCGGCGACCATTAATATCGTCGGTGATACGGGTTATAAGGACACGGCCTGCAAGTTCATTATTAACCCATATGACGAATATGCCGTGGAGGAGGCCGTGCAGCGGGTTGAAAAGGCTGGCAGCGGCGAAGTGATTGTGGTCACGGTGGGGCCTGAGGCTGCCGTATCAACCATGCGTGCTGCCATGGCCATGGGGGCCCACCGGGGTATCCTCGTAAAGGTCCAGAGCCAGTTTTTGGACAGCACCTTGACAAGCCTGGCGCTCAAGGCCGCCATCGAGCAGGATGGAGACGGAGCGCCGGATATCATCTTTACCGGTAAAAACGCGGTGGACACCGAAGGTTTCCAAACCCAGTACCGTCTGGCCGCGGCCATGAACCTGCCGGTGGTCAGCGAAGTCGTCAATCTTGAAATCGACAATGGCCAGGCGGTCGTCGAACGCGAAGTCGGCGGTGGAACCCGGGAGGTGCTGGAGATGAAACTGCCCTGCATCATCGGTGCCACCAAAGGTCTTAACGAACCGCGTTACCCGAAATTTCCGGATATTATGAAAGCCAAAAAGAAAGAGATTAAAGAAATTGATTTCGATCAGCTGGGACTGGATACGTCCGTTGACCAAACGGAGCTGCTAAAGCTCGAAGCGGTGCCGGAAAGATCCAGCGCTCAAATTATGCAGGGCTCGATCCGCGAACAGGTGATTGAACTGGTACGGATTCTCAGAGAGGACGATAAGGTTTTGTAAATTACTTGCGGGACATAACACTAGGAGACAACTCAGATGGCCAAAATAGGCGTGTTGATTGAGACGGAAAAAGACGAGATAAAGAAGACAAATTTCGGCACTGTCACCGCTGTCCGGGATGGCGGCAAAAACGAAGTGGTCGCATTGCTACTGGGCGTCGATGCAAATTCGGCGCAAGAAACGCTGGCCGCCTATGGCGCACAGAAAATTGTGCAGGTTACCGTCGACGGCGCTGACCTTTTTTCCAATCCGGATTTACAGGCCAGGGCGCTGGTGGACGTCATTCATCATTTCGCACTGGATGGACTTATCGGTCTTGCCAGTGCCAGGGGCCGGGACGTGTTTGCCCGGCTAAGTGCCCTGTTGAACGTTACCCTGGTATCAGACTGTGTGGGCGTTAATTTTGATGACAAGACGGTCCGAAAGTCCCACTTCTCAGGGAAAACCATGGCCACCATCAAACTGAACTCGGATCTACTGCTGTGTGCCCTGCGACCCAATGCGATTGAGGCTGAAAAAGCTCCAACGGATTCGCAAGTCGAAAGCTACGCTGCTGCCGCGCAGGACCCGGGTCTGGTCAAGATATTAGAGGTCAAAAAGGGTGACACCAGAAAAATGGATCTTACCGAGGCCGACGTCATCATTACCGGTGGTCGACCCATCGATGCTGCAGAGAATTACAAAATGCTCGATGAATGCGCCGACCAACTCGGTGCCGCTGTGGGCGCCTCCCGGGCCGCAGTCGACGCCGGCTTTGCGCCACATTCGATGCAGGTGGGCCAGACGGGAAAGACTGTCAGTCCGAGACTTTACATCGGCTGTGGTCTGTCGGGTTCAGTCCAGCATTTTGCCGGCATGAAAACTTCAAAAGTCATTGTGGCGATCAACACCGACAAAGATGCACCTATTTTCCAGAAAAGTGATTACGGAATCATCGGGGACATGTTTGAGGTGGTGCCGGTACTCACGGAAATTTTGCGGGAGCAAGCCGGACAATAAAAATGGTGTCAGGTGTCGGGATTCAATGATTGAGGAATTCAGGAATTGAGGGATTTAGGAATTAGAATGACAGAATACCTTCAATTCCTAAATTCCTGAATTCGCAATTCCTAAATTTGCTGCTGACACCTGTATTGTTGAAAAAGAAAAAGGCTTGTCGAGGAGTGCTCGATGCAGATTTATGTGACGGTTAAATCGATTGTTATGGCGCTGGCGCTGATCGGAGCGTTCGGCTTTTTCTTTATTCGCGCGGGACATCTGTATCGCCTAATGCGATCGGTTGAGGGACAGACGGACTTCAAGCTCGACCGGATCGGCGAGCGGGTTAAAATTCTCTTTACGGACGTACTGGGTCAATCCAACGTCAGGCGCAAACCGCTGATTGGCACGGCGCACATGCTGATATTTTTCGGTTTTTTGGCCATACAGCCCCATTCACTGATGTTGATGATCCAGGGGGTCTTTCCCGGTTTTGCAGCGGGCCACGCAATCCCCGGAATTTACAGCGGGTATTTGTTTGTGGCCGATATTCTTGCCGTTTTGGTTCTGGTGGGATTTGCCTATGCCATGTATCGGCGTGTGGTGGTCCGCCCCAGTTACCTGACCATGGGCAAGGATGCGAATCTGATCATCTTGTTTACCTGCGTCATCGTCATCACATTTCATTTGATTAATGCCTTCCTGACCCTTTTGCCTGCAGGTACCGGGTCTGCATTCACATACACCGGCGTGTTTCCGGTTTCCGATCGACTGGTAACGCTGTTTAACCTCAACGCCCTATCACCGGCAGGAATCCGAACCGGTTATGAAATCAGTTACTGGATCCACATTGCCACGATTCTCGGCTTTCTGATTTACATCCCCGGCTCCAAACATCTGCATTTGCTGGCGGCCGTACCCAATGTCTTTCTAAAACGGCTCGACCAACCCAAAGCCATTGCCAAAACGGATATCGAGGATGAAGCGGCGGAAACCTTCGGTCTGGGTAAGGTGAGCGAACTGAACTGGAAAAATGTCCTCAATCTTTACGCCTGCACCGAGTGCGGGCGGTGTGAAGAGCAATGTCCGGCCAGCCAGACCGAAAAGCCGCTCTCACCCAAAAAGGTGGTGCATGATTTTAAATTCGATTTACTAGAGCAGGCGGCGGCGGTAATGGCCAAAAATCCCGAGACCGTTCGGCCGATTGTGCGTGAGGGGTCCCCCGTTACCGGAGACGTCATCTGGTCGTGCACCACCTGCCGTGCCTGTGAAGATATCTGTCCGGTAAACATCGAACAGCTTGATTTTATCATTGAAACCCGCAAGCATCGCGTACTGATGGAGGCGGATTTCCCACCGGAAATGCAGGAAACTTTCAGCAACCTTGAAAATCAATTTAATCCGTGGGGCTTCAGCAGCGACAGCCGGGCCGACTGGTGCAAAGGCATGGACGTACCCCTGATGGCAGACAACCCGGATGCCGAACTGCTCTATTTTGTCGGCTGTTCTGGGTCCTTCGACGACCGTGGCAAAAAAATCGCGCAGGCCATGGCCCGGGTGCTGCAGAAGGCGGATGTCAACTTTGCCATTCTGGGACCGGAGGAAGTCTGCAACGGGGATGTGGCCCGCAGAGCCGGTAACGAATACATTGCCCAGATGCTCATCCAACAAAATGTGGAGGCCTTGAATCAGTACAAGCCCAAAAAAATCCTCACCGGCTGTCCCCACTGTTACAACATCATTAA
>Ga0255055_10000234_pt1 | contig 43316 bp, 29 predicted proteins | sample JV7_2_27_MG_FD_188633 | JGI IMG/M metagenome (GOLD analysis project Ga0255055, IMG submission 188633) | Seawater microbial communities from Jervis Inlet, British Columbia, Canada - JV7_2_27 | ecosystem: Environmental > Aquatic > Marine > Inlet | place: Canada: British Columbia | collected... | reverse complement strand
ATCACGTTGCGCGTGATCACCGGAGATCCGCCCCGGATCTTGATCCCGCCACCGATGCCCACGGCAGCGAGCCCGTTGCGCACCGTGAATCCCCTCAACACCGCCTGTGGACCGAGATCATCCAGAGTCACGCCGACACCGGTCCGTTGACCGTCGATGATCGTGCAACGCGGCGACTCGCCCCGCACCGGGATGCCGTCGCGCATGACGACGTGCTCCGGGTAGATCCCGCAATGCACGAACACATCGTCGACACCGGGACCTGCCGCGTCGATCGCCGACTGGATCGTGGCGTACGGGGTGCCCCCACCCGCATCGACTTCCAGCGTCGCGGTGTTGATGGGAATCTGTTGCGCACCGGCCAGCGAGAGCAGCAAGAACGTCCCCGTCATGCGGCACACGACGCGCTGCATCATGAGCGGCTCCATCCGGTGGCCGGGCCACGACACGGTGTACCCTTGCCCGCATTCTACGCTAGACCCGGCTCCGAACCTAGCGCCTTTACAAAGGGATTAACGGAAAAAACGCGACTCGCTTCAACTCGATGGTCGGAAGGTGCCTGCGGCCCGCCGCAGCTAATTACGAAATCGAGATCGCGAGACGCTCGACGACGTTTTGCGGGCGGTTCGCATTGGTCAAGAGCCGGGCAGAGCCCTATGTTTTCTTGGCGCACGTATCGAATCGAGGAGGGCCGAGAAATGTCAGATCATCCTCCGACGACGCGTCGCGACCCACGCTACAGCGTGCGTCCAGGCGTCGGATTCGTGGAGTTCGAGATCAACGATTCCGGCGACAACCGCCGACGGGCAGATCTGACGTCGGTCAGCGCCGCCGGTCTGACCTTCGAAATGGACTCCGACCCGGGCATCAAAGAGGGCACCCTCCTGCAGGCAGCAACAGTTCTCATTGGCGAGTGTGAAGTCGAAGGCGATCTCGCCGTGAGATACATCCGCCGGGTGAACAAGTCGAGGATCGAGACAGGTTGTGTGTTCTATCCCTCCACACACCCCGGGGCGGAGAAGTGGTCCGCCGTAGTCGCCGGGATATACGCGGCTTGTGCCGACTGAAGCAGTCCGGTAACTGGAGATAGCTGTCCATGCAGATCCGTTGCGGAACGTGCCACGGCACCGTGTGGGTCCAGATGAACGCTCGCACAAAGAGCCGGCCGATTGTCCAGTGCCACACCTGTTCGCAGGAGTACGATCTCAGTTCCGCTCTGCAACGGGTCGACATCGAAGATCTCCACCAAGACGCCCTGGTGTTCGCCGAGAACCGCGACATCGACATACAGGCGGCCCGCTCCGTACTGTTGGGCATCATGAGTCTCGACGAGGCCAGCGATGGCTGCGAGTCGAGCTTCCGTCCCTCGGAGCCCCCCACGGGCGCCAGCGCGCCCGTGCAATTCGATTCTGCGTTCAAAGAAGCCGTAGAGGCCGGTCACCTCACACCCGCGCAAGCGAAGCAGCGAGGCGCGCGCCAGGTATATGCGGAGAGAATCGCGGCGCGCCACGCATTGCGAATGGGCCAGGCGCTCGCGGTGGCAGACAACCGGATCTCGTTGCTCGAAGCGGTCCGTGCTCGCAAACCAAAGGCACGAATCGAGGTCAAGCCCGACCGTCCGGGAAAGTCCGTGGCGCCCGTTGCCATCGCATTGGCAGCAATGCTCGCAGTCGTGGGCTTCTTCGCGCTGACCCGTGCTCTCGAAAATGCCGGGAATTCTGAAAGCCGGCCGGCCTCTGCCAGGACCGAGCTCACTGCGGTCGAGGTCCGGGTCGACCTCCAGGGCGAGCTGACCGAGGTCTCCGGTCAGAATCCCGCTTCCGTCCTCGCGGCATACTGCGAGTCCATGACTCTCGGCGAGTTGGTACCCGTCGGGCTGGTAGCCTCGGATGACGGCTGGACCGGGTTGTACCAGAAGGACGAAACGCTCTTCGCCCTCACGATCCGCCGAGATCCCCGGCGGGATCTCTGGGTCGTAGGCGATGCCGTGGAGCCGATCCAGGCCGAGCGCAGCTTGAACGACCGTGAGCCGGAGGACCCGACCGCACGCCGCCAGAGCGCGGCTTGGGAAACGATCGTCGTGAAGAGAAACGCACGGGGAACGGTCGTGCACGTGGTGGCCTCCGATCCGGTCACCGTGATTCGCGCGTACTGCCAATTCCAGACGGCGGGACAGCGCTGCGAGCCGCTGGAGCTTCGTGCGGGTATTCCGGCCGAGGCCGGGGTGCGTCTCGGCGTGTTTCGCGGCTTCAGCGAGGAAGCACCGCGGGAGATCGCGATCCGCCGGGAGCAAAAGCACCGGCGTTGGATCGCGGGGGACGGGAGCGGGCCGATCGAGGTAGCCACCGCCCGCGAAGCACCCCCCGGAGCCTACGCCGTGCCGGTAGGCCGGTCTCTTGATTAGACAGGACCACGACCCAATATTGGATGAAGCATGAACCGTGGATTAGCTCGAACCTTCTTCGCCCGGCCGGTGAAGAATAGGCAAAGGGTCCGGTCTGCGCCGGGTCGGTGGGCCGGTCTGCACGGCTACAGCACCCTCGAGCTCCTTCTCGTCCTCGGGCTGCTGGCGTTGATCGTAGCGGTATCTCTCCCGGCGCTGCACCGCTTCTACCTGCAGAATCAGGTCAGCTCTACCACGACAACGATCGAGGCCATCTTCCTGCGTGCTCGCATGAGTGCTCTCAAGGAAAAAATCGCCTACCGCGTGTTGGTCCACGATGAAAATGCTACGACGCCGAACACGCTTGAGCTCCAGCGCAACGAAGGGGGCTCGTTCGTCACTCTTGCCGGTGCGGTGCCGATCGTACCCCGGGCCATCAGGATCCTGGGCAGCGGTTCCACGAACAGCCTCGACAGCATGACCGTGAACAGCCGCGGAGAATGTACTCCCGGAAACGTATACGCGACCGTCGACGGGGCAGACGTTGGAGGTGTCGAAATTGCATCGACTTGCTTCACGAGCACATGGTAGGGCGCAAGGCCCGGCAATTCCTTCGCCGCACTCGAGCGCGCAGGAAGGATTGACGCTGGTCGAGGTGCTCGTCGCTTCCGTGGTGCTGATGCTCGGCGTCCTGGGCACCCTGGCCGTGTTCCCGCAGGCTATCGGTACTGCCCACAGATCCAGCCACATGCTGGTCCTGAATCAACTCGCCAATGAGAGGCTGGACGCGCTGCGTGCCCTAGACATCGGTCACGCCGACCTATCCGTGGGTGTCCACCCCTTACAGGTATTCGACTCGAAGGGCGACCGTTACTACCCCGTGCCGGGATTTTCCGAAGATTACTCACTGCGCTGGACAGTGCAGGCCGGCCCCACCGACGGTACCGGCACGCCCGAACCGAACATCAAGACGGTGGTGGTCGAGGCGACCTACTGGGTTCGATACACGGCCGGCGGGGTCCCGGTCGAGAACGACGGCAGCCTGGGCACTCGGTTTCAAACCTACGTCACAGGCAACTAGGTGTTGGCGATGCGCGGCGAACGAGGATTCTCCCTGATCGAAGTCGTTGTTGCGATGGCGATGTCCCTCATCTTGCTGCTCGCGCTCTACGCCGCTTACTCGCAGGGGACGGCGATCAAGTCGAGCGTCCAGGGCACCGTGAAGATCGACAGCAACGTCCGTCTGGCCATGGACAAGATGGCGCGCGACCTTCGCATGACCGGCCACGCGGTGCCGAGGGGAATTGAGATCGGCGGTACCGACAGCTGGGCGCCGGTGATCTTTCATGCTTCGCAGACCGAGATCGGCTACCGCGCGGACATCGACGGCGGCAGCGCCGAAATCGTTTGCACGCCGAACTCCACGAATTCCGACTGCCCGTTGAGCAAACTGCGGCTCGATTCCATCCGCTACTACCAGGACCGCAATTGCGATCCGCCGGACGGGGCAATCGGCGGGATGAAAGTCGTTGCATCGTTTGACAGAGAAGACTGGGAGAGCGCGACCTGCAGTGGTTACAGCACCAGCGACGGGTCGATCAGCGTGACGACGATGACGAGCGCGACCTTCAAGGCAGGTGAAAGCCAGGTCGCCCCAATCGAGCAGGTTTACTACCGATACATCCCGGGTTCGGTGCGGCCCTATGGCACGCTCGTGCGCTTCGTACGCTACGAGAACTCACCGGACGGCACGTTTCCGCCAAGCGGCGTGTCGTGGACCACCGTGGCCAACCACCTGACCGATTTCTGGCTCGAATACCAGGACGAAACGGGAGCGACCCTGACCGGTTCCCCTCTTTCCGCGGCGAACCGCGCTGCCGTTCGCAAGATCATGCTGTTCATTGAGGGATACGATCAGGTCGGGCCGCAAGGACAGGCGCAGGTGATCCAGGCCCGATCGGAGATCCTGTTGCGGAATCCGATCTGAGCCCCACAAAAGGTGGAGACGCCATGTCAAGTCGAGTCCACACATCGCAGAAGGGGTCCGCTCTGATCGCCGTGCTGCTCGTCACGGCGATTCTCTTCGTCCTCGCGGCGATACTGCTCTTTCAAACCCGAACCCAACACCTCGTCGCCGCCAACGAGTACGACCATCTGGCGGCGCTGGGTCACGCGGAGGCGGGGCTCACGTGGGCTGAGCGCAGGATCTACGACGGAACCGACATCACGGACCTGCTGCTGGGCCCGGACAACGGGAACACTGCGGACGACAACCTCTTCGGGCTACGGAATCTGAGCCTCTCGGCGACCAGTCAGTTCAACAACGCCAACGAGGCCACGGCATCGGCGATCGTGCAGCGGGACTTCGACGGCCAGGGTCTCAAGTCATGGGAGGTGATCCGGATCAACGACGGAACCGACGCCCGGGCGCTGGTCTACGTTCGGCTCGACGACAACTACGACGACGATCCGAACGATCCGGCAAACAACGACCCTCTCCTCGACCTTGACAAAGGGTTGCGAGTGACCGCGGTCGCCGAGTATCCGGTTTTCGTCGACGCGAACGGTGTGGAGCAGACGGTCCCGGTCGATCGCGGCCGGGCCCGCAGGACGCTCGTCGTGACCTTCGCCGGAGACGACCCAAATTTCGCTTTTGCCTCGAATGGCGATATCGACATAGTGGGAGGCGAGCTTTGCGGCGACTGCGGTACGATGCATAGCAATCAGGACCTGAAGTTTAGTTCGGGCACGAGCGTCTGCCAGGACGCCACGGCCTCGGGGGCGATCACCGGATCGACCGGCGGCATCGCGGGCGCCATCGAGCCAGGCAGTGACCCGGTGCCACTTCCGGTCATCAATCCCTACGACGACCGCTACGTGCCATCCATAGACGTCTTCGACACCCTTGCTGATGCCGGTCTGCCGTCGGGCCTCCGCTGTCCGAAGGCGACGGCCGCCGATCCCGGCGCGTCCAAGTACTTCGCGCTGGTCTCGAACGGCAACAAGGGCGAAGTGTGGAAGGCGTACTGGGATTTCGTCAACGACCGCTGGACTTGGAGCATGATCGACAATTTGTTCGATGGTGTCGACGTAGCCCTCGACGACTGCGGTCGGGCCCCGGGAGATCCGAAACTCGGCCAGGGAGACGCCGGCGCGGTGACCGACGGATCGACACAAGAGTTCTATGGATTCGACGGAGCGAAAGCGAACCAGAAGCCTTGTACCCCTTGCTCGAGCGCCAACGCGGACGCTTCGCTTTGTGGCCTGGCCGACAACAACTTCAACGCGACAGGGCACTTTCCTCCCGGGGGCGGGTCGCTCGTCGCTTGGCCGCCGCTTCCGGGGAACTTCCAGCCGGACGTCAACCCCGACTTCCCGGCGGAGATCGACATGAGCAGCGTCTGGGTCTATACAACGAAGCGGGTCCACTCGCCGGTACACGGAGCCGTGATCTGGGCGCTGGGTGGAATCTGGCTTCTAGGAAGCGCCGGAGAGTCCAGCCCCGCCGACTTCCTTTGCTCCGCCACAGCCGGCTGCAACCCGACCGTCCTGCCCTACGGCACCTGGCCGGCCTCGTTGATCGCCATGGGAAACGTGTCGCTCTCGGGAACTGCGAACGTGAGCCCGGCCAACCCCGATGCCGGATACACCTACCTACTGATCTCCGGCCGGGACCTCGTCATCAGCGGTAGCGCACAGGAGGACACACCCGGCTGCTCAGGGAGTTGCTCTTCCACGGTCCCCGCCGACGCCCAGCAGATCGGAGGAGCTTACGCCAGCCACGAACAGATCGGAGTCGGTGGGAACCCTAATATTTTCGGCTTGATGGTCGCCGAAGAGGCGGCGGACTGCTCGAACGCCGAAATCGCGCCGACCAAGATCAACGGCAGCCCCCAGATCTTCTACGACTGCGACCACCCGGTGAATCCTTGGACCGCCGACGATCCGCCCGAACGCGTCGCCTGGCAAGAGGTGGAGTAGCTCGGCCGACCTCCCGACGTATACGTCATCCCCGATCGGAACTAAGACAACTCGACTACGTCCGGTGGAGCGTTTTTTCGGGATCCGACGTTGGAAACCGAAAAAGTCCGTTCCCGGCACCACCCCGGGCCTGTCCAACAATCCGGGGGGCAAGGAGTGTCGGTGAAACGGATGGTCGTATACTCTCGGCAGCCCGCGGAAGCGGGTGCGCTGGCTTCAATACAGGCCAGGAAGGAAAGAGAGATAACTCTTGATCGAGGGCGCTGCCGGTGCCGGGGACCCCTCCCGGGCATCGGACAACGAGTTGATCGAGGCGGCGCGCCGATCGACTCGGCACCAGGGCGACAAGTACCTCGACGAGCTCTATCGTCGGTACTATTCCAGGGTCGCGCGCTGGTGCTTGAAGATCTGCAGCGATCGCCAGGAGGCGTCCGACGTGGCGCAGGAAGTCTTCTTGCGGGTCCACACTCGGCTCGATACCTTCCGCGGAGAGAGTCGCTTCTCGACCTGGCTCTACACGGTGATGCGAAGCGTCGCCATCAACCGCGGAATCGCCGCTCGACGGCACCAGGAACACACGTTTCAGGCGACTGCGGCTCCGGAGCCGGTCGACCCGGCACCGGATGCTCAGAGCGCCGTCGAGAAGAGCCGTGATTTGCAGCGACTACGAGATACCATGGAGAAACACCTCGACCCGGTCGAGGCCAAGGTGCTTTACCTGCACTACGTGGACGGGCTCACCCTGCCCGCGATCACCCGGCTGCTCTCGCTCGAGAACAAGTCCGGGGCAAAGGCCTTCGTGGTAGGTGGCAAACGAAAACTGAGGCAGAGATTGAAGGTCGGCAACCAGAACGCCCGGCCGGTACGAGGGGGAGGGAAATGAAATCGCACGACGCGAGGCCGGAAGAGCATCTTGCCGAAGCGTATGCGGATGCGCCGGACTGCCCGTCGCCCGAGGTCTTCCTCGAGGTCTCGTGGAACGACCTGACCGATGGGGAGAGGGTGCGCATCGAGGACCACGCGCATCGCTGTCCGGCCTGCGCGTCCGAGCGCGAGCTGGCACGTAGCTTCGATGCGGGCCCCGAGACCGAGGATCCCTCGCCTGAGGATGTGGAGTGGGTCGTATCCAGGTTGGCGGAACGACCGCGCGTCACGCGCCGACGCACCTCGCCCGCGTGGGGGCTCGCCGCCGCGGCAGTCGTCGTCCTGGGCGTCGCCGTCGGAATGCTGGCCCTTCGCCCGCCCGGCCCGGCGCTGCCCGAGCCGGAATCGGTTCCGTCCGTCATGCGCAGCTCCGGCATCCCCGAGGTTCAACCTACAGGCGAAATTCGGGATTTTCCGGACAAATTCAGCTGGGGAGAGGTGGCGGGGGCCGATCATTACCTCGTCCGGATCACGGGTGTCGATGATAGAATCCTTTGGGAGAAGACGGTCCGCCATCCGGAAGTCAGCCTGCCCGAAGAGTTGCGGAACGCGCTGCACCGCGCCGTGCTCTATAGATGGTCCGTCGAGGCGTTCGACGCGGACGAGGCCCTCCTGGCCCGGTCGGGCCCGGTGGAGTTCTTGGTCGTGATCGAAGCGGACGGGCCATGAACGGCAGATCGGGGCTAACCGTAGAACGGAAACGGAGATCTTAGTGGTCATGACCTATCGCCCGCGCCGCCATCGCATTTCGGTCATTCTGGCGTTCGCGCTCCTGTTGGTTGCCGCGTTCGCCCCTTCCGACCCGGTCGCTGCCGGCGAGCAGCTCACGCTGCGTGTACAGGATGCGATCGCCACGCCCGGGGGGGTCGTTGCCGTCGTGCTGCGGACCTACGCCTCACGCCCTATCGGCCAGGGACAACTGTGCCTGATCGCGAATCCCGTTCAAACACAGACGGCGACCACGGAAACCTCGACGCCTCTGGCTTCGTTCCTCGGCGCCGTCGTCTTCAGCGACATCGGAGACGCGCGTGTCGACCTGGTCGCCGAGGTGAGCGTGGACCCGCAAATGATCATGGTCCATTTCGCCTCGGAGTCGGGTACGGTCAACCTGTCCGATGGCCCGCTGGCCGCCCTGTTCTTCCGGCTGGACGAATCGGTGGCCCCGGGATCGAGGTTTCGGTTGGTCGTCGACGAGCCAAACTCGCTTCTGCGCGATCCGAACGGAGTTCCCATCGCCATCGAGCCGCGCGAGGGAGAGTTGACGACACGTCTCTACGCCGATCCGTTCCTGCTGCAGGCCGACGGGACGCGGGTCGCGCCGGGCGAGACCGCCGGTCTCGCAGTCTCCACGCTCGAGCCGTTCCCGCTGTCCGAAGGACAGATCGCCATCCGCTACGACGCCGCGATCACGCAAGGCACGCCCTCGGTGCGCATGGATCCCAGGCACGGCCATGCCTTCTTCGAGGTCGATTCATCGACTCCAGGTTTGATTGTCGTGAACTTCTCGTCGGTCGAGGCTGACCTGAACCGGATACCGGGCGATCTGATTCAGATCGATCTGCCGATCTCGAGGCAGGTCGAGACGAATGTCTCGAGCCGTCTGTGGCTCGACCCGGCCATGACCTGGGTCGCGGGGATGCCGGTGCAACTGCTGCCGGTGACGCTAGAGGAAGACGTGCTGGAGTTTGTAGCGAACCCGGGTGGGCAAGGCCGGGGAAGCTTCACCCCTGTCGAGATCGAATCCTCCTCGCGAACAGAAACAGAGTCGCGATCCCGAGGGCCATCGCGACGACAAGGAACCACACGCGCACGTTACTAGCCGACACGACCGGCTCGGCCTCTCCTACCAACACATAGCCGGCCCACAGGCTGCTGCTCGCCCAGCGCGGATCGTCGGCGAAGCGTAGCTTGGCTCGCCGCAAGGCGTCGGCCGGCGCACGCCCCCGCGCCAACTGTTCGTAGAACTGATCCATGAACACCCGCGTCGCCGCGTCGTCGACGTCCCACAGGGTTGCCACGACCGCTGCGGAGCCGGCAGCCAGGAACGCCCCGGTCAGCGACAGCAAGGCGTCCGACCCCTCGCCGGGTCCCAGCGCCGATCGGCAGGCCGAAAGGACGGCGAGACCCAGACGGCCATCGACCGACGAGATCTCGGCCGGGTAGAGCAAGCCGTCGGTATCCGCCGTCGGCGACAAGAGAATCGCAGACCCGCCGCGTCGTCGCTCGTCCACCACCGTGTGCGTCGCCAGGTGCAACACCCGTGACCCGCGTTGCATCAGCTCGGCAAAGGCCTCTTCCGTGGCTTCCGGCCCCGAACGCAGCTCGAGCGGCCCGGGCATCCTGCGCTCGATCATCGTCAGCTCTTCCATGGCACCGGGAAGCTCGCCGAGCTCGAACCTGGCGACGAGCAGAGCTGCGGCCGTGAGGTAGCTGCCCTCCGTCTCGCCGATTTCCGGTGCGCCGATGCCCGCGGCCGCGAGACTCTCACTCCCCATCGTCGGCACCAACGACCCGAGTGTCGAAGCGCTCGGCAGGTAGCTCACAGTCGCCCGGTCGATCAGGCGCGATGCCGCTTCACCCGGCCCGTGCAGCAATTCGAAGGGCAGGTACCACAGCTTGCCGTCTGGAGCGACGAGCAGCGCGTCAAACCTCGCCGGCAGACCAGGCTTTTCGACGAGGGTCAGGGACAGTGTCTGCACGGTCGCTTCGGAAGGCTCCCGTCCCGCGGACAGGTCGGCGTGGACTTGACTCACCGCATCGAGCAGGGGCGCTGCGGGACCGAGATCGGTCAGACGCACCGTGCCGTCGTGAACGGTCCAGGCGTAAAGGGATCGCTCCCCGACGAAGTACTCGACGAGCAGGCCGCTGCCGACCCTCGAGGCGATCGCCTCGGCATCGAGCGGGCCAACACGGCGTCCCTCTCCTCCGAGCGCTTCGAGCAACGAACGGGCCTTTGCGCGTTGCACGAAACCCAGGGCCCGCTCGGCGAAGCCTTCCCTCGGCCGCTGCTGTTCCAGCGTCGCCAGGGTTGCCACCGCGGCAGCGTAGACGGATCGCTTCTCGCCGAACCACTCCGACCGAAACGCATCGGATTCGAGGTCGGTCCGCACGGTCTCGATCGTGTCGACGGCCGCTTCGAAACGAAGCAGGGCTTCCTGAAAATCGCCCTTTGCCGACGCGACTCGACCCAGTCCGTCGTCGGCCTGCCACAGTCCCTCACTCGACCCGCTGTCCGTAGCGGCCGCGCGCGCGTTCTCGAAAGCGTTTCCTGCCTCGTCCACGCGTCCGAGGTCGAGCAACAAACGGCCGAAGTAGCACAGCGCCTGAATCTCCTCCGCGCGATCCCCGCTCGTGCGTGCCAGGTCCAGAGCCATCCGGTACGCAGTCTCCGCCTCGTCCGGTTGCGCGAGATTCAGGTGGTAGACCAGGCCGAGGTTCACGAAGGCGTTGGCTCGCGCAGCCCGATCGCCGAGCCGCTCGAACGTCTGCTCGGCGCGCTCGAACATTCCGACCGCCTGAACCGGATCCCCCAGATTGCGATAGACGACCCCGACGTTGGCCATCAGCGTGGCCCGGCGGTGCGGATCCATCTCGTCGCTCTCCTTCACGACCTGCCGGTAGATCTCGAGAGCCTCACGGTAGGCGCCGAGCCGCTCCAGAACGACCGCCTGGTTGACGCGGGCCACGCGCGCCTGTGCCGCAGACCACGCCGCGTCCGGATTCTCTTCGGAAAGAGTCAGGGCCCGGCCGTGCGAGGCCAACGCAGCGGAATAGCGGCCCGCCTGGGTAGCCAGGACACCGAGATTCGCGTGATTGATGACCTGCGCTTCGACGTCGCCGATCGACTCGTTGATCGACAGCGCCTCACCGAAATGGACGGATGCCTCGTCGGACTCGCCCACGTATTGCAACGCCAGGCCGAGATTGTTCAGCGTGCGTCCGAGTTTCCGCGGATCGTCGACCATTTGCCGGAGTCGCAACGCGTCGCGGCACTGCTCGACGGCCGCACGGTGTTCCCCCCGATTCATGTAGATCACGCACGAGTTGTTGCGAGCGGAGGCCGCCGACGCCGGATCGGTCGGCTCCAGTGCGATCGCGACCTCGTCGTACGCTCGAAGTGCCTCGACCAGCTCGCCCGCGATGTGCAACGACCGAGCCTCGTCGAGTGACGTCGCTCCGACACCTGGCCAGCTCACTACCAGAATGGCCGCGATCGCAAAGACCGCGATGGCGCGGCGTAGCAGCGGGTCCGATTGAAACTCGGCCAAGGCTCCTTCCCCTCGCGCCGCGCGTCCGCCCCGGTCCGGGCCACACGGCTCGCGGCGAGCCTATCACGCGCCGGGGCGTCAGGGGCAGCGCTCACGGGCAACTGAGAGCGCCGACCGCCCCGCCCCACTCGCCCGCGCCACCGCAGGCGGCGTCCACCCCGCGGATCAGATAGAACCAGCCGACCCCGGCAGCGGGAACCTCGTTCTCGATGAACTCCGTGTCCGAGGTGATCGGGTCGCGCGCGGTGGCGCACACCGGGCTGGCGGGATTCACCAGATCCCCGCGCAGGATCTCGTAACGATCGGCGAAACGCGTCGCGACCCAGCTGAACCGGGTCGGCGACGCCGGGGTCGTCACTCCCGCGGCCACTCCGGACACCTGAGAAGGCTTCCCCGCGGCAGCATCGAGCGGATTGCAATCGCAAGCGTCGCCGAGACCGTCGCTGTCCTGGTCGATCTGGGACGGGTTGTGCAGGAGCGGACAGTTGTCCAAGCCGTCGAGTGTCCCGTCGGCATCGGTGTCGTTCGGATCAACGACGTGGCCCGTGATCCTGAACTGTGTGGTTTCAATCATGTCCACGGACGGCGTCCCCGGGACCCATGGGTCGAGGCCGATTGCGAAGGGCGTTCCACTCAATTCGGCCCACAGGGTGGGACCTCCACCGACCTCCGGACCCTCGACTCGAAACACGTCGAAAGCGGGGCCGAGCGGGCTACCGGAGATGGTGCATTCGACCAGCGTGGAAACGCCCATGATCACGACCACGGGACCGAGAAAGCCGGAAGCCTGCGGTCCGCCGGTGCAGGTCAGGAACTGGTCCATGCCGCTGAAAGTCCACGGGACCGGACTGTAGGGACTGGTGGGAAGAGCCGATTGGTCGAAATCCCCGGGTAGAACGGGCTCGTCCGGTAACTGGAACCCCTCCTTGATCGCGTCGACGTTTCTGGTCCGCGCCCCCGTTTCATCGAAATCGACGTTGGCCGGGATGTTGTCGAACACGCCGAACGGTGTCGTTACGGTGTAGAGCTGCTGATCGAGCAGGCTGTCGATGCGAAACTGCAGGCTCTGGATCACGAGCTCGCCGCCCGTCACCGGCGGACGTTCTCCGTCGACGTTAATCGGAAAGGTCCCCATGAGCTCCATCCTCAGAGTGGCCGTCGCTTGGCCCCCCGGTCGCGTTGCATCCGGGTTTCCGCCCTTGCCCCCATACGTTGGCATCCGCGCCTCGGCGATCCAGTAGAAGACGGGATTCGGGAAGGTCGTCGGAACCTCGTCCATCGGGCCACACGCCCCCGTCGTGACCAGGCATGGCCGCAGCGTCAGCCCGTTGGCGTCCTCGTACGATGCCGGAAAGTTGTGGAGCGCGTCGATCGGTCCGATCAGCAAGCCCCCGAAAACGCTGGGGCCAGAGAGGGTAAGGAGGAACAACGTGATGGTTGCCATCAGTTTCATGAACACCGGTCGAACCCTCCATCGATTCGAGTAAACGACATTTCCCGTTGGACCCTCGGCCTGCTCCTTCAGCGGGCCATTTTCCTTTCATTAATGACTCGTGGGTTGAGACAGGATGCGGGTCCGAATGGAACAGTTTGTTGTCCCTCGTCGCTCGGAATCTCCACGGATCGGGGCGCTCAAGAAAGCCGTTCTCTTTTCCAGCGGAGGTTGTCTCATCCAGAGAGCGGAAGCGGAGGCTCCATGAAAACAACGTCCAGAACAGGTCGTTCGACGCTGGCCTGGGTCTTCGTCGGCATCCTGGTAACGATCACGGCGGCACCCGCCGCGGTCGTGACCATCGCTCCGAGCAAGGACAACACACTGTACGAGGACCCCAACGGGGCTTTGAGCAACGGGATCGGGCAGCACATCTTCGCCGGACGCACCGGGATCACGACCAACGTCATCCGTCGGGCCGTGCTGGCTTTCGACGTCTCCGGCAGCGTTCCGGCGGGGTCGACGATCGACAACGCGACGCTGACGCTGCACATGTCCAGGGCGCCGTTCGGCGCGACGGCCGAGACCTTCGATTTGAAGCGCCTGCTGGCCGATTGGGGCGAGGGAACCTCCGACGGTGCCTTCCAGGAGGGAGGAGGCGTGGCCTCGACGCCGGGGGACGCGACGTGGCGGCACACCTTTTTTGACTCGCAATTCTGGACGACGAACGGCGGAAACTTCGTGGCCTTGTCCAGTGCGACTCGGTCGGTCCCCGGGACGATCGGTTTCAATACCTGGGGTTCGACGCCGCAAATGGTGGCCGACGTCCAGAGTTGGCTCGAAAGTCCCGGAAGCAACTTTGGCTGGATCCTCACAGGAAACGAGGGTCAGCTGCAGTCGGCCCGCCGCTTCGACTCCCGTGAGAATCTGGAGCCGACCTTTCGACCGATGCTAGCCATCGAGTACACCGTCGGGTCGACCAGCGGCGCCGGCCGGGTCCCCGACGGAGATGTGGTCCCGGGAGCACCCCTGACGGTCAGGCGCGAGAACACGGGAGATATCACGCTGAGCTGGGGCGACTCCTGTCAGGTCGGAGACGACGACTACGCGATATACGAGGGAGTTCTCGGGAGCTTCACGAGCCACGTTTCGAGAACTTGCAACACGGGCGGGGCGACAGCGCTGACGCTCACTCCGTCCGATGCCAGCGCGTACTACCTCGTCGTGCCGCGCAACGCCGAGGCCGAGGGGTCCTACGGAACGGACAGCGCTGGAACCGAAAGACCGCAGGGAGCGTCGGCATGCCTCGCGCAGTCCGTCGCCACCTGCCAGTGAGCCGGTCACCAAACCATTGGGAAAGAGAGAGGCAAACCCGAACAGGGAGGAGGACAATCCCATGACACGTCGTAGGAACAGAAGGGCGACGGCAGCACGGGCCGGCGCCATCGCGTGCGTACTGCTGCTGGCGACGGCCGCGGTCCTGGCCGAACCGATCGCCAAGGGCAACGTCACGATCAAACTCGAGCCGGTCGCGGCGGGACTGACCGCGCCCATCGTCGCGACGAACGCGGGGGACGGGTCGGGTCGGCTGTTCGTGGTCGAACAGTCGGGCCAGATCCGCATCGTACGCAACGGTCTCGTTCTACCCGAGCCGTTCCTGGATATTGCGGACAAGCTACCGACACTCAACCCTTTCTTCGACGAGCGCGGTCTGCTCGGCCTCGCCTTCCACCCGAACTACGAGACGAACGGCCGCTTCTTCGTCCGTTACAGCGCACCCCGGGACGGCGTCGAGGGTGAGCCGTGCTTCGGCAGTTCGCGAGGATGCCACTCGGCGGTCCTGGCCGAGTACTCCGTGTCGAGCGGTGACCCGAGCCTCGCGGACCCGGCCTCGGAGCAGATCCTGTTCACGATCGACGAGCCGCAGTTCAACCACAACGCCGGCGAAGTCGCCTTCGGCCCCGACGGATTCCTGTACTTCTCACTCGGCGACGGAGGCGGCGCGAACGACGGCCTCGCCGATAGCCCGCCATCCCACGGTCCGATCGGCAACGGTCAGGACATCGAGACGGCACTCGGAGCCATGCTGCGCATCGACGTCGACGGTGGAGCGCCCTACGCCATCCCGTCGGACAACCCCTTCGTGGGCACCGCCGGCCTCGACGAGATCTGGGCCTACGGTATGCGCAACCCCTACCGCTTCTCTTTCGATGACGGACCGGGCGGCGACGGCAGCCTGTTCCTCGCCGATGTGGGCCAAAACCTCTTCGAGGAGATCAGCCTGGTCGTCAACGGCGGCAACTACGGCTGGGTCGTGCGCGAGGGTCTGCACTGCTTCGACCCGCTCAATCCCCGGAATCCTCCGGCCATGTGTGACGAGTTCGGACCGCTGGGCGAGCCCCTGATCGATCCGATCTTCGAGTACGCGCATCCCGGAACCGGTTTTTCGCCCGAGGGAGGGATCACCGTCGTCGGGGGACACGTTTACCGCGGCTCGCGCTCGCCATCGCTGACGGGCAGCTACGTCTTCGGCGACTTTGCCCAGGCGTTCGTCGTGCCATCCGGCAGTTTGTACTACCTAGAGCGGTCTGACATGGATGAATTCCAGGGTCGGCAGTTCCGGATCGGCGACGACGACCGGTCCTACGGCCGCTTCCTCAAAGGATTCGGCGAGGACGAGGACGGAGAGATCTACACCTGCGGCACGGAAGCTCTGGCCCCGTTCGGGACCTCGGGAGTCGTCGAACGCATTGTGACCATCGAGAATCCCGATCTCGACATCAAGCCGGGCTCGTGCCCGAATCCCGTCAACCGTCGTTCACGCGGTCTTCTCCCGATGGCTCTCGTCGGAACCGAAAACTTCGACGTCGCGAACGTCGATCCCTCGACGATCGCACTGACGCGTGGCGGCTCGACGCTGGCATTCACGGCGTCGCTCGACGGTTCGATAACAGACAGCACGGCCGCGGGGAGCGCCCGGATGACGCTGAACCTCGTCACCAACGAGCTGTCCATGGACCTGACCATCGAAGGGTTGCTCGGACCCCAGATCGCGCAACACGTCCATGGGCCGGCCGCCGTCGACCAGAACGGCCCGGTCGTCTTTCCGCTGCCCGGCCCGGGCAGCTTCGACGACTTCACGATCGTGCTGACCGACGAACAGAAGCAGGTGATCCTCGATGGACTGGCCTACATCAACGTCCACACGATGCGTAATCCGGGCGGTGAGATCCGTGGACAGATCGAGCCTGCCCGCGTCGCGCCGTTGCTCGTAAGCGTGTCGGACGAGGCCACGCCACTGGCGGGCGAGGGCTGCGATTGCCACGAGGTGGGCGCCGACGGAATCCCCGACCTGTCGTTGAAGTTCGATACGCAGGAGGTGGTCTCGACACTGGGTCTGGACGTGTCGGATGACGGCTCGGCCACGTTGACCGTCGTGGGTCGACAGAGTCCGGCCGACGTTTCGGGTAAGACCGTGTCCAGTTTCGCGCTGCAGGCCTCGCAGCAGGTGCCACCGACAACCAGCGCGGCGAGCGGCTCGTGCAGCGTGACGGTCGACGAGATGTCGGGCGAGGTCTCCGTCGGTTGTTCGTACGAAGGACTCGTCGACGAGGCCTTCGCAGCACACATCCACGGCCCGGCCGAGCCGGGTGTCAACGGCCCGGTCATTCTCCCGCTGACGCCGAGCGGGGGCACGTCCGGGGTGATCACCGGAGGCGGGACGCTGACTCCGATGCAGGTGCAGGAGATCCTCGAGGGTCGGACGTACGTCAATCTGCACACGGTCGCCTTCCCCGGCGGCGAGATCCGCGGGCAGATTGGCGGGGGCGAGGGATTCCGCGCTTCGGACTGCATCAAGGTTCTCTCGCCGGGAGGCGCGCCGATCCGATCCAGACGGCCCGAACGTTCCGTTCGAGTAAATGGAGTCGGCGTAGCGATAGCGCCGTCGCGCTAGGCGCGCGCCTCATTCAGGCCGCGGGAGGCGGTGATCACCCCCCAAAACTTTCGATCACCGCCTTCCCGGCCATCTTTCCTTTATCGGGCGTGGGATCCTCCGTAGCGATGTCCCCCCGGATGGGTGATCGCGGCGGTACGGGTGAGGCGTAGGTGGAGCAGACCATGGCCAGCGGTAGACGACGGAGTTGATGTTCATCCCCGCGCCCACCGAGGCGAAGACCAGGATGTCGCCCGTTTCCAGCGTGTGGCCGTCAAGTTCGTCCCGGAGGATCAGGTCGAGCAGCGTCGGCAGCGTGGCGACTGAGCTGTTGCCCAACCACGAGATGGTCATGGGCATGATGCCCTCCGGCGCATCGCGCCTGCCGTAGAGCCGGGCCAGGCGCTTGAGAATCGCCTCGTCCATCTTGGCGTTGGCCTGGTGCAACAGCACCTTCCTCACATCGCCCAGCGCCAACCCCACCTTTTCCAAGCTCTCGCGGACCACTCCGGGCACCGTGCTCAGGGCGTATTCGTACAGCTTGCGGCCGTACATCTTGAGAAAAAGTCGATCGTCCTCGTACTCCGGGTTGTACGAGGTCCCCATCCACAACAGCCCGGCATGCTCGCGAGTGTCCGATCTCGTGGCGTGGGCGAGGATCCCCAGGGGGTCGCAGCTGGTGATCGCCTCGAGCACCGCGGCTCCCGCTCCGTCGGCATAGATCAGACCGTCGCGGTCGTGGGGGTCGGAGACCCGTGACAGGGTCTCGGCCCCGACCACCAGCGCCCTCCCAGCGTCACCCGAGCGGAGGAAGTAATCGACCTGGATCACGGCCTGCAGCCAACCCGGGCAGCCGAACGGGAGGTCGTAGGCGACGCACGAGGGGTTCGAGATCTCAAGCCTCTGCTTGACGCGTGCCGCCAGACTGGGCACGAAGTCGGACCGACGGTTGTCGGCCCGCACGTCGCCGAAGTTGTGGGCCACAATGAGGTAGTCGAGGCTCTCCGGATCGATTCCGGATGACTCCAGAGCCTTGGCGGCCTCATCGTACGCGATGTCGGAGGCCACGAGGTCTTCGGTCACGTACCGACGCTCGGAGATCTTGGTGATCTCCTGGAACTTGGCGAGGATCTGCGGGTTGTCGGCCGAATCGAATCGTTCGCCATAGGTCTCGTAGAACTGGTTTTGCAGAAACTCGCTGTTCGCGACCTTCCTGGCGGGGATGACGCTCCCCGTTCCGATGATCACTGTAAATCGTTCTTTGGTCGTCACGGTCAGCCTGCTCTACACCAGAACGTCGGCGAGCCTGGCCCGCAGCAAGTTGGAACACGACCCGATAGTTGGACGGCACGGCCGCGAGTTCACCCGTCGGGTTTGTCGACTCTCTGATTCGCTGGTCGGCCCGCAGATAGTCGATGGGAATTCAGCTTAGCTAGCTCGGCGGGTCCTTCTCGCCGTTGATCGGTCGTCCGGTAAGGGTCTCCGCCTGCTGCGCGCTCGATTCCGCCTTGATGCGGGCCCGGGCCGCCCGGCGCTTCAGCTGCTCGTGCTGCTCGCTTGCTTCCTTGTGTTCCTTACGAAGACGCTCCAGTCGCTCGGGATCGGCTCTGGCCTCGGTCGCCTCCCGAAGCTCTGCCTCGGCACGCTGCGCCAGACTCTCCGTCTTTACGACCTCTTTTTCGATTTGCTGCAGGGTCAGCTTGGCCTTCGAGGCGGCATCCACCGCCTCGGCGATCTCAGCGTGCTTGCCCGACTCCGGCTCGGCGTCGAGCTCCAGGTCCGCCGCGGCCAGAACCAGCGCGACAATGCCCAGGACACGCGTCACCTCTCCGATGTCCGCGTCGGCGATCAACTCCACGCCACGATCGGAAAGCCGGAACGGCAGGAACACCATCGGCGAATCGGAGGAGTGCTCGAGAATAGCGCGTGCGTCGATTCCCTCGACGATCACGGCTTCGGCGTCGATGCGGTAGTCCTCGAGCCGCTCCTCGATCCACTGGAGGGTCTGCTCCTCGTCCTCGTCCTTCTTTCGCGCGACCATCACACGGATACGCGCGTCCTTCCAGGTCGGACTGCGCGTCATGAGGTACGCCATCATCAGCATCACCCGACCCGACGCGTTGTCTCGATACCAGACGTCGATGTGCGACGGACCGGGAGACGGTTCCTCGATTCGGTCGAACTCCTGCTCGTCTGCCGACAGCATGACCAGGTTGATGCCGAGCCGCAGGCCGACGCGCATGGCACGAGAGCGTGCCTCGGCCACGCTCTCGTCCGAGGTTTCGTACCAGTTGACCAGCGCCGTGTTCGCCCGCACCCGGCTGAGCCCGTGCGCCTGCAAGACGACGGGTAACGCCGCCGCGAGATCGGGCGTCACGATCACTTTGGCGAACGCCGGTAGCTCGTGGCGGTTGATTTCGGTCCGCAGCTCCTCCTCGGCGTCGCGCTGGATCTGTTTCGTCTTCGGGCCCTCGCCGTGAACGAGGCGAATCGCGGTGGTGAAGCCGGCCCGGCCCTCGAGCCACTCCGCGAACCGCAGCAATCGCAGCCGGCGCCCGGGATCGTCGGAGAACGCGAGTACCACCGGTCTCCAGTCGCGTTGGTGCTCCAGCTCGCGAGAGATCGCGTGGAGATCGTCGCGCACGCGCTGGAATCGGTGCGAGCGATCGCTGTCGGCCCACCGCTCGACCGAGACGGTCCGCGCGATGTACTGGTAGACCGAGAACAGCAGCACCACGGCGACCGCCGCGGCCAGAGGCTGGATCGCCAGCATCGCGCCGAGACAGGCGAGGCCCCCCAGCAGACTCCATCGCTGGTGGAACCAGCGGAAGCGCGGTCTGAAGTACGGGCTGTTGGCCTTGGCCTCGACGTAGGTGGCATAGTTCAGCAGGCCGTAGGAGATCAGGAAGAACATCGACACGACCGGCGCGACGACGTTCAAGTCGCCCAGCGCCACCGTGCCGAACGCGATCCCCAGCGACAGCAACACGCCGCGGCGCGGGTTGTTCGAGGGCCCGTGTCCCACGGCGAAGAAGTTCAGGAACGGGAACACGCGGTCCGCGGCCAAGGATTGCAGGATCCGCGGCGCGCCGAGGAACGACGCGAGTGCCGAGGACAACGTGGCGGCGATCACGCCCGCGTCGATCAGCCAGGGCAGGGCCGCGACACCCCGCAGTGCCTTGTAGTCACTCGCCAGCACGTCTCCCGAGACCGCGCCGGCGAATACCAACGCCACGCCGACGTAAATGACCATCGACAGGAATACCGCTGCGAACGTGCCACGGGGGAGGCTCTTGCCGGGGTCCTTGAGGTCGCCGGACATGCTGACGCCCTGCGTGAAACCGGTCACCGCGGGGAAGAAGATCGCGAACACCGCCCAGAACGGTACGTCGCCCGAGCGTCCGACGTTGTCGGCGAACGTCGTTCCGTTCCAGGCCGGTAGCCCACCCGCGAAGATCACCACGATGGCGGAGAACAGCACGGCCATCACGACGTACTGGAATCGCGTCGCCCAGTCCGCGCCGAGCCAGGCCAGGACGAACAGGGCCGCCACGGCTGCCGCCGCCACCGCCTGGGGCAGCCGGCCGGGAGCGCCGGGGATCATGGCGGCCACGGCCTCGCCGAAGCCAATGGCGTAGAACGCGATCGACACCGACTGTGCGAGGTAGAGCACCAGTCCCAGGGCGCCGCCGGCCTCAACGCCCAGCGTGCGGGAGATGACGTAATAGTCGCCGCCGCCCTTGACCCTCAGGTTGGTGGCGATCGCGGACAGCGATACGCTGGTCAGCACCGAGATCGCGTTTGCCATCAGGATGATGATCAGCGCCCGGACGATGCCGGCCTGACCTACCACGTAGCCGAGTCGCAGGAACAGGATGATTCCGAGGATGGTCAGGATGCTCGGGGTGAACACCCCCGCGAAGGTGCCGAGCCTGGTTTCGGGGCCACCCTTGGTCTCGTCGCGCTCCGGCATCCCCGCGATCCTAGCATCGACGTCCGCAAGGCCGAAAAGGTGAATGCTCGTGCTGCCGGCTCGCAGGACCACTTCAGCGACGGCGTCGCACCCGGAGTTGCATCGGTTCTTGCGGTTCCCCTAGAATCGGCACCATACTTCCTGGAGCAAGACTTGCCTCTCCGTCCAGGGCAGACGATCGTCCATTACCGTCTCATCGAGCAGATCGGGCGAGGTGCCATGGGGCTCGTCTGGAAAGCGGTCGACACGAAACTCGACCGGCAGGTGGCGATCAAGTTTCTCCCCGACACGATCGCGGAGAACTCCAAACAGCTGGCCAGATTCGAGCGTGAGGCCAAGGCCGTCGCCGCGCTCAACCACCCCAACATCGTGACCATCCATTCCGTCGAGGAGGCCGACGGGGCGCCCTTCATCACGATGGAGTTCGTCGAGGGCCGGACGTTGGGCGAGATGATCCCGCCGGACGGCATGGCACCGGAACGGCTGCTCGACATCGCGATCCCGCTGGCGGACGCCATCGGCGCCTCTCACGAGAAGGGCGTCACCCATCGTGATCTGAAGCCCGGCAACATCATGGTGACGCGGGATGGACGAACCAAGGTGCTGGACTTCGGTCTGGCCAAGCTCTCGCGGCAGGACTCGCCCGAGTCGTTGACGCAGGAGGGCAAGATCGTCGGCACCCTGAAGTACATGTCGCCCGAACAGGTCCAGGGAACAGCGGTCGACCATCGAACGGACGTTTTCTCGCTCGGGGTCGTCCTGTACGAGGCCGCCACGGGGCGGCGCCCGTTCGAGAGTGAATCGATGATCGACATCGTGACCTCGATCGTCGAGGAGCAACCGACCTCGGCCTCCGAGCTCAACCCGGCGATACCCCGTACGCTGGCTCGCATCATCGATCGGTGTCTGATGAAAGAGCCGAGACGTCGCTTTCAGACCGTGATCGATCTGCGCAAGGCGCTCGATGGACTGCAGAGCGAGTTGACGATGACGCTCGGCACGCCAGCGCGCACCACGGAGCTTCAGTCGTTCGCATCGGGCGAGGTCGACAGGCATTCCGTGGCCGTGTTGCCCTTCCAGAATCTCAGCGCCGATCCGGACAACGAGTACTTCAGCGACGGGATCACCGACGAGCTGATCGGGGCATTGGGGCAGGTACAGGGGTTGCGCGTGGTCTCGCGCACCTCCGCGTTCGCGTTCAAGGGCAAGGCCGAGGACATCCGCACCATCGGCGATCGGCTCGGTGTCGGCACCGTTCTCGAGGGAAGCGTGCGTCGCTCCGAGGAGCGCGTGAGGATCTCGGCACAACTGACGAACGTGTCCGACGGCTACAACCTGTGGTCGCGCGTGTTCGACCGCGAAATGAAGGACCTCTTTGACATCCAGGCCGAGATCGCGCATACCATCGTCGACACGCTGAAGGTCACGCTGACGAGTGACGATCTTTTTCCACTGATCAAGCGCTCCACGACCAATCTCGATGCGTACCACCTGTACCTCAAGGGAAGGTTCTTCTGGAACCAGCAGACGACCGAAGGATTCCAGCAGGCGATTCGTTACTTCAATCAGGCCCTCGCTGAGGACCCGGATTACGCACTGGCCCATTCCGGCGTGGCGGACTACTACGGGATGCTCGGCTTCTGGGGCCTGACCCGGCCGGCCGAGGTGTGGCCCAAGGCGCGGGAGGCCGCGTCGAAGGCCCTGGCGATCGACAGCGCACTGGCCGAGGCCCACGTCTCGCTGGGCTGGGTGCGGTTGTTCTACGAATGGGACTCCGCGGGAGGCGAAGCGGAGTTCCGGCAGGCCATCGAGCTAAATCCCGGCTCGGCGAATGCACACTTCGCCCACTCGCTGTTCTTGACCCAGATGGGGAGATTCGACGACGCGTTTCTGGAAGTCGAGCGCGCGCGTAATCTCGATCCGCTGTCGCCGATGATGAACGCCATGGTGGCCTGGGTTCAGTACTACGCGCGCCGCTACGACGAGGCGATCGTCGAGTGCAAGAAGACGCTGGAGCTGCAGGCCGGACTTCTCGATGCCCACATCGTCCTCGGCCAGAGCTACCGCGAACAGAAGAGGTTCGACGCGGCCATCGAGGAGCTCGAGCAGGCCAGAGAGCTGTCGCACCGGAACCCCCTGATCCTAGGGGTTCTCGGATCGGCGTTGGCCGTCGCGGGCAGGCAGGCCGAGGCGCGAGAGATCCTCGGCGAGCTGATCGCGATGTCCGAGGACGCCGATGCCTACGTGGCCCCGCTCGGCCTCGCCGCCCTGAGCTGCGGCCTGGGCGAGAGGGACGAGGTCTTTTACTGGCTCGATCTCGCGCTCGATGCGCACGACGGTCTGGTGCGCTACCTGAAGGTCTATCCTGTATTCGACGCGTTGCGCGACGATCCCCGGTTTGCCGTGTTGCTTCGGCGCGTCGGTCTCGGCGATTGATTCTACCCAGATCGCTGATTTCGATTGACCTCGTTCCTGCCCCGTGGTAAGTACGACGGAACGACGCACGGTGGTCATCTCACATCGTTGACACGGGAACCGCGAGAAGCGGAAGGAGGACTGTGGTATGGGCAAGTCGAACGTCGATCGGCTGATCGAAGAGGGCATCATCGCCAAGGACTATGCTCTCTCGGATGAGGACAGGGATGCGCTGGAGGGTCTTTCCGACGAGGAGCTCCAGGCGTTGATCGACCTCAGGAACAAGCTCGGGGACGAGTTTATCGGACGGCACTTCAAGGCGGGATTCGCCTTCTAGCGACCCGCCAGCCACGCTGCAGACGGAGGGACGATGCACGGCCGCTTGTTGCAGCGGAAGATCGGATGGGCCTACCCGCGCCTCGCGCGTGCGAGCGAGGCGTTCTGGCGCCATCCGAGTCTCGCCGATTTGTACCTGGACTATCTGCACTCGCTGCATGGGTTGATGCGGGCCAGCGTGCCGTTGATGGAGGCGGCGTTGAACCGCTCGCATGAGCGGGCCCCGAGCGATCCGGTGGCCGCTTCGCTGGTCGATTACTTCACACGCCACATTCCGGAAGAGCTCGGCCACGACCTCTGGGTTCTAGAGGATCTCGAGGCTCTGGGAATCGATCGCGCGGAGGCCGTGCGGCGCATTCCGTCACCCGGGATCGCCGCCGCCATCGGATCGCAGTACTACTGGATCCATCACGTCCATCCCATCGGGTTGCTCGGCTACGTCGCAGTCGTGGAGGGGAACCCACCGTCGCCGGAGTCCCTGGAGGAGATCGTCTCCGGGAGCGGCTTGCCCGCCGAGGCTTTCCAGACACTCTTCAAACACGCTCGACTCGATCCTCTTCACCGAGACGAGCTCTTCGCCTTTCTCGATACCCTTCCGCTCGAGCCCGAGGACGCGGCCTTGTTGGGCGTCAGCGCTCTCTCCACCGTCGGCGCGCTCTCGGCGGTCTTCGAGACTCTGATGCGATGCGAGCCCACCGGGGCAAGCCTTGCAGGTTGACAGCGGAAAACCAAACTAGCGGCGTTTCTGCCTCTGCGTCCGGGTAGGGCATCCGCCAAGGTCCGACATAACGATGCTGTCAACCAGGTCCCCGCCGCACACTCCCTCACCGAATCTGGACCGGAATGGGATTCTTCTGACCTCCGGGATTTCCCATGTGCGTGTCATCATGAGGTTTCCACAGTGCAAGGATCGCAGCCGGTATGCCCTGGTAGATGAATGAAGTCCTGTCCCTCGTGAAGCGGCGTCTTAAACCGAAAACCGGCCGACGTGCCCGGAATGGTCGATCCTTCCTACTCCACGTTGCCATCTTCTTCTTTCTGGCGTGCCCGGCGCCGTTCGCCCGGGCGGCGTCGGCGTTCGAAGTGACGGCGATCCGGTTCGAGGTACCTCCGGTCATCGACGGCAATCCGGACGAGGAGGTTTGGGGCAAAGCTGAACCGATCTCGGGGCTGCTGCAGATCCGTCCGTTCTTCGGCGAGCCGTCCCCTGTGGTGACCGAGATCCTGTTTGGCTACGACGACACGGCACTGTATGTCGCGCTTCGATGCAACGACCACGATCCCGAACGGATCGCGGCGTCGGTGACGGCGCGTGATGGTGACTTCGAGATCGACGACTCCGTTCTGATCATGTTCGATACGTATCAAGATGGCGACTCGGGTTACTACTTCGGCACCAACCTGCTCGGCACGCAGTTCGACGGCACGATCGCCAACAACGGACGCACGGTAGACGACCGGTGGGACGCAGCGTGGGAGAATGCGTCGGCCCGGACGGACGCGGGATGGACGGTGGAGTTCCGTATTCCGTTCGAAGTGATGAGATACACCGCAGCCGAAGACCGCAGCTGGGGCATTAACTTCCAGCGGATCTACCCTCGTCGGCTGGAGACCAGCGTATGGTCGGGACCCGCCGAATCGGAGTGGAGGGTCTCGGACTTCGGCACGCTCACATCCATGAACCCGCCCAAGAGCAGCTCGAAGTGGTGGGAGGTCATCCCTTACGTGCTGGGCGTCCTCGAGGAGGGCGGCGATACTGAAGGCCGGACCGGCGGCAACGTGCGGCTCAAGTACCGCTCGAGCCTGTTCGCCGATCTGACGATCAATCCGGACTTCGCGCTGGTCGAGGCGGACGTCGAGAGGATCAACCTGACCCGCTTCGAATTGTTCATCCCGGAGAAAAGACCGTTCTTCCTGGAGGGCAACGAGCGGTTCGAACAGAGGATCCGGCAGTTCTACAGCCGGCGGATCGAAGAGATCGACGCCGGGGCGAAGATCGCGGGCACCGTCGGATCGGTCGACTACATCGCACTGGGGACCCGCGCCGAACTGCGGTCGGTTCTCGAGGATGGAGCCGAGATCCGGAGCGACGCCGACTATGGCGTGGTACGGGTGCAAAAGTCCGTGATGAACTCAGGTAACGTGGGCCTGCTGGCCGCGAGCCGGAGCGTCCAGGGGACGAACCAGGGCTCCGTGGGTGCCGATACGACTCTGTTCTTCACGGAACGGATCGGTCTCACCGCCCAGTTTCTGCAGGCCCACGGAGCTGTCGGAAACGATGGCAAGGCGTGGTTCGTGCGGCCCGCCTACGACAGCGCCGCGCTCCACTTCCACGTACGCTTCACCAACCTGGACCGGGGAATCTTGGAGGACATGAATGCAGTCGGCTTCCTCCGCGACGACAATCGGCGCGAGTTCGACACGAACCTGACCCATTCCTGGTGGTTCGAGGAATCCGCCATCGAGAAACTCCGGGCCGGCATCAACTACAATCGTTTCTACGGCCAGGACGGAACGCTCAGAAGTTACGAGACCGATGCCCACGTCACGCTGAACTTTACCAGCCGGTGGAATCTGCGTGTCGAGTACGAGGACGAGTTCAAACGGTTCGAGGTCGACTACTGGAATCACCTCGCGACGCTGGAGTTCGGATACGACAACCGCGCCGGCAGATCTTTCTCCGTAGGTGTTTCCCGCGGAAGGAACTTCGGCGACGACGTCAGGCTGTACGAGGGAAACCTGACATACAGAATCTCCGACGCGTGGAATATCGCCTATGACTTCACCCGCCTCGAGGCCACGCCGGACCTGGCCGGTCGAACCACGTGGATCCACGTCCTGCGCAGCACCTACTACTTCACCAACGACCTGTTCCTGAAGGTGTTCCTGCAGACCAACACGTCCATCGACAAGGAGAACGCTCAGATCCTCTTCGTCTGGAGGATCCTCCCACCGTTCGGCTCACTTCAGGTGGCCTATCAGCGTGGTACGTCCGAACTGGGACAGGGATCCCTGCAGGGCGATACGCTCTTCACCAAGCTCTCGTGGGTTTTCTAGATCGCCACGATCGTCACGCCGAACACGATTCTTGCCTGGGCGGAAAGCCAAACTAGCGGCGTTTGGGGCCGCTCTTTTGCTGTTCAGGTGGCGCCAGGTCGACAACACCGTTTTCTACTTGCACAAACGCGCTGCCGGACTCAAGCTTTTAGTCTGACCTATAGTCGAATCTTCCCAATCGATAGGACGGAAAACGAAGTGAAACCCAGCCATTCCAGGAACTTCCAGCTTTTCGGCACCACACTGGCGCTCTCCCTCGCGCTTCTTCTTACAGCGTGTCTGACAGGATGTGCCGCTCACGGCGACGTCACGGGGCCGGAGGCGGTCGACGACGCTAACCGGAGCGACCCCGAGCCCGTGACGGTCGATTCCGCCAGCGTGCCGGACGCCTCGGCGGAGGCCCCGCACGATCGGACCGTGGAACACGACGGAGCGCCGGTCGACACGGACCCTGCCGCGTTCGGGGACCTGTCCGACCTGGTGGCAGAGGCCGAGGAAGTCGAGGAAGTCGAGGTCGACCCGGCCGCGCTCGCCGCGGAGGCGCTGGAAGCCACCGAGTCCGCACGGATCTTCTGGGAGCAGGGCGAGATCGACGAAGCCTTGTCAACCCTGGACAATGCCTACGCGCTGCTGCTCGAGATTCCGGACGGCGATCCGTACCTGGACCAGGAAAAGGAAAACCTGCGGCACCTGATCTCCCGGGGCATCGTCGAGATCTACCGCTCGCGACTGACGAGCGCGGTCGATCTCGGATCGGCGATCCCGATCGAGGTCAACGCGCACGTCGAACGCGAGATCAAGAGCTTCCAGAACGGCGAGCGAGAGTTCTTCCTGGAATCGTATCGCCGCTCGGGCATGTACCGTCCGATGATGGCGCGCATGATGCGCGAGGCCGGACTGCCGGAAGAGCTGAGCTGGCTTCCGTTGGTCGAGAGCGGTTTCAAGACGCGCGCGCTGTCGCGAGCGCGGGCGCTGGGCATGTGGCAGTTCATCTCCTCGACGGGTTACCGTTACGGCCTCAGCCGCGACCACTGGATCGACAAGCGGATGGACCCGGAAGAGGCCACCCGCGCGGCCATCGAGTACCTGACCGAACTGCACGGGATGTTCGGGGACTGGATGACCGCGCTCGCCGGCTACAACTGTGGTGAGCACCGCGTGATGTCGGTCATCCGACGCCAGCAGGTCGACTACATGGATCATTTCTGGGACCTGTTCGAGCAGCTTCCCAGGGAGACGGCGCGCTACGTGCCGCGTTTCCAGGCAACCCTGCTGATCGTCAACGATCCCGACAAGTACGGGTTCGAGCTGCCGGAACCACTACCTCCCGTGGGTTTCGAGAGGGTCGCGGTCGGGCGACACGTGAAGCTGGACGACCTGGATCGCGTTCTCGGTCTGGACAAGGGAACGCTCTCCGCGCTGAACCCCGCGCTACGGCGCGGCGTCACGCCGAGTCAGCCTTACGAGTTGAATGTCCCTCCGTCGGCGGCTCGGGCGTTCGACACGAAGCTCGCAGAGCTACCGACCTACGTTCCGCCGAAGGACACCTACACGGTCCATCGGGTCCGTCGCGGTGAGACGTTGTCCACGATCGCCCGCCGATACGGGTCGTCGGTCAACTCGATCGTGCGTGCCAACAACCTGCGCAGCCGCAACCGCATTCGGGCCGGGCAGCGCTTGAAGATTCCGACGCGTGGTTCGACGGTCGTCGCTTCTTCGAGGGTCGCGACGGGTGGCCCGGCAGCCTCGCACACGTACACCGTGCGCCGCGGCGACAGCCTGTGGAAGTTGGCCTCGCGGTATGGCACGACCGTGGATCGCATCAAGCGGGACAACGGCCTGCGCAGCGACCGACTGTACGTCGGCCAGAGGTTGCGGATCAACACGGGGATCCCGCCGGGGTCTCGCACCTACGCGGTGCGCAGGGGCGACACGGTGGCCAAGATCGCGCGGTCGAACGGGGTCTCGCTCAACGCGGTCCTGCGGGCCAACGGGTTGTCCAAGTCCAGCACGATCTACCCGGGGCAGGTGCTGGTAATCCCGAACTGACACGGGCCGCTGCCTTGTTCGGATTACAGCTTCCCGAGCGACCTCGTCGAACAAAAACACTGTACGAACGGGTGGGATCGCTCCCCCTTCACACGCCATCATCGTCCTGCTGGGACGTTATTGAGCTTGATTCGGCCCGCGCACGACGCCTCAGCGTCCCCCACGCCACGATACCGACCACGGCGTACAAGGTCGCCATCGCGGCGTTACCAGCCACGCCGCCCCCAATCGTGACATGAGACGCCGCAGTGGCGGCTAAGTAGGTTCGAAACAACGCGTTGGCGAGTAGGAGCGCGAAGACGCCCAGCGAGACCCAGGACGCGATGCGCTGCCGTCCGCTTCCGACAAGTCCACCGATGGCACCTCCGCCGTACCACATGAAAGGCACGGTGGGCGCGGTCGCGAGCAGCGTGGGGGCCGCAAAGAGAAGGGGGGTTACGAATGGTTTCGCTTGCTTCGCGCGGGTCGCCCAATAGCACAGTGTCAGGTTAACCACCGCACCGCCGAAGAACAGTCCGTACTTGAGCGCCACCACCCACAGGGCGCGCCGTTGGTCGGCGTAAATCAATGCCAGCATCAGCACGGCGGCGACGATCCCGAAAAAGACGAACTTCGCGGTATAGGCCCGGAGAAAGATCTCTTCGGCCGAGGGCGGCCATGCGCTGCGATGGTTGCGCAGCGCCGGGACGCCGAAAATCACCCCCAAAGCGATGATCCATACCACCAGCATTGGCCCAAGAGCAAAAATCGAGGGCTGCACGGAGAGGGCGAACAGGCTCGGGACCACGGCGAAGCCGTGACCGACGATAATTCCGGGTGAGCACAGGAGAGCAATCAACGTCGCTCGCAGAATACCACGCGGCGTACGGCCAGGGATCAGGCTGCAGAGGTACCAAGCGACGAATGTCGCCACTAGGCTGGCGGCGAAAATGAGTTTCAGGTTCATGGCATTCTCCCTGCACTGCGCATGTAGACGAAGAGTAAGGGCGCTTTCGCCAGTTCGCGAGCACAATCAGAGTTTCGAGGTGTGAATTCTGAGTCACCTCCTTCGTCATCATCTTCCAGTTGCGCCACTTCACGCCGAACACTTCCTCGTGCAGCCGGCCCATCCAAGAGCAAACCGTGGCGGTGGTGACGAGGAGACGCCTGCCGGTCTGGAACAGAGACCAGCCGCGGGCCGCCCAGCTGCGGGTGAAGGTCAGGAAGAAGTGAGCCAGCGAGATCGCGTGCAGCACGCCGGAGCGGACTCGACTCGGCCACTGTTTTGGCAGGGGTATCCTGGGACGCGAGCGGTTGCCGAGTATCGGAGCCTCCGAAAGGGAATCCTAGAGTTATCCATGGGAAGATAAGTCGTTGAGGAACGGGAATCTAGCGCCGCAGCTTCGGTGTCTACTTTCGCTGGTCGGGTATAGACCCGCACGATCTCCTGCTGCGCCTGCGCTGGCTGGCGGTCACAGCTGCGGGACCCATGTATTGATCGCCATGGCCTCGGTCATACCATCGCTCCACAGATAGGCGTCACCCCACAGGTAAGCGTCGGCCCACAGGTAGCCCTCGCTGTAGACGGCGTCCTCGTACCAGTTGTAGCCATCGCTCCACAGGTAGGCGTCGGCCCACAGGTAAGCGTCGGCCCACAGGTAGGCGTCGCTCCACAGATAGGCGTCACCCCACAGGTAAGCGTCGCCCCACAGGTAGGCGTCGCCTTCCAGGCCCATCAGGTAGTACGAGCCGTCGGCCGCGCGATTGGCCCGGCCCCCGAAGTGTTGAACGTTGGCCCTATCGAGATCGATACTCAGGCCGCGGTTCGCGCACTCCGAGCCGGTGGCAAACACGGCGTCGTATGCGTTCACCATGCCCGCACCCTGCTGGAACACCGTGTAGGCCAGCTTGCCCGAGTCGTCCACCGCCGGTCGGGCGGAGGACATCAAGCGGCTCTTGACCTGATCCACGGTCAGTGACGGGTCGCTCTGAAGCATCAACGCGACGACGCCGCTGACCACCGCCGCGGACTGTGAGGTGCCGGACATGGTGAAGTACTGCGTGCCGTCGTGAAACTCCGGATGCAGGTGCGGAATGACCGAAGACTTGCGCATCAGTCCCAGCACGTGGCCGCCGGGGGCAACGATCTCCGGTTTGACGAAACCTTCCGCGGTGGGCCCTGCGGCCGAGAACGAAGCCAGGAAGTCGTCGGTGCCGTCGGTCGGCGTGTAGTTGTCGGACATCGCACCCACCGTGATCACGTAGGGCACGTTGCCGGGCACGCCGATCGTCATCGCGTCCGGGCCGCTGTTGCCGGCGGAAGCCACGATCACGATGCCCTCTTTCCAGGCAGCCATCACGGCCTGGTTCAGCGGATCGTCCCAGTAGTGCGAGCGCGGCTTTGCACTCAGAGACAGGTTCAGAACACGGATTCCGTACTGATCTTTGTTGGCAACCACCCAGTCGATACCGCGGATGACGTCCAGGTAGGTACCGGCGCCCGCGGAGTTGAAGGCGCGGACGACCACGACGTCGGCGTTCGGGGCGATGCCGTTGTACAGCGGATCGGTTTTCGATCCGGCGTTGTTGCTGCTGAGAATGATGCTCGTGACGTGCGAGCCGTGTCCGGACCACTCGGTGTACTTCGAGCCGAGTGACTCGTTCTTGATGGCGTCGTACTCGGCGAGGATTCTGCTATGACCGTCGCGCCCTTCGTCCAGCGCTTTGTGGTGCCACAGGCCGGTGTCCAGGACAGCGACCGTCACACCGGAGCCGTCGATGCCCACCTGGTGGAGGCGATCGGCTCCGAGCAGTGTCGGGTAGCCCGTGTCGGCGATGTTCGCCGGATTACCACCGGAAACGCCCACGGCGTGATCTGCGTCGATGCGCTTGATGCCCGGGGTGCTCCGCAACGTTTCGACTTGTCGGGGGGTCAGTTCCGCACCGACTGCGTTGATGATGCCGAGCTCGTGCGTGACTTCGCCTCCGACGCCTCGCACGGCGTTCGCGGCGACACGGGCATCGGCTGCCTGCACGATCACGGACTTCGAGGGGGAATCGCCGGCGCCGGGCGTCCCAAACAGGGCAACCGACAGGCCCAGCAGCGCGGCGAGCCCCAGCGGCAGAAAGATGCGCCACGAACGGCAACTCGATGTTTGATGTTTGATTCGTTTCATGGTTCTCGAGCCTCCACGAAGTGCTGCCGGCTCTAAAGAGCAAAGCACGTGCCGCTTTTGCTTGGCGGAGGAACCGGCCGCCGGATTTGCGGGGCTGTGTCCTGCGGAATCGGATATGTCGGGTGTGATCAGCGACTTAGCGTATCGTGACGCCTTCCGTAGGAGAGACGTGGCACTCGCACCGGCCGGTTCCCCGCCGTGACGCAGCCGAAAATCCGGCGCTTCGGCCAAGACGCCCGCCGCAAAAGCGGAAGAGCGAACCGAAAATTCGGCGTGTCTCTCGCTCGCCCCGAGCCGTCACGGACAGCCGACACTCCGCTCCGCGCCCGTCGATTCAAGGCCGAAGCTCCCTACGAACGACGCCGGAACCCGTGTCGCCCCGGGGCCGCTCGGTGCGGCGTCGCCATCGTCGTCGGTGCACGGACCGGCCGAGGAGAACGCCAGGTCGAGGATCTCGCGACCGAAGACGTCGTACGGAAGCGGCTCGTCGGCCATCAACGACCGCAAAGGCAGCTGCGCGCTCCACAGCAGGGTCTGGAGGGTGGATAAGCCAAATCAGCGGCGTTTCTGCCTAGGCGCAAAGCGTCGTCCACAGCAATCGGCTGTTGGGCCATGTTTCACTGACTGTTCGGCACCGTTTGATGGTCTCAATGGCCATCGTTGCCACCGGCGAACAGGTCCGCCAAGTTTACCGGCTATGAGGGCAGGCCAGGATCACTTCACCGTCGCTCCGACTCACGCGCGTCGGCACCGTGCGCTACGCAGGATCGACGCATTTGTGCGGATTGCGGCACCGCATGACACAGGCCTTCGTCGCCCTTCGGTCCGTCAAATCGGTTTGGCAAGTGACGGACCCGGTCTGCGCGTCTGCTGGAGGCGTAAACACGACCGGCCGCGTCTTTATCCTCCGTCTCGCATCCCAACGGGGAAACTTGTCCACGCGGCAAGCGGATATCAAGGAGTCGGAATGCGCCGTCCGGACCTGAGACAATTCCGTTGACGGACCTGGTCCCGTCTCGTATAGAGGTGGAGACGAGGACGTCACTCGTCCGAGGGAGTCATGGCGCAAGGATCGAGCGCGGCCTTCGGAAACTACCTGCGGGTTCTACGAGAACGGCGCCGATTTTCGCTCCTCGACGTCTCACGGCTCACGCGGTCTTCCCCACGGTTCATCGATAAGGGAACACTGTCCCGATTCGAGCGTGGTCAGCAACGGATCTCCGTGCAGTCGCTGATCCCTCTCAGCCGGATTTACGCCGTCCCTGCGGAGGTCCTCCTCGAACGTCTGGAGCTCGACACCGAGCTGGACGGCCTGAACGGCCCGGACACCGAGGGCAAAACGTACGCGGAACTGCGCCGCCTCGGCAAGGATGCTCTGTTCGGGAAAAGTCGCAAGTGGGATGCCTACGGCTTCTTTCGCGACGCTCTGCAACGAGCGCAGGATGGGCAGGGAGTCGAGGACGGTGAGGACCGCGATCAACTGCGCGCCATCGCTCAGACCAACCTGGCGACGGTCGCCCGATCACTGGGAAGAAATCGACTCGCGCTTCACGAGCTGCTGGAGGTCGAGGACGCGGGCGGTATCGGCGCCGCGTACGCGCCCATACTCCTTGACCGAATCGCGAACTGTTACCGCTGTTTGGATCGGTGGGAAATGGCAGACCGCTACGTCGATGCCTCCATCACACAGGCCAGCGCCCTCCGGGACAAGCGTGCATTGGCCTATGCGTACTACTCGCGAGCGTCCCTGACGATCCTGCGAGGAGATTATCGGCAGGGCATCGACCTGCTGCGCGAGGCGTTCCGGGCCCATCGCGATTCGACGGAAGGTCGCTCCATCGTCGCTCCGAATCCGACGTTCGAGGTCGATGCCTTGCTCAAGCTCTCGGATGCCTACTTGCATTTGAAGTGGCACGAGAGGGCAGGCCGCGCGGCGTTGGCAGCAAAGAGTCTTGCCACCCGTGCCGCCCTCCCTGGCGAGCAGGCGTACAGCGAGATCGCGCTCGGAGAGGTCGACGAGCTCACGGGCCGCGCGGAGCGCGCGCTCCAGCGCTGGACCCGTGCCGCGCAGGTGGCCAAGGCGATCCACAACAAACGGTTGGGCTTCATCGCCGAGTTCTGCGTCTTCCGGCGAGCTGTCATCGACGGACACAACTCCCTTGCGCGTGCTTCGCGAACGAGGCTGGAACGGCTCGAGCCCTGGATTCCGACACATCTTCCCGAGTTGGCCGCTTTTGACGAACTGTGTACGAGGAACCTACTCCACTGTCGAACTCGCCCCGAACGGAACGGGCGCCCTAGACGCCGTGAAGATGGCGTGACGGAGGCATGATGTTCAATTTGCGTACCAGCCTGTTCTCGCTGCTGATTCTCGGAACGCTGCTCGGGCCGATGTTCGCCGGGGAAGAGCCCGCACCCTGCGAGCAACTGTCGATCGTCAATACAAAGATAGTCGGCTCGTCGCTGTACGTCACGGTTTCGAACCCGACGCTGACCGATGTCGACGCGTTCATCCGCGGCAACGTACACGCCGGTGGTGAGTCCGTCGTGTTCTATGCTCCGATCAGTGTTCCATCGGGCACGATCGTGACGTACGAGCTCGAGTTCGACGATCCGATCAACGTGCTGGTCTGGATCAAGACCGCGTGCGAAGGTTTCCAGGCTTCGACCGAGGGACCCGACCCCATCTTGATCATTCCAACGATTGTGCCCGAAAGCGGCTCTTGATCTGAGGAACCGTGTCGCGCCTGAGGGCGCTCCCAGCGCGCACACCTCACTCTACAGCAGTGGACCGATCGTCCCACCCGCGGCACGACGAGTGATCCGGTCCGCGGCCCCGGCCCCGTAATATCGGTTGCAGATCTCCAACCCCGAGTTCGGCGCCCCGGCATAGGGCCACACCGCTGAGCCGAGTATGTTCCGAACGTGTCACGGACTGTTCGAGTCACGCTCGTTCGGATAGAAGGGAGGGACGATGAAAACCAAGGCTTGTCTGATCGTTGTTCTTTTGACTGCGCTCGCCCTCGGAACCGATCGCGCCGGGTTCGTCGATGATCCAGGACCCTGTGGCCTGCTCAAGGACCCGGTGACCCGGGCGCAGTTCAGCGGAGCTTTGGAAATCAAGCTCATGCAACTTTGCGGTGAGATCACTCAGGAAGAGCTCAGCTGGCGCGTCGAGGAGATCCACGACGAAGGCCCGATCGAGACGGGCGCGCCCGACGCCAACTCGCTGGTCAACGACCCTGGTCTAGACGTTGGAGGTACGACTCAAAGTGAGACATCCATAGTGGCCATCGGTGAGACCTTGTGCGCCGCGTGGAACGACTCCGGAGAGGGTTTTGGCGCCAACGGTTTCAGTGGCTTCGGAGTCTCCCTCGACGGTGGGCTCACCTTCAGCGACGGAGGCGCTTTTCCCACCGGACCGGGCGGCGACAAGAACTTCGGCGATCCGAGCCTGGCGTTCAGGGTTTCGGAAGGGGCTTTCTACTATGCCGCACTGAGCGAACTGGGGCTATCGCTGTGGAAATCCACCAACAATTGTCAGAGCTTCGTCTACGTGGGGCCCATTCACATCGGAAGTCTGGACGACAAGGAGCTGATCGCAGCCGACAACGCCGTGTCCAGCCCCTACTTCGGCCGCATCCACGTGGGTTGGACCGATTTCAGCCGCACGTTCGATCGCAACCTGACCTCTTACTCCGACGATGGCGGTTCGAGCTGGTCCAGCCCCGTGGCTCTACAGGGCACGGGCAACACCGGCCAGGGCATGTCGCCCGCGGTTGCGCCCAATGGCGAGGTCTACTTCGCGCTGACGGATCTGGCACTCGAGATCGGCGAATTGCAGAACCAGTTGATTTACAAGTCGATCGACGGCGGAGAAAGCTGGACAAGAATGACGGACATCGGCTCGAATCAACTGCGTCCGGAGAACATCGCGAACTCTGCTGCGTGCGGACGCCAGGCGTTGAGCGCACGCATCCGGAATCTGTCCTCGCCGCAGATCGCGATTCACCCGGATCCCGCGGCCAGCGTGGGCTACGTTATCCACGCGGTCTACCCTTATGATTCCGACGGAGTCGGTCCGGACGAGTCCAACGTGTTCTACCGGCGTTCCACGGACGGCGCGATGACTTGGTCGTCGGAGATCCAGCTCAACGATGACGCGACCGTTACGGATCAGTGGTTCCCGGCCATCGCCGTGAGCGACAACGGAAACGTGGCGGTCAGCTGGTACGACAGGCGGCTCGACCCCACGTTTAACGTGACCTTCGACCGTTTCGCGGTCGTATCCGAAGACGGGGGACTGACGTGGGGGGATAACGTCCGGGTCAGCGATGTTTCTTCGGGGGTATCGCAGAACCTACCGCATTTCGACGCTCTGGCCCCGTGCTATCACGGCGACTACGATCAACTCGCGATCGAAAGCGGCACGGCCCACATCCTGTGGTCCGACGACCGGCGCCTTACGAGCAGCGGTCCCAACCCCGATGTCTACCACGCGAGGATCCAAATCTGCGCGGCCCCCGATGCGCCGGACACTCTGACGGCCACGGCCGTCGGTGACGACCGCGTCGATCTGGTCTGGAGTCCCTCCGCGGGCGCGGCGTCGTACAACGTCTACCGGTCCCCCGGCGGCTGCCCCGCCTCGGCCGCCGAGTTGCTGGCCGGCCAAGTCCCGGGTCCCGGGTATTTGGACATCGATGTCGTGGCCGGCACGACCTACGCCTACTTCGTAACCGCTGTGGATTCAACCGCGAGCTGCGAATCCGCGCAGAGCAACTGTGCCTCGATCGCCGTCGGCTGCGGCAACGGAAACGTCGACGGGGAGGAGCAATGCGACGGCGGCGACCTAGGCGGCGCGACCTGTGCCGACGCGGGATGCACCCTGGGGCTGCCCGCGTGCACGGTATCCTGTACGCTCGACTTCTCCGTGTGCGGCTGTTGTTTGCTCGAAATCAACCCCGTCGCGGACGGCGGCAACTTCTCCGACGGGGCGCTGGCCTACGACGATGATACGGATACCGCCGCTCGAGGTGTGTACGACGCATCGCAGGGAGCCGAATCGGAGCACTACTTCTCCTTCGCGCCTTCTGTCGTTCAGGGTCAGATCAAGGCCGTTCTTTCGACGCAGCACATCGATCCGGGTATCCAGTCCGGGCGCACGGAGGCAGACTACTCCCTCGACGGTGGCGCGAGCTTCGTGCCGTTCGCCTCGACGTCAATCCGCTTCAAGTACACCTTCTTCAGCCCACACCTGGGAGAGGTGGACCTGAGCCAGCTCTGGGTCAGAATTCGCGGTATCGGTGATCAGACCGGTCCGGATCCGGATCCCCCGAATCTCGGTATCGGGATTTCGAACGCCTGGGAGATCGACTTCGTCGCGGACAATCCACCCGAGTGTCTGTGTGACGTGGACGCCGATTGCGGCGATGGGGTGTTCTGCAACGGGCAGGAAGTTTGTCTCGACGGCGTCTGCCACTCGGGACCACCGCCCTGCGTGACTGGAGAAACTTGCAGGGAGTCCATCGATAGCTGCGAGGTTCTGCAGAGCTGTCCCGCTTCGAGGAGCTGCGGCCGCTCGTGTCGACCCGACATCCCGTTCGGGGGTTGTCCTACACAGGGGACCGGAGAGGATGCGTGTCTGACCGGCAACGATTCGCTGTTCGAATGCCCGGCAGGCACCACGATCCACGTCAGGAACTGCGAGTGCGTGCCTGCGGTGGCCGGAGCGTTTTGTCCTGCAACGAACCAATCCTGGGGTTGCGAATAACAACGTCCGGCGAGCCCGCTGTTCGAGGTGATTCGGGCGGGCTCGCCGTGCCTTGCCGCGGTCGAGGTGTGATTCATCGTGTTCACACCAGCGGTCGCCCACGGAGAACCGTCAAGCTCAGATCATGCCGTTGATCGAACCGCGCAGAATCGGCGCCATTGGCGCCGAGATCCGCGTCTTGAACCCGCTGGACTACTTCAGTCCGAGTCCGCCGTCGGAGTGAATTCGTCGATCAGGTCGACTCCCGTTCCGACGGCGAAGCGGATCGTGCGTTGCGTATCGACGCCGTGGCGTCCCGTCTCGAGGTCTACCTCGAAGATGTAGTCGCCGCCCGGCAGCGCGGCCCCCGGCAAGAGATCCACTAGATTCTGGCAGCGGATCCGGTCCTCGCCCTCGAGCGACAATGCCACCGGCTCGAGAGCGCCGATCTCCCTTCCGTCCGCCGAGCGCAACGACCGCGTGATCGAGGCGGCCGACTCGAGTTTCTTCTTCGAACCGAACATGCACGCCTGGGTCAAAGAGACGAGATCGCTCGATCCGTCGACTTGACGAACAAGCAGCGGTTCGAAACTGCTCTCCCCGCGGATCGCACTGCCGTCTTCCGTTCCGTCGTTCATCACGACCAGATTGGGACCGGCCGGTCGTCCGAGGATCGGACCGACGAGCATCAATTCACGCTTCGGGATCTCCGGAACTTCGATCTCGAGCTCTGTTGCGTGTGGATCGACGTCGAGCGGATCGCTCAGCACGGCGGTCACCGTGTACTTCCCGGGCGCCAGATCGACTCTTTCCAGGAAGGTGATCACAGGTTCGGAGGTCACGCCAGGGTTGTCCGGATGAAGGGTGATTCGACGGACGAATCGATGCGCGAGTCTGGGTCCGTGGTGCAGGACGGCGCCGAACTCGCGGTGGACATCGCGCCCGGAGCTTCCGGCGAGCGGGACGGGGAAGCTGATGGCGAGCAGGGCGTCCCACGAACTCTTGGACGAGGGCCGTAGCGGGAACACGTGCGCACGCAGGATACCTGTCTGAAACATGTCCGGTGCAGCCCAAGCCGCGCGCAGCAGCGATTGTCGCTTCTCACTCGTCGATCGAACCACATACCGGCTGGGGTGAATCGCACGCACGCCGGGCCGGCGCACGCGGACCGACAGCTTGCGGTTGCGATCTTCCTTCCCCTCCTGCACGTAGAACCCGAGAGTGTAGACACAGCCCAGATCGCGCTGAGCCCGCGCGTAGCCCAGTGTCAAATCACTGGTCCACTCGGTGAAACGCCCGCCGCTATCGACGGCCAGACGCGCCAGCGACGTCAGGCTTTCCGTTGCGCGGGCACCTCCCGCGCCGCCCCCACCTCAGCCTCACCCGGGCCCCGGCGGACTTCCGAGCCCGATCTCCGGGGCAAGCAGACCGCTCGCGTCAACGGGATAGAGCGAGCAGCGAGACGCCGAGGCCACGCCGGCGAGCTGCTCGAACTGCAGGTCCAGCGGGACGTCTTTCATCCCGGAGTACAGCACGACGGCCTTGGGCCCCGGCACCGTGCCCAGCACGTCGAACAGAACGGTCAGGCCTTCCACGAAACCGAATTCGTTGATGTGCGTGTAGTTCCGGTTCCACAGGGAGATGTCGTGCTGCATCCGTTCGAGGCTGTGCAGCACCGCCTTGTGATCGTTCGTGAAGGCCTGCTCGATGCGTAGGCCCCCGTTGAGCGCGGCCAACATAACGTCATCGGTCCCGGCCCCTCCGTGCTCGACGAGCTGCTTGGCCTGGTCGAGCACGTCCTCGCGCTGCAACATATCCAGATGAAGGTAGTCGAAGGCCAGAACGATCTTGCGACCGTAGTCGCCGTCCGCGGAAGGTGCCTCGCGCGCAGAGGCACGCCGGACCGCCTCGGGTTCATCGATGACCCCCGCACGGCAGTTCACATCCAGCGTATCGACCGTCACGGGCCTGCCCCCGTCGAGGACTTCGAATTCCTCGGCCGCGAGGTCCGGAACCGTGCGTCCCCGACCATCGATCACGACGACGTCGACCAGAACCAGCCGGACGGTCGTCTGCTCCGACGTGCCGAGTTTCAACGGTTCTTCGGGAGCTTGTGAGGCGTCCTGCTCGCCCGGCGGTTCGTCGGTCTGTGCTAGCAGGGCCGGCAGGACGAACAGGCCGATGGTCGCGACCAGAATGACCAGGAAAGGTCTCATCCGACGCCTTTTGCGGAGCTTCGCGAAGGAGCATACGCCGGTCCAACGCGTCGGTCAACCCGCGGGACTGTGCCACAATGCAGCACGAAACGAATAAGGCACTCCGGGGTCAGATCTTGAAATGTCGCATCGCGTTTCCCGAGGAATTGCCTCGCCTGGTCAACGGTCGATTGCTTGTCGTGACCATTCGCAACCTGCTACCTTGGGCTTCGATACAGGTCCTGCTGCAAGGACGCTGATTCGCCGGAGGCCACCAGGTGTCGGCACGCTCGGCGTGGCTCGAACGTTTGATTCGCTCTTTCAAGCGTTCCATGCACGTTGTTCCTCCGCCCCCCGGCAGCGGACCGCCGCTCGATCTCGATAGACATCGCCTCGGCGACGTCAGAGTCGGTGACTCGATCGACAGGCTCGGCGACTTCGGCCCCGTGGAAGACGAGGCCGCGATTGCGGACGGGGACTTTCGCTACTACTGCCGCGGGATCTGGTTCAGCGCGACCAAGGGTGCCGTCGACAGCTTCGGGGTCTTCTGGCGGGATACCGATCGCCAGGGCTTTCTCCCTTTCGCGGGCTGGGTCCACTTCCGGCAGGAAAGCTTCGCGCTCGACGCGACCACGACGGAAGCCGACTTCGTCGAGCGTTTCGGGGCTCCCTACTGGCGCGACCGCGAACGCGAGATCCTGCTCTTCTACGAGTGCGGCGACATCGAGTGGCAGGTGGAGTTCAACCGCAAGAAGCTGCTCTGTGCCCTCACGATCATCTCTCCGCCTCTCCTCGCCGACCCCAAACAGCGCAAGATGTACCGCGTCACGCGCGGCTGGCCTCCCCACGATGTTTAGAGCGAGCACCTCGCGATCCCTCGCGAGGAGCGCAGGGATTACTCGGACAGGCTCCTAGCGGTTCGACGCGCGCCCCACTCTTCTCCCGGTCACCCGTGACCGGCAGGCTGGGTCGAGTTCGTCGGATGGTCGAGCAGGCCAGACGAGCCCGCCGCTCGTCAACGGCCGCCGGCAAACCCAGGCGTTATTGAAGACTCGATCCACATCGGTCGAAGTGTTGTTGGAAGTTACGGGATCGATCACGTCCGGAGGGGCGGTGACCGTTGCCGTGTTGACGACCTCACCCCTCGACAGGGCGACCTGGCAGGTCAGCCAGTAATCGACCCAGCCTCCGGGTTCGATATCGGCCAGCTCGTCGATCTCCTCACTGCCCGCGGCCGTGCAACTCGAGCCCTCCGAAGACTCGCAGGTCCACGTGCAGTTCAGCAGCGTGGGTGGCAGCGTGTCCCGCACCGAGGCGCCGGACACCGGGCTCGGTCCGCCGTTGGCGACAGAAACGGCATAGGTGACCTGTGCGCCGGATCCGATCCCCTCGACCTTGTCGCTCTTGAAGATGGCCAGGTCCGCGACCCGCCCTCCTGCCGGAAAACGCGGGTCGAAAAAACAGACCGCCGTGTCGCCGACCAATCCCGCTTCGGCGGATCCGTACTGCGAAGCGTCCGTAGCAAGGCGGTTCTGGATGCCGATCGTACCGCCGGGCAAAGCGTTCGTCCCGGGCCGTATCTGATACACGATCTGGTAACTGCCGTGGTAGACAAGAGCCTGAAAGTCGAAGACCTCGCCGCCGGCGCCCTGGGCCCAGTCGGTCCACTGGAAGATCGTGCAGGCCTCGCTTCCCAGCGCCTCGGACGGCCGTGGGCAGTCGGCAAAAGACTGGCTGTAGGCAGTCCCCGCACTCTCGAAGCCGCTCAACTCGGTGTGATAGACGAACAGGCGCGCCGGTGTGCCGGGAGCGTTGTTGGGAACGGACGGCAGGGTTGCGTCGTTCGAGAAGTCTCCACCACCCTCCACGGCGAGCGACGATGCCCCGGCGATATATCCGTTCGTCGACATGACGAACCCAGGCACCGCAACACCGTAGAGCTCGAACGGACCCTCGAGCGCGATCACGGCGCCACCATCGTCGTCCGCGGGAGCCGTATCGCTGGCGGTGAACCAAACCGGATCTCCACCGACGCTGATATCAAAGAAGTCGAAGTTGCAGCGTGGGTCTCCGTGATCGACGACGAGGTAGCCGTAGGAATCGGGAACGGAGGTGACATCGGGCCGGGTGCCCTGAGCCGGGAGGGAGGCCCAGGCCCCGAGTAGGACCGTGACCAGTAGCAATGGCGGGCGTCCTTGCCTCATCGTGATCAAGCTTTCATCACTGAGTGGTGGGTACCAGGCACCACTCGAGGAAGATGCCCGTATCCTGGCGCACCCGATCCGACACCTGAAGCCTCCAGTCCCCTGACAGGTTTTCACCATCGAAGATGACGAGCGATCGATCGGGTTGGAAAGAACCGTCGATCGCGATCGGGCCCGGAGTGACGCACTCGTCGTCGACATTCGTTGCGGCCTCGTCGTCCAGCGTGGCCTCGATGTCGTCGCCCGAGCACCCGAATCCGGGTGGAGCGCCCGGTCGGTCGATCATTCGGCGCTGCGTTCCCGTTTCGACGTGACGCAGAAGGACACGCACGTCGCCCACGTGCGTGTGCTGGATGCGCACGTACAGGTCCAGGTCGACCAGCATGCCGCTGTCGGTGATGGTAATGATGTCCGTCACGCCCTGGTTGTCGCGATCCGGGATCGCGATGTTGGGCGAGCTGCAGTAGATACTGGCCGCCGGCAACACGAAGGCGCCCCCGCCCATCCAGAGCTCGACGTTGAAGTCGGCGTTGTTCCCACTGAAGTCGCCGTCGGACTGGAAGGCCACGACCGGGCGGTTGCCCGCTATCGCCACCGAGGGGAAGTTGTTCGTCACGCCCGCACTGCTACCCGCGACCGGCTGCAGCGTTCGCGGGGACGCGGCGTCGATGAGGTGAATCTCGAACGTAGAGGTCAGCAGGTCGAGTCGCTCGACGGCCACGAACGCCCCGGTATCGTCGATCGCCGCGAAGGTGAACAGGGCCAGGGGATCGGGGTCGGTGAGTTGCAGGAATGTTCCGCCGACGGTGTCGTATCGAAAGACGGCGAAATCGCCCGAAGGATTCTGCCCGTTCTCGTGATCCGCCGTGGAAACGAACGATAGGAAACGGCCGTCGGCACTTGACGAGGGTGTATCGTTCGAGAAACCGGCGGGTGTATCCGTGACCTGCAGGTAGAGGTCAGTCACGGTGTCCCACTGGAGGATCTCGGTGCCGCGATCCGGGTTCGCGGTGCCAGGGTACTGACCGTCGCAGTCGGTGACGAAGGTGACATACCTGCCGGCCAGATCGCGGGAAATCCACGGTGGACGGTTGATGCAGCCCGAGGTGTCGATGCCACGGAACGCGCCGTCCCACAACACGATCTCGCTGTCTCCCGCGCCGAAGCCCAGATCGCAATCCGAGACGAATGCGATATGACTTCCGTCGTCGTTGATCGTCGGCTTTCCGTTGGCGCAGTCGGTCGTGTCGGTAACCTGTAA
>Ga0255055_10000232_pt1 | contig 43465 bp, 53 predicted proteins | sample JV7_2_27_MG_FD_188633 | JGI IMG/M metagenome (GOLD analysis project Ga0255055, IMG submission 188633) | Seawater microbial communities from Jervis Inlet, British Columbia, Canada - JV7_2_27 | ecosystem: Environmental > Aquatic > Marine > Inlet | place: Canada: British Columbia | collected... | reverse complement strand
CACCGGGCTTAACTCCTACGTTGAGGGGCAGTATGGTATCCTGGAGTGTTTGCAGAACTCCGGCGCGGGTGAGGGCAACACCCGTATTCTCGACTACTCCACATCTGAGAGCAAGCACTTCTTCCTTTACACGTCTGTGGAGGCTGCACAACAGTACCACGGAGAGCTCTGGCTGGCCTGGGGCAACGACGACAGTTGGTCTGAGGTGCAGATTTGGGACTATGACTGGTCAGACACTGTAGGTCTGCTTGGTGTTGGTCGCCCAGATACATCAGGTGACTCCAACTACCTGGCGGGTGCCCTCGCTATTGACAACGTACACGATGAGCTGCATGTTATCATCCAGACAGAGAAGAACGCCCTGTGGCATGCGTTCTGTACCGACATGTCTGCTCCACAGACAATCGGAAACTGGCATGACTTCGGGAGTTCTACATACTACCAGCGTGTTGACAATGGAACGGACTGCAAGCGTTGTGACATAGATGTGATGGATAGTGATGGTACCTATGGACGAGTATATATAGTCTATGAGAGGGTGGGTAGTGGCATATACCTCAACGCGTGTGACGCCTCAGCCAATCATATCATCACAGTAGGTGACGAGGTAACTATTTCGAGTGGTGGAAACGACATCACAGGGAGTATAACATGTGTCCATGAGAACGACCGCGATGTTGTTTATGTTTCCTGGAATAATCTCGCCGCCACTTTCCAGACTGAGGTGAAGCGTTGCACAACGGCTACATCGAACTGGGATAGCGCAGGCAACTGGTTGGGACCAGTGACAGGTACAACCACTCCTGACGTGCCGATTGGCAACTGGGGCTCAGCCGATGAGATGTCCGCTGGGGGCATCACGCACTTCTACAGTGGTGACTCCCACTACGAGCAGGTGTTCATAGCTTCCAACCTCATCCAGTCGGCTGTGGCTGCCCGTTGTTACGACAACTGGTACGACGCTGGCAACTACACAGGCTCTGGTCCTGGTTGGGACAGCGCCGACGGGACCTACACGTTAGAGAACTACAACGCTCATTCTTCAGCATTCAGAAGTTGGCCATCTGTGGTGGGTTTGGATAGTGACTTCCGTATTCACCTGTCTGGTGAGTGGGGCACTGGAGGATACGCCGACTCACGTAGATACGCGGATACGGACCAGGGGATAAACAGCTATACACACGGCACGTTTGCGTACACACCAGACTCAGGAAGCACGGGAGACAGCGAGGCTGCTCCGGGTATTAGTCGTAGTGAGAGACACGCCCACGACACCGGAAACAACTACACGGCTTTGATAGCTGTTGATACTGACTCGTATGCTGCCACGGTTGACATCTATGTTGTGTACCCAGCGGAACCAGGCGAGCAGGCACAGGGAGCAGCCATGGGAGTGGGTAGCGACTACGTTCCTTCTCTTGATATCGAACTTCAGTTAGAATGTTCTATGGGGGCAGGTACAGACTTCGGCTTCGACGACTTCAACATCTACTGTACTCTGTCTGTAGGCGCTTCTATGGGCATTCAATTCCAGATACCCCTGGACTGTGCTATGGGCGTTGGAATGGACGAGAGCGCCGCTCCAGACAACCAGGGGCCCGATGAGGGTGAGACCGTGCCCGATACACTAGACTGGACGGTGGTTTGCACCGGTTGAGGTGAAAAAATGCCAGAAGGAATCATTTGTACAGGAGATTTCGCACTATTCTATGTGGGAACCGATGTGGTCGGTTCATCTAGTTGGGACCTTATCAACATCTCTCGATGGGTAACACCTGGGTGGAAGATTAAGCGTTCTGAGAAGGGGGACATCACTCTAATGTTCACACTCTCAAACCCCGAGGGTAAGTTCACCTACGCCTCAAGCCCAGACTTCGTTGAGCTGAGACGTGACATTCCAGTCCTCGTGTCCGTGGGAGCAGATGTATACTTCTACGGCATCATCGACAAGCCTCCGGTTGATGACACACCGGACGGCAGCACTGCTACTGTGACGTGTGTTGGTCGGCAGGCTCTCTTGCGTTATGAGGACGTTACCAAGCGGTACCTGATTGGTCAGTGGGACACAGTAGAGGACATCATCTACGACATCATCTACGAGGCTACATCTCTCAACAGCTACTACGACATCACTTATGAGAAGCCAGACCCACAAGACAGACACCCACTACTACGAGACTTCATCTTCAATAATAAAGATGTCCACACGGCAATCAACGAATTGGTTGACTTCCATAACCTGAGATTTTACATGGACGTTAACAAGTTTGGTGTAGATAGAATCATCACCTCACGGACGCAGGTAGAGAACACCATCCCTGTGATAACGACCTCCTTCAGTGAGGACAACTGTCTGAACTTCGATAAGGACAGAGGCTCTGATGTATTCTACAACCGTGTGAAGGTGGTGTCTCGTTCTGATTATGGTGACGTGCTGGTGGCAGAGCAGCAGGACGTGGAGAGTATAGTAGCAGAGGGGCTGCATGTTCGACCAACTGAAGACAAGGGTAACATGCCTTCTCAGACTCACCTCCAGGCTTATGCCGAGTACCTGATTGCCAAGCATAGCAAGAGTAACTACACCACGACCATAGAGGTTGACCCAACCAAGTTCGACCAGAACAGTCTATGGGACCTACGTCCGCTTGACACCATCACGGTGACTCATGAGAAGATAGGCATCGGTACGGACGAGAAGTTCGTCATCCAGGAGGTTACGCTCGGTGGTCAGACCGACCAGATTACTGAGTTGTCGATTGTCCTCAACCACAGGTGGCGTAACGCACAGATTATGCGGTTCGAGGAGACTCCTCTGGTCTACGACGACAGTCAGGTTATTGACGACGAGGAGTTGATTCACAGTCGTGTGATGTCTGCTGAGGTGGAGGTCACTGGATACTTCGACATCATTGAGGACGATGCCTCGCACAACTACATCCCTAGTGACCAACTAGCCACTGGTGGCTTCCACGGGCTGACACACACCGGGAAGCAGGTGCTGAAGACCAACTGGTTGAAGGACCCGGAGTACAGTTCCGCTGGTGTGCCTTCTAACCCTTACACCATGCGTCCTACGCGTATATACGCTTTGGATGCCAACGGGTGGGCCACATATCAGGGTCGCGACTTCACAGATGGTGGGCTTACTGCTACTCATAGTAGTCCATTCGGCGGTGAGGAATGGGGGCAGTTTAGTTACGTGGACTTCCAGCAGGACCTGGACATCATCAGAGACCACACAATCTATGGGCTGCTAGTGTGCTCCCGTGTTGGTGGTAAGGTGACCAAGTTCACTGGTGTCACTGGCGCAATCGAATTCATCTATATTGACAACCCAAAGTACCTGCGTACAGGTATGGTGATGACGCTCAAGGGAAAGAACCCCGCGTGGCCAGACGATGAGGAGGCCGATGAATGGACTCAGGAGACCTTCACAATCGAGAGTATTGACTATGAGACCGGGGAGATTAGAGGTAATTTCACCAACATAATCAGTAGATATGATACTTCTGCAACCTTCTGGTACTGCGAGGCCTTGCCCGTAGCGTACGTGGACTATACCGACACACCTATAGATGTTATAGATACAGACAGTATCGAACTCCACTGGTACCTACGTTTCGAAAACAACTACGACCTATACGGTGAGACAGTTCTGTCCCTGGTGACTGGTCTTGGTCTGGCGAGCATCGGAGAGAGGTTCGATGGTCAGCCTGATGAGGATGGTGGCCACTTCAACGAGGACTACGATGGAAGCACGTTCTGGAAGCCGCCTACTAACCTAGCCATCGGATTGAACGAGACTGAGGAGAGGTTCTCCGTTAGAGGGGGAGCGCACACCACACTTGTGGATGAGGTTGCTCGCTCGACTAGCATAACAGCAGGGGACGAGTTCGTAACGTCCGTATCCGAGTCCGCCAAGGTCACCGCTAAATTCCGCAGCAACACCCTACCACCGAAAATCACCAGAGGTGTTCTAGTATCTGATGCGTCACAGGACGATGAGGTGATTTTCGTGGACGACACCGAGGGGCTGGAGATTGGTGACGCTATCTTCTTCAGTGATTCTCCAACGGATGCTGATGTTCCAGACTGGAGCTACGACGAGAATATACTCTCCCCAGACTTTGTGACTTACATAGGTAGTGTAGAAGCCTCAGGTGGTTACTCTGTTAAACTACGCCACGGTCTATTGGAAGATAAGAAGGGCAACGTTACCGATGGCTACACCAAGTGGACAACCGGTAAGATGAATGGGAGGGAGGTCAAGACCATCAAGGAGTTCGGTCTCTTTGACTCCCCCACCAAAGATAGAGATGTTACTGGGTACTACCTTGGTGATAAGACTGGTGTTACTGGAAGTGCGGTAGAAATCCAGAACCCAACCGATGTTTCAGACAGTGCAATGGGCTTCGGCGACTATCAGTATGACCACCTACAGTCGGAGGACTCAATGGTCAAGGAGATTGATAGCCCACTACGCCCTTCGTTCTTCAGCCCGGAAACAACAGGGAGTGTCAACTACCTCACTGAAGTTACCGGCATAGGGTACAACACTATCCCAATCAGTGGTATGTACTCTGGGTCTATCCCTCACATCCTACAGTTCGACCAGGAAGACTTCTACGGAAGGCAGTTCTCTCTAGACAAGGCCATCGGTCGCCTGACCAAAGTGCACAGCCCACTGAGTGCCATGAACATCGACCCGCTATCCAAACTATCCTACATTGAAACCATGGGGAAGTCTACAACCAGAGTCAAGAGCTACCTACCATCAAGATGGCGTATACTTAAGGGTGCTACTGGTTACGGAAAGAAGGAGGTGTTCGAACCTACCTGGTGGTTCAACGATGTCTTCGAAGCCTACATGAACGAGTACGCGTGTCAGTTGTTCGTGTTCTCTGTTGATGGGGAGATGACCAGACAGGACCTGAAGCAGATTAACCTAGTGTGGCGTGGAGCAGCGAAGTCTCATGATGGTGAACACTTCAAAGACGGTATCAGAGCCTTCATCTGGCACAACGGTGACCACCAGCCTGGCTACGAGCAGCAGGAGGACGGCACATACGTTGAAACAACCAAGGTAGGAGACCCGAAAACCTTCTCCAAGCACTGGGAGCAGATTGAGATGGTCCGTGCTGATGGGAACGACCACAATGTTACCGTTGCTGCTGGCGAAGACCTCAACCCAATGATTATCCTGAGAAGCACCTTCAGTGGTGGCGGGGATAACAGAGAGGGTATCAACAAGCTAGGCTACTGCCTGAACGCTGACAACCTAATGTATATCCTTCTAATGACGCGGAACAAGGCCACAACCAACCCTAAAAAGGTCTCTAAGCTCTCTACAGATTTTATCAGCCTGTCCCTTGGTACCTCTCATGTGTTCGACAGTGAGGTGCTGCCGTTCCGTAAGGGTGTGGACTACTACTATGACCAGGACTGGAACTTCATCGCCTGGCCACCACTCGACTTCAACTGGGATGGTAGTTCATGGGACACTAAGTATAACCTCACAAGAGTATCGTTGATTACCTCAACATCAGACGCCGGGACCAGTCAGATTTACACCAACAGGTCCCCGTGGTTCACCCCTGGGGCAACTCTACTGTTGAGAGATGCTGCTGGTACCAAGGCTGAACTGGTAACTGTTAGAGAGACCTCTTCAACCCAGGACCTCTTCAACCCAACACTCACTGCTCCTCTGTTGAATGGGTGGAATCGTAACGACGAAGTGTACGCTCATTTGAACACGACAACCGAGTTCCCTGTTAAGGTTCTCAACAAGGATATCACCCCAGACTTCCCTGCTCGTGGATTCGTTCGAACGTCGCTCGCTTCACCAGAGGTGACATCTGCCAATCTAACTGTCCCGACATTCAAAAACCGCATCACTCTCACTGTTTCAAATACGGCTGGTTTCGTGGGAACAGATAGAACTGTTGACCCGGATATTATCGGTCAGGATATCATGCTTTGGAGAAGACCGGACAAGGGAACTGAAGACAATGCGGGCTATGAGGTTCTACGACTGAACACCACCCCTAGCTCTGACACGGTTTTGAGAACAGGGAAAGTTAAGAGAGAGCAGGTTGATGGTGATGGCTCTTCTTATACTGATGGCGCAGAGGATGACTATACTGAGTTGGGTGTGGTTAAATTCGATGTTCCGACACTACCTTCTGGTATAGCTCTTTCTTGGGTGGCTAAAGAGGGGTCGTGGGTGGAGGGAGATGCCGCAGGCTCTAAGTGGAGGTTGAGAACCCCTAAGTGGGGTATTGTTCAGTACCCTGGCATCGAGGTCTCAGTGAGTGGGCCAAACTATCTAACGTCTTCTCTCACACCGGACGCCACAGCTAGTGGTTTCACGGGGTGGGGTGATTACGGTGGCCCAGGTGTGAAGGTTGAGTTCTATGACGCAGTTAACGGAAACATCTGGCTCACTAAAGCAAGAGATATACATCTCTGGAATTTCAACGATGCGAACACAGACGAGGAGTCGGATAAAAAGGAAAAGGTGTATCGTACTGTAACACTGAAGGATGGGATATATAGTTACAATTCGCAAATCCATTTCTGGACTCTCTATACTTGGGACGATGATGGGGCCACCACCGCTGAGGAGAACTACTTCTGTTACGGTTGGGACTCATACAACAACAGTGGTGCTCTGAACGCAGCTTACGCCTCTTATCCTCTAAAGGTACCGAGAAATGGGGCTATAAAACTAAAGTCCACAAGCAGCAACATGTACTACCAGCTCTCGGTTGCCGAGACCATATCAAGAAGTAGTTGGTATAACAAGAACTGGAAGTTGAAACCCAAGTATCGTTGTCTTGAGGCCGCTGGTAAGACCTGTGTGAAAGGAAGCACTATCAACACCAACGACACTGCTAAGACATGGTACCTTGATGTGCCGTGTTTCGAGCATGAGACTCACCCGAACTATAGAGACGGGAGTGGGAACCATCCGAGCACCCCCTACGACTATCACGATGAGGCAACAGGTAAGGTTGTTTTCATTCTCGACGCTGTGGACTTGGACGAGTCGAAGAGTTCCCTGGCCATGCCAAACAACACCTATGCTGGTGACACGTCCTTCACACTATCTGGTGAGGAGGGCAACATAGATGTCCACGAAGTGATGCTCCTGATTAAGAGTGGTGGGAGTGGTTACGAGCTTGTGCAGGTGACGAATATCAATGGGGATGTCGTCACAGTAACACCACCCCTGTTGAACGACTACGACTCGGCTGACACCATCTACTGGGAGTTCAATGAACTTGATGCTGGTCATAGTAGATTTTATTCAACCCGCCTGGTCATAGATGCCACACAGGTCTACGGTCCTCTTGAGTCAGGGGACAAGGTCACTGTCTCATCAAACCTGTACCGTGCTGCTCAGTACACTGCCAACTTCTCAAGAGAGGCTGGACACATGCTCGTGTACTCTATCCTGAAGGATTATTCCGTGTTCCGACCAGTCAAATCTGACATGGCAGACACCCTACAATTTATACAGGAAGTAAAGTTCAAATACTTGGAGAAGGATATGGTATAACGGACCAAAGACCGTATTGCAGCCAGGCTTTCTGGCACCTCGGAGAACCACCCTATGTTCGAAAACAAACCCAACAACCCCCACTCCGCGTCATCTCGTCAGGAAAACACCTGTGAGTGTATCTGCTGCGGTAACCAGCGACCTGAAATGTGTGGCATCTGCCCGACCTGTGGAACCTACGAGTGCTCTAGCACCTGATTCTTCGAGTATTGCCTTATAAACTATTTATACACCAAAAACCCTAGTGGTAGTTGGTGAAGGCCATGAAGCTTTTCGCAATTCTTGTGGCACTCGCAATGGTTATGGCCAGTTTCGCTGCTGTGGCATGGGGTCCGACCGACCCTACTGACAAGATGGCAGACCCCGATGGGGACAAGCTGGGCAACCTGGACGAGTTCCGCGCAGGTACAAACCCAATGAATCCTGACACTGACGGTGCTGGATGCTGGGACGGCTGGGAGGTTCTATATGGACTCGACCCTACGAACGCAAGAGACGACGTATTCGACACCGACAATGACGGTTGGACGAACTACAGAGAATTCTTGGAAGGAACTAATCCACTCAATGCTAACACTGACGGTGATAATTATCCTCTTGATAGTACTGACCCGCACCCATTGATTCCCGACAACAAGGGAGAGACTGCGCCTGGAGGTATTGGTTCAGGCGAGGGCTCAGGCGAGGGTGAAGGAGAAGGTCAGGGCAACGGTAACGGCATGGGTCAAGGTCAGGGACAAGGACAGGGTTCTGGACAGGGTCAGGGTCAGGGAAATGGCCAGGGCCAGGGACAGGGACAAGGTCAGGGTAACGGACAAGGACAGGGACAGGGCCAGGGACAAGGTCAGGGACAGGGACAGCAGGGTTCCGACTCAGACAATGACGGACTGGTCGAGTTCCTAAGTTTTCTGTAGACCCTGACCATGACGGCATCCCGGACGAAGATGAAGACGCCAACGGGAATGGTCAGGTAGACCCTGGCGAGACTGACCCAACTAATCCTGACACGGATGGTGACGGTCTCTGGGACAACGTGGAACCCCGCATCGGAAGCGACCCAACAAACTGGGACAGCGACGGGGATGGATTAAACGACGGTCTGGAAGTCGCAGCAAGGACGGACGTAAACGACCGAGACACCGACGACGATGGCCTGTGGGACGGACAGGAGGTAGCAAAGAATGACCATGACTGGTGTTATACTAACACGAACCCCCTCAAACGTGATAGTGATGGTGACGGAGTTGGAGATTTCATCGACGATGAGGATAATGACGGTCTGGCAAATGGCGCTGAATTTAAAACCTTTCGAGGGTTTCCTAGGGGATGGACCAACCCACAAGAACCCGACACAGACGGTGACGGTGTGTCAGACGGACGGGAAGTCTACGGCAATCCTCTAAACAAAGACCAGACATCTGACCCCATTGTGGTTGATACGGACGGGGACGGCCTTCCTGACGACATCGACCCAAGGACATGGGTGTTCGATTACCTTCCCGATACACGGGTCAGGGGTAATGGACCTGGGGAAAGACCAACGTACCCACGCACTGTGACGAAGGGAACACCGTTCGTTATCCAGGGCCATGTGGAGTACAACACCACAGCAGACGGAAATTGGAGGCGCATCGGTACAACAATGGAGGTACAAGCCTTCATCCTTCAGGACGGTGAGTTGAGGCCTGTTAGCGACGTATACAAGACAGGAACATACGGCAACTTCAAGATAAGTTGCACGTTGGGTGACGACATCAAGGCAGGGCTGGGTACCCTTGTCCTCAAGGTGTCGCCCATCCATGGGCAGGTGGTATATCTACCAACTACTTGGACTGAGTTTTGATTCGGTCCGTGGGGCGGCCTCGTTGCTGGGGCTGCCCCCCACCAATTTTTAAAAAAAATAAAAAAAAGAGGGCCTAGCCCTCTCCGTCCTCTCTAACGAGCCCACTCGCCCAGCGGTCCCCCTCCTTCCATGGGAGTGGGAAACTCAACGGGTGCCCCGCTCTGAGGTGTACCTGGACGTGTCCACGGCCATGTTCCGTCATGAAGAGCACAACCTTGGTAATATCAGGTGACTCACTGGTCAGTTTCGTCGTCACCTTTCTGCTCCTCAGCTCCGTCATCTCTTCCACGTATGTCTCCACTTCTTGCACACTCCTTGCATCGGAAAACCTCAACCGCCGATTCGCTGTACCAATCCCACTCCATATAAGCATAACCAACACAGAACCGACCACAGCTCTCACACCTAGGGAGAGGACTCCCAGGCTTCTGCCTGCCACCACCCTCATACTTCAGTTGACAGTCCTGGCAGAAGTCGGGGTCTAGTATCTTCTTCCAGTCCTCTTCGTCTTCAGGTATCTCATTCCACTGAGGGCGTTTATCTACCATATCCTGACCCATGTAGACCCACCTGTTGCAGAGACTCTTCCCGGTCTTGTCGTAGTAATGTAACAAACCGTTGGGTGAGGGGGATGCCCAACCCTCAGTCATACCAAGAACACCGTCCTGTACTCGTTCTCCTGTAGTTCGTACCTGAAGATGGTCTCATAACCATCGTAGTCGAACACTGCGAACACTGTCACCTTGTCGTGGTCACCGTACCACGTCACCTTCACCGTTGTGCTGGCATTGGCATCTACCGTCACGAGTAAAAGGTCCCACTGACCTCCATCCATGACATATATCTCTCCAATGGTAGCGTTCGCAGCCTCATTTTCAAACGTGATGAGAGTGTTGTGTTTCTCACCAATATCGTCGTTCATGTCAACAAGCAAGGCACCGGCAAAGAACCCCGCAACCACCGCAAACACAACGAGCATCATAACTGCTTTGTCTTCTCCATTCATTCTATCACCTAAAGGGGGGCCCGGAGGGACTCGAACCCTCTCTGGCAGAGTCACAGTCTACCGTGCTCATCCCTTACACTACGGGACCCATGAGATGATGGCGGCAGGGTTCGAACCTGCGTACCCCTACGAGACTGGGTTTCTCAGTGAGTGCTTTTGAGCTTCGCCCTTAGAGCAGTCGCCCACATCTAAGCCCAGCGCCTTTAACCACTCGGCCACGCCATCGTGCTGTTAATGGAACCTGAGAGAGTCGAACTCCCACATACACGGTACTTCACACCGGCGCACTCCCATTATGCTAAGGCTCCTTTTTCATAAGTCTCTTGAAACGTATCTTGTCTTCCATCAACATCGCCATCGTATCCATGTGACAGAACACCTCACCGTGCTGGATACGTTTCTGTATCTCGTACCCACGGATGAAGCGTCCGTTCAGTTCCAGCGTGACTGCGCTGAGAACCCCAAGGACCTCGTTGAGTTTGGCGTAGTTGTATGACTCACCATCAGGGGATGTATCGTATATAAAGTTGTCGATGAGACGGGAGATGCAGTAGTTCAGTTCCCCCACGCTGGCGGGTCTGGTGTTCTCTCTACCCAACGTCTCAAGGGTGAACTCCGGGTGGAACATCCACTCCAGGTCATTCCTTGCTCCTCTCTCAATGTATGGCATGCAGGTACTCCTCCAGTTCGTCAACCGTCCTCACCAACTTGTCAGCATGGTAGGACAGCCAGACGTGGTTCTCTGGTGTGGCCCTGAGGTCACAGATAATGATGAACTTCCCCATCTGCTTGGCGTAGGCTATCTCCATGAACGTGCCACACATCGACACGTCCTTCACGATAGCCACGAGCCCCTCGGACTCACGGATACGCATCAAGTCTCTTGGAACGATGACTGCCGGGTCCAGCTTGAACCGATGGCCTGCTCCCCACTCACCACTGTCAAACTTGGCTATCTCATCTCTGGGCTCATCGTAGAAGGGGTTGAATAGCGTCATCCCCCCCACACTCCTCTCAAGGTCGCCCTCTATATCCCTCACCTCGTGTCTTGATACGAATGGATGGGCTAGATAGTACTGGTATATCATACCGTCTCCTCCTGTACTGTGCATTTCTCGTCAGGTGACATGCCGTACCGTGGTAGGTACTTGCGCTGCCAGCTCATGTCGTTGGGGTCACGCCTGCCAATGCAGGTGTCCTTGCCCTTCAGGTGGTCCTGTATCACTGTCTCATTGGTGCATCCGTTCACTCCGTTGCTACAGACACACATGAGGTCAAGACAGGGCACCCTAACTCTTGAGTATTGGATGGTCATTCTCTTCCCTCGACCAGAGTATCCATCCGTAGATGGACGTGACTGAAAAGGCTATCCACACAGGTATCTGTGCCCATAGCCCATAGTAAACGTTAGTATAAATCCAACCGACGTTGGACACCATCCACACCATGAACCCCCACTTGTTCTTGCGGGCGTTGAGGATGGCTCCCGTGATAGATAGAACAGCCCATAGCCACTCAATCACAGGAGACCCTCCGTACCACACTGTCGGCACTTCCACTTCCAGGTCACGGAACTGAATACCTGCTCAGTCATCGACTGGCAGCTACTACACCACGCCTGCCTCCTCTTCCCATACATATGGGTTGGTTCCTTATTGTGTGCTCCAGGAAACATCTACATACCTCTCTAAGCGCTCAGTGCAGGATTCGAACCTGCGCGGTCCTAGGGACCAACGGGTTAGCACCCCGTCGCATTAAACCACTCTGCCAACTGAGCAGTTGGTCCGGCTAGGCGGATTCGAACCACCACGAAGAGGTCTACAGCCACTTATGCTACCATTACATCATAGCCGGTATGACCCCAGCAGGAATCGAACCCGCATCTCCTGGTTAGAAGCCAGGTGTTCTGTCCGCTATACTATGAGGCCAGGCGACAGCGGCAGGATTCGAACCTGCGTGTTCCAGAGGAACTTCCCGTCTCAAGCGGGACACGTTTGACCACTCCGTCACGCTGCCATGAAGGGCCTAGAGGGACTCGAACCCCCAGTCTTCTGGTTCGTAGCCAGATGCCTTGTCCATTCGGCTATAGACCCAGTTACTTATATCTATTCCTATGTCCGTCCCTCATGAGTTGCTGTAATTCTGCCGCGTGGTCTTTACAGGCAATGACCATTACATTACCATTACCAACACGGAAGAAGAAGCAAGCACCATCAGGGTCGTTTTGTTCCTTCTCACATTCTTTGCATGACATGATGCGGCCAGTGGGAGTCGAACCCACAAAACCGGCTCGGAAGGCCGGGGGTTTACCATTAGCGTATGGCCGCGTTTCTCTTCTCCCAACAGGAAGGACAGTAAGTGTCTCTCCATATATTTACAACTTCCGGTCGAATCCAGGCTTCACCACACTTTGTGCAGTTGACGATGACGTTTCCAACGGCGTCCTTCATATAGATGGTGCCTCTGATAGCGTCCTCTACCCAGTACACCTCTAGCTTGATGTTCTTGAGGGGGAAGTCATCTCTTCCGCAACAGCCCTCATGGCAGCATCCGTGTACACCATTACCATGACCTACACCGTGCTCACACTGGAACTCCATCCGTCCGTCTGCTCTCGGCATCTCTGTCCACTTCATGATGGGTCTGCCCGGAATCGAACCGAAGTCTCCTGGTTCCAAACCAGGGGTGCTAACCACTACACCACAGTCCCTTGATAGGCACGGAGAGTCTCGACTTCTCGGTCTCTCGCTTATAAGACGAGTGCATTTACCCCTATGCTACGTGCCCGTTATGTTCTCATCTGCACGACAGTTGGGTCACACTTCCCATGTATACAGATTGCACAGTTGCATTCCATACATATCTTCTGGTACCCGTTGTCGTATCTACAGGTAGTACCCCCGTCACAGAGGTCCCACTCTACACCGCATGTGTTTGCCATATCTCTTCTCATGTTATCACCTGATGAGCCTGGTAGGATTCGAACCCACGTCATCTGGGTTAAAAGCCCAGCTCCCTTCCACTAGGATACAGGCCCTTTACGCTCTTCAAACACGGCTCGCAAAGGAGATGTCTATTGTCTAACTCCTTATTAAGTGTTTCTATCGAAACAGCCATGCGCCCCCTCGCTCTTATGTGGCTGTTGGCTATCTCACCATTTGTGAAGTAAAGGTAATCGGTGTCTTCTCCACATTCATCACACCCATGGTGATTGGCGTAGTGGATGAGGTGTTCTTTGTTCCTCTTCTTATACCCACGCTTCTTCTTCGCATGGTAACCTGGGTGGGCCGCAAACCACTCCTTTACATACTCTTTCTGCCTATCCTTCCACTTATACGGCATTCTTCAACCTCTCCTTTTTCCTATCATTGTAGACCTTCTTCAACTTCTCGGTACGCTCTCTCAAGCACGGCCTACAGTACTTGGTCTTCGGGCTGTGGGCTGCATACAACCTTTCACCACAGACGATACACTCTGGAATTGGTTGGTATCCACGTCCCATCTACATTCCTCGATGGTCCTAGTGGGAATCGAACCCACAGCGTCGGGTCGAGAGCCCAACAGGTTTCCATTACCGGCATAGGACCGAGTGAGCCTGACCGGATTCGAACCGGCACTTCCTCGATTAAGAGTCGAGTGCACGTCCTAGTTATGCTACAGGCCCGATGACCGTAACAGGAATCGAACCTGCCTGTGAGACCTTGTAAGGGTCTTGTCCACACCAGTTGACTTCACGGCCTGATGGATGTGAAGGGAATCGAACCCCCGGTCTCTGCCTTATCAGAGCAGCGCCTTAACCACTGGGCCACACATCCGATGACCAAGGAAGGACTCGAACCCACATTCACTCCGTCTGCGGCGGAGGCCATATCCAATTCTGGCACCTGGTCGTGAAGCGTCCTCGCCGGGAATCGAACCCGAAGCCACAGATAGACAGTCTGCGATGTTGCCACTACACCACGAGGACAGTATAGTACCGGGAGGATTCGAACCTCCGATAACCTGGTCCAGGGCCAGGGGGGATTGACCGCTACCCTACGGTACTCTGTTGTGTCGGTAACCCTTCTCTCTTACGATGTCCTTTATGAGCACGGTTACCTCCTGCCCACATCTAGGACACTTCTTAACGTCCACTCTTGGGACCTTTCCTACGGTTGGTCTCGTCATACTCGTCCACCTCATGACTCATTCCATACGGGAAGGCGTGGTCATCACGGTCCAGGTCGAACTCTGGCCTGCTTTCACAAGCCACAGTACACGCGGCACCGCCTTCACAGTTAAGCCTCCCGCAGTCTCTACACTTGTTCGGACTTATATGATTATCATACATGAGCGTCGCCCGGAGGAATTGCACCTCCATGGTCCATGTTAACAGCATGGTGCCTTTCTAGTCGGCCAGGGCGGCAAGAGCCATCCGCCGGATTCGAACCGACAACCTCCCGTTTACAGGACGGGTATCCTTACCAAAGTGGACCTGGATGGCATGTGGGGGGAGGGGGCTAGGCCCCCTGTGTATGGAGGCGATGGGACTCGAACCCATAGTCGCCTGCTTGCAAAGCAGGTGCATTTCCAATTATGCTACGCTCCCATGATGGATAGGTGGCCCAGGGGCAGGAGTTCAACCGCCACTTGCGGGTCTCCCCGCCGTACTAGCGTTATACTACCTGGGCATTTGAGAGGGTATGTTTCCCGTTACACCACCCCGGCACACTGGCCAGGGAAAGGACTCGAACCTTTGGCTCCCTCATTTATGACAGTGGTTGCGCCGGGCGGAATCGAACCACCTCATCCTGGGTTATGAGCCCAGTGGTATCCCATTAACCTACGGCACAATGATGGGGTAAACCGGAATTGAACCGACAACCACAAGGTCTGGAGCCCTGCGCTCTGCCAAATTGAGCTACTACCCCGCGTTAATCTTCACAGACCTCGCAGACAGTGACACCCTCCGACTGCATCTGTGATACAGCCTCTCTCATCTGCTCTACTGCCCGCTGGTGTGCCAGGGTTTGCTCAATATTCTTGAACATGTGGTCAGTAATCTGCTCGCCCAGGTTACTGAAGGCACGACCTACGGCCAACAGGACAGTTGCATCGTCACCAAGGTCGGGGTCCACAGCGGCCTTAGCTGAGAAGCCAATGCCAACGAACTCACCCATTCTTGCGACGATAATTGCCACGTTCTGCTTGTTCTGCACATTCCGGTAGAACCTACCCTCTAGGCTCAGTCCCACCATGCTTGCACCGAGCTTATCTACATAACCACCCAGTGCTTCTCCTTCCAATACTTCTGTTTCCATTTCAATCACCCTTGCGGGAGTATCGACACCCATGTGGTATGTCGTATATATAACTATCTGTCCCATTCTCCCCAGACATCATCATGAACCATCTGTCCAATGATGCCGTAGTTAGAAAGGTCACCCATCGTATCCTCAATGCTCTCGTCTACCTTGGCGTTGTCAACCTTATACTTGGTTAGGTTCAGTAGCCTCGACACCTTGTCAAGCATCCTTACACCCACACCGTATAGACCAGTCATCGTGATGTTCTTCGACCCGTAGTCAGCCTGCTTCTGGGCTGCTAGGACACAGTTCTTGAATGCATAGTGAAACCACCTACCTGCAAACGCATACGTTTGTGGGTCAGTGACTGGTCCACCAGCCACCTCCTCAGCCACCATCTGTGACCACAGGTTGTGGAGTTCCACCATCGCTTCCTCTCTTTCTAATACCATCCTTTATCTCTCCTATAGTTACTGTATACGGGTCAGAGAGGCACGTCTTGGTAGTACCGCCTTCTCTGTCCCGATGAGCACACTTAGCATCCTTAGTACAGGTGATGACCCAGAAGTCCAGGTCACTATCCCGTCGGTTGTTCACATATTTAAACGCTAGGTACCGACAACCTCTTAAAGGGTATCTTCTTGTCCGGGTCATAGTTCACAACCTCACAGTCCCCGCCGAGCCTCTCCCGTGTGATATTGATAAACTCAGGGTCAAGCTCAATTCCAATTCCACGGAGTCCGGCAGCCCCCGCAGCGACGAGAGTAGTTCCTGACCCCGAAAAAGGGTCGAGTACGCATCCTCCACTAGCCTCAGGTACGGTCGCCGCAATAGCTCTTCTCGGGAGCGCGACAGGAAATCTATGGGGATGCTGATGTGCCCCACTACTTCTAACGGTCTCGTAGGGTATGTACCATACGGTACCCGGACATTTGGCATCCACGTCGAGTCCGTATCTCCGTACGTTGGATTTGTCGCTGTACCGAACGGCGACGTGCTCCGCTGTTCTTCTAAGGTGAGGGGGTTTATCATAGTCACCAACTATATAGAATATGTACTCGTGTCGTGAGTCAAACGTTCTATGTCCCTGGCGTGGGGTGTAGTGGTTCTTCACCCAGATGATGGTCTGCATGAGGTACATGTCACCCCAGTCGCAGAACATCTTGGCTGTCTCGAAGGACCTCCAAGGGTGGGCTGTAAGGTCACCGAAGTTGATGAAGATGGGTCCAGGGTACCTCATCTTATCGAACTCAACGGCAACGTCCTGTATCAACTCCGGGGTGTACCCCCCAGAGTCCTTGTATGGAGGTGAGGTGACGACACATGCGATATCGTTCACTCCGTTTGGTAGCAGTTCCCCCACGTACCGTGACAACTCCCTTGCGTCCCCATGTATTAGGATGGGAGTAGTATCTGCCGTCACTTCACCTCCTTCAGTGTGTTATCCAACCTATTAACCAGGCGGTTAAGCTTGAAACTCATATACTGCCCCACCTTCCTATTGAAGTGCTTCTCCAGGTTCAACTCCTTGCAGAAGATGTACCGCATCTGCTCCATCATAATGGTAACATCAGCGAACTCCTCACATAGGTGCTCGAAGTGATAGTCGAAGTCATCGCTACCTCTGGTCACCACTTGGATACAAGCATGGGCCAGTTCACAACACTCCTCCGCAGCCGTCAGAATTTGCCCGTCTATACCCCACTGGTCTATCGTCCTCTGGAAGAGAAAGTGCCTGTTCTTCTGGCTTATGATATTCATCTTCATCTATATCCAAACTCCTCGTTCTCCAACCACCAGTCATCCGGGCCGTCCATCTGTAGGTCCCCACCCTCGATGGTGATGTTGTCCTGCACCCAGTTGAGAAGCAAGTCACTCCATTTCTCCTGTATATAGTTGAGCAACGTGTAGATTACGTGCTTCATCCCCTGTTTCGCCTCTGGCATTGTCATAGTCCAAACCTCTCAAGTGTTGTGGGCTTCGTCCCACTATACAACCCGTCTCTGTCGTACCCAAAGACAGCAGTGATGTCCACGATGGTGTCCACCACACGTCTGGCGTAGTACGTCAGGTCTGGTATTGGTTTCTCTACCCTGGTTGGTATCCAGGGCTCTACTGTCATGGGTGACTTCGTCCCATCCGTCACAATCCACGACAGTTTGGTCCCCGGTATCCACCGGTAACCATACTCCATGAGCTTACGGGAAGCCCTCACCCCCATCATTCTATCAGGATTCTTATAATTTCCTTCTGGGTAGACTGTTTTAGTGATAACAAGGTTCTCAGTCTCCACCTCTCCTCTGAGAAGAGTGACAACGGACTTTGAAGCATCTCTACATGCCTTGTCCGGGTCCACGTTTGGGTCAACGATGTCACGGAGAAGAGCCGTAAGAGTCGCGTCTTGATGAACGAAAGTATCGCCTCGTCGCACCTCATACCCTCGTGTATAGAGGTCTCCTTTATTGGGCCAAAAGACAAGACCAATATATCGTTTCTTCTTTCCATGTGTAAACCACCTCTCGAATACCTTCTCTAACTCCAGTATCATACTGCCCTCAGAGAGCCGAAGAGCCAGGTTGCGCCCTCTATCAACTGCTTCTTCTCCTTCTCCGTCTGCTGTGACGAAAACTGAATCCGTATCTCCATACAGAGTGGTGTATCCCCACTCAGCAAGCTTCTCAAGGACCTCATGGATGTTTCGTCTAGCGTGAGCTGTAATCGCCTCCCCGATGAATCGGTTAGTGAAACGGTAGAAAGGGCTGGTGAAGAGCCCGTAAACCGCGTTCGAAAGTATCTTGACAGCCCACTGAACGCGGTCCCAATACGTCTCCCCAGTCGCCTTATATTGTCCTTTAGCATAGTCTCTCTCTCCCTGTAGTGCGGCTATCATCTGTGGGACGATGCCCTTGAAGCTCTTGTCGAACTGCTCCCCATCAATGTGGGTGGTGAAGCACATGTTGTCAGAGATGATGATGCTGGGGTACATCGCCTTGAAGTCAAGCAGGTACACCCAGTCGTAGAGACCTGCTACAGGCTGCACTACGTGGGCACCCTTAATCTTGCCTTCGGACTTGATGCCCCAGTTCATGCAGGGTACAGCCCACCCAGCCTTGTCAAACAGAGGGATGAGCAGCGCGTCGATGAGCCACGACTGTCGTGGTAGGACGCAGAACTCCAGCGGTAGCCCCGCCTTCTCCGCCATGAACCTGCCGTCGAACATCATCTTCGACTCTAGCAGGATGTCCAGTGCCAACTCAGCGTCATGAGTACAGTATTCTCTCACTTTCTGTCTGTTTCGTCTCCACTCATCGTCGATTTGAGCCGTGTCCACATCCATCTTGGGTGCGAGGCCAAGACTGTCCGCAACAAAGCGTAGTGTCTCGCGTTTCGGGTGCCAGGTTTCTCTTGCGATTTTCCAAGCATCAGCGATAACTCGTCCATTGACAAGCCACCTCTCAATGTCACTATCTGCGAGTTCACCACTATCGTCCCGCTTGGCTCGACCGAGATACTTTGGCCGGGGATTTGAACCGTCTCTTCCGATGTGAAGACTAATGTCTGCACTGCCACACCGTCGAAGGATGTGGGGGAGGTCGTATTGATTAATATTGTATCCAGTGATAACATCTGGGTCGTACTCGTTAATGAGGCGTGATATGGTCTCAAGTATATCGGACTCTTGACCATAAACGCATCCCGTCTCCCGTTCTCCTCTGTACTCGAAAGCCCACCCGATACACAGAATTTTCTTATCTTCCCTCTCCATGGAATTCTCAATGTCAATGGACATGTATGAGAGGTCGGGTTCGAAGACCTTTCCTGGTCCCCACTCCTCGACGGCCATCCACTTGACTCCGTTGTCGTCCGTCTTCGTGATGTGTCCTTTGGCATTGATGAACGCCCCCAACTCCATGTCGTACAGGAACCTCAGGTGGTACAGGATGTCTGCCGCGTACACCTGATGGCCTGCGTCTTGGAGTGTCTTGCGTATCTTAGAGACATCGTAGGGTGCCCTTGTCGTGACCTTGATAAAGTCTTCCTCTCCTCCAGGCACCTTGAGCCTCACATCTTCCGTGTCCGTTACCCGTTCGTCCAGCTGAAGAAGGAACTTGACACCGCTGCTCTTCGTCCTTACGTAGAAGTAAGGATGGAAGTCAGTAGTCGTCAGGATAATCGAATCCCCACTCGAAGTTCTTCCGAACAACCTTATCTCGGGAACGCTTTTTTCTATGTTCGTGTAACTCCCAGTCAGGAGAAAAATGTTCACTGATTCCATCCAACTTACACTCCATACATTCCGGTCCTTCCCCGTCGTCTAGCTCTCTACCACACCTGTAGCAGTCCATCCTACTACCTCGGTAACTTCATCCTTCCATGGTAAACCTCAGCATCGTGCGCCATACAGATGCATCTACGGTCACCCTTGTAACTGATGTACGCCCGGTACATACTGTCCGGTATCTCGTGGCCAAATATACACTCTTCCATCCAAATCCCTCAATCGTATATAAACTCTGGGAAAGTAAACGCGCCACTCTCCCTTACTGCTCTCTCGTAGTTCTTGCGCAGCGATACGACATGCTTCCGTGTCTCCTTCTCACTGTCCAGGTCAGACCACTTGCATGTAGCCATCACGAACTCCACGATGGCCTCAGCACCGAAGCCCATCCTGTACATGTACCACACCAACCACCTCTTACGGTGATGGTGTATGTGTCCGTCGTATAGCACTACGCCTTTTAAATACTTTGGTAACCTTTTAAATGTGTCTTGATGTGAGAGGGGCACCCGTGTCACGTCCAGGTCCACCGAGGCAAGGAGGTCTGACTCAAACTCGTAGAAGTAGGGGGGTCTATCACAAGTGAGCAACGTGTCAGAAAAGATGAACGTCCCCATCTCATAATCTAGTACACTGGAGGGTGTAGTTCTACGGAGTTTAGCGGTCTCTAAATCATCCCTGGGATGCAGTGGGACGGAGTAGTTACCCGTGAAACGGGTGCAAAACCCTCTCACTTTGCGGTTCCTCTGAAACATAGAGGTGTCAACGTACGGTACTTCGGTTGCTCCGGGGGGACCGAAGTCGATGTGATGTTTCTTGAAGTCGAACCTATTATATAGTTCCCATGCTAATAGCTCTAATTTCTTTATCGCCACGCCTTCGTCCGGTGGCTCAGGGAAGACCACATTCCATATCAACTGTAGTCCTTTCTCACCACTGTCCTTTAGAAGGGGCTTCTCCCCCTTGTCACAGTTGTCCCAGACGTACTCTCCTATCCGTAGCATGGGGTCAGTCAAGCCCTCGCCGTCGATGTCCATGACCATGAGGTACTGGCCTGGTGACCTGCTCCTGATGGTCCTTAGGATGCCGTGCTTCATGGGGTTGAAGAGACGGGGCACCTTCTCGGTGAACACCTTCTTGTTCTGGATGTTGTAGATGTACCACAACTCTGCTGCTCCAGTGCAGAACTTGGCGTTGGCTTTCTGAAGGTTCATATCCTCTGTCCCCTTCTTCCCCTCTCTCTACGGATGTAGTCTACAGTATACTGTCCATCTGGGCCCTGAAAGTGATGACCGAGTCTGGTGAATACGTCCTCCACCTCCTCAATAGTTAGGAGGTAGTCTCTGGCCAACGTGCGTAGTAGTGTGTCTCTGCTCATACCTTTGTACGTCTCTTCCGGGTTCCCAAATGGGTTGTCCATACTATCTCTCCTCAAATCCGTAGTTCTCAAGGACTGCCTTGAGTATCTCCGGGTCCTTGTTTCCCATCCTCTTCAGAACCTGCTCACGACTGAGGCCATTGTACTGAGTGCAGGATATATCCCTCCCCACACTACCGCCTATGCTGGCTCCACAACCATTACAGAATACATGGCCGCTTGAGGTCTTGACAACCCTAGACTTCCCGGCCTTCGTACCTGTTAAGTTCATGCTCTGGTATGGGTTATCCATTGTCACTCCTCTTCAGTAGTTCATACAGGTCAGAGAGTTCATCTAGGTCCACCAGCCCCACCTGTTTGGGTATGTCGTTCATGAAGAACACCTTAGGTGGTGGCCCCATGGGGGTTGACTTGTTCTTGAAGTAGTCAACACACAACTCGATTGTAGACAGTGTTAACAGTTCAAACTTCTCATTTAACAGATTCAACCTCTCATCTTCAGCATCTTCTCGAACCTTTTTATCAGTTAGTAGACTCATGGTAACACCTGTGAACGGATGAACGTACACAAGACCTTTACCAGTACAGTAATCAGTTTCATACTGCCCAGCGTGGTCTGGGTAGGTCATCCGCATGAAGTTCACCGCCTCGTCAACCATCTTGGACCAGTTGACACCGGCGTCGTCGTGCCCAACGTCCTTCCTCTTAGAGTATCTCTTCGTCCTTGGGTTCTGCTTGACACTACCAGACGCGGTTAGTTTAGCCATGATACTGTTCAGTGCCTCCATCTCCATCGCCATGCCGTCAACCTCTAGGGAGTCAGCGATGTCCTGGATGTCGAACCCACCACTGCTGTCTGCCTGTAGACCCTCGAAGGTCTTTATCTCTGGCACGATGTCAACAATGGACCTGCCGATGCCGAAGGGTATCCCTAGGCATGCGTCCACCAACTGAGGTCCGAAGATAATCCATGCTATCTTGTTGTCTGCTGGTGAGGCTATCAGCCTGTCGTCTATCCACATGTTCCTGTTGTAGTAGAACTTGGCGACAGACTCAATGGCGTTGAAGAAGTAGTCGGTGTAAGAGTTACTCACAACGAACTTGCTTGGGATTGCTTTACTAATCTCCATGATGCAGGGGTTCACAATGACCTCTGGCTTCTTCTCTATGACGTTGTACATGTGGGCTCTCAACAACTGCTTACGTTCCATGTTCATGGTGAGCAGTTCCTTCTCAGGTAGCAGACGCATCTGTGCCTTGCGCAGCTTGATGCGTTCGTTCTGTGCCATGCTGTTGGTGGTCCAGACGTTGAGGAAACGACGGCGCATCTCTGCCCCTATGTCCTTCATCACCTCGTTGCCCTCAGCCAGGTTGGTGAGGATAGGGAGGGGGACCAACTCAATGGTCTCAGTCGAGGTGTGCTTCCTGTTCTGTCTCTTATAGACCCAGGTCTTACCCTCAGTCCACCCCTTAATCATCTGGATGTGCGCCTTCACATTCTGCAACTCAGGGATGAAACACCACGTCGCCTGTCTGATGCGCTCGGCCTCGTCCCACGTAAGTAGTCCCTTCTCTGCTGATTGATATATTGGGTACACTTCAAGGACCTCGCCAAGGTGAGCCTCGTCACCCCACATGAGGTCCATGCATGCGTTCATAATCTTGGTCTTTCCTGTTCCGCTCTCTCCTCTAACGATGACCGAGTTCTCCGAGACAATCCACGCTAGTGCTGTAGTGCATCGCGTCTCGTGGTTGCCTATCACGGGGTCAAGTTTCCCCATGAAGTATGCGTTCTCAAAGAATAGGTCGAGGTCAAACATTTCTAACCTAGCCACCTCTGCTATCTTGGCCAGGTGCTCCTCTTGCTTTTCAGCTGCTGCGAATATGTCTAGTGTGTCTACCATACGAGACCCCCTGGGGGGTGGGGTTTTAGCTAGGCGGACCCCAAACCGCGCCTTTCCAGGGGGGCCCCTACTCGCTATGTTTCTTTACAAACTCCACGAGGTCGGGGTGTAGGCCGACCCTCTCGGGGTCGGTACGGGCCATCTCCCAAATGGTAGTAGCCCGTCGTTCTGTCGTTGGTGGACCAGCAGCACCGGAGATGAACGTGGTCAGGAACATGTCCTTGGTGAACGCCTCGGGGACGCCACCCTTCTCGACAAGCTTGTTCACCTTCTTCACGATTACCTCCTCCTCTAGACGCAACTCGAAGGTGTCCTGATACCTTGCTGACTCCGGGTCGTCGAACAACCCAGGGGTGTCTGCTGTCGTCGAGATGAGACGGCAGTACCACTTGCCCTGACTGCCAGACTTCGCCTTGGTCTTACCCAATTCGAATAGGAACTTCTTCCAGTTGTCTTCAGTCAGGCCAACTTCCCTGATGTGGTTCATGATGTCACGGACAACGAAGGGGTCCTTGTACTCCCACTCGTCCGTCTCTTCGTTCTTCGTAGTGTTCTCCGAGAAGAACACCACCATACTGTGGCCGTGGTCGTGGTCGTGGATACGCCACATGCGCCATGCGCCAAACTTAGGGTTTGTACGAAGGACATTTCCCTCACCATCCAGTGGCTGGACGGAGTCGGGGTGCTCGAACTGAACACGGGCCTTGTTGACGTATGAGGCAATAGCATTGCCCTTCTCGTCCTCACTGATGGCCTTGAAGCCCTCCTCAGTGTCCATGGCCTTAAGGTCCTTTACGTACAGCATCTGCATCTTAGCGCGACGCTCGAACTCGTCTTCTTCTGGCATTTTTACCATCCTCTTCTATATTTCTGTTCCGTCTACATCCACACGGTATTGCCAAGTGATTGGCCTTTTGTCTGATGAACCGAACATCCAGAACATTGCTCCGGGTTTCAGCTTCAGCTTACCGAGGGAAAATTCGTCTCCTACATAGGTTGTACCGTTAATAAGAATTGTGGTGTCGTTCCACTGCATCATGGTTGACTGATGAAAGTGCCCCATGCAGAGCACGTCATGTCTACCAATTGAACCGGCCCACCTCATTGATGCCTGAATAGCTCCGTAAAGGGGGATGTTCTGATACATGTTGATGCTGTCACCATGGGTCAGCAGGTAGCGCCACCCTCTCAGCTCCACCATCTGGTAGAAGCCCTTGGCAGAGTGTACCTCGATGTGCTCGTCTTCCTTGACGGCCCACTTGAGCATCTCGTATGCGGTCCTGTCCCAGTTGGTCTCCTTTGCCCCGAACCTGCTCACCGTGCCGTGGTTACCAGCGACACAGAACACACGGATAGGGACACCGAACCCAGTTGACAGAGCCTCAAGGAACACCTTCATGTTGTGGACGAACACGTTAATCTGCTCGTTGACAGTCATGTCAATCTCGAACGCCTGACCAGGGAACTTGGTCTCACCGGTGATGATGTCACCAAGCATGTAGATGTTGATGGCTTCGATGCTCACCGACACCTCGACCCTGCTGAGTAGTTTGAGTACGTTGTCAAGGAGAGTCTTGAAGATACCCTCCCATGAATCCTTACTGATTAGGTCGTTCCTCGCCCCGACGTGCATGTCTGAGATGAACAGGATGACATCCTCAGAGTCCATCCGGTTCTCCGCTACCATGTCCATCTTCTGGAAGGAGCGGCCAGGTCTCACTATCTCACCATACTTCAAGGACTCGAAGGGTTCCCCCTCATTGAGGTGGTCCCACATCTCACCAACGTCCTCGTTGAAGGTGGTGACAACACGTCCATCAGGGGTCTCGTTGACCACTGACACTGGGTACAGCATGACCGTCTCGCCCACCTTCCTCTTGAAGATGAAGCCACGCTTGTTTAGCTCGGCCACTCGTGCCCTTACACTTCCTCTGGAGTACCCGCTCTCTTTTACAAGAGCATCATAGGTCTTGTTACCGTCTGTGATAAGACCCAGGATAATGCGGTTGCTCTCCTTCATTTCAATTTCTTCCATCCTACTCGCCCTCTTATCTGCTTTTGGCCTCGTAAAGTTGTCTCATCCACGGATGTATCAGACTGTGGTGCTCCCCGCACAACGTCCGTCCGTTTGAAACCAAGAATCGGTCCTTGGGGTGTGTTGCCCACGGCTTAATGTGGTGGGCTTGTAACCCGTGTCTCGAACCGCACTCGACGCACCTAAACCCGTCCCTGGCGAACACCTTGTTCCGCCACTCACGGTAGAGGTCACTGTTACGGTCCATCTTCATGTACTTAGAGATGTTCAGGCGTTTCGCCCACCTATCAATAGTACATCTCTTGACACCACATATCTCAGCGATAGCGGTGTTCGATAGACCTTTCTGTTTCATAGAAAAAAGCCACCGGAATTTACGGTAGCTCTTGTTCGGGTCCAGTGCGGGCATGGTGCCTCATTAATCGGTTTTTGGTGCGAAGCAATGAACACACTGCGAGCGCCACACCTTGTTCTTCTGTCCGCATACTGGACACACCCAACTAGGGGGGTTCCCTGCAAGAGGGACTAATACTGTCATACTACCCCATAGGTGCGGGGGTATTTAAATCTTCCCTTGGGTCGTAGTACATGCATACCGGACCGTCCAGGCAGTAGGTGAATCGTATCTCAACGTATGCTAGGGCGCACCCCTCTCCTCTGTTGTGGGCGCAGTCAGCTACACAGATTACATGGGTCAGTGTAGTTCACCCCAGTAGCACTGTCTCTTTATCTCTCCGTTAGGCCAGAGGTACCGTGCCTCGATGTGTTTGTTCGCATCCTTGTAGTCCCACACTACAATGTCCTGCTTCATACCACCAGCGTAGACACGAACACTCTTCTGGTTGTACACCCTGAGGACACTCGGTCTCTTGTTGGGAAGCACGACCTCGATGCTGGGCTCGAAGACGTTCTTCCTGATGGTGAACTCGGCGGGAGGGAAACGACTCCAGAAGTCAACGCTGTTGAACTTCTCGACGTTTCCACTGTGTGCTATGAATGAGAACCTTACATCGTGGGGGGAGGGCATCAACTCCCAGAGTTTATTCACTTTCCATATGGTGGAGTCTGAGTCACTGTGAACACTGACTACTATTCCATGCACCCACTTGAGGTACCCGAGGTCCATGTCCAGGTTGATGTTCTCAAGACAGGTGTGAAGGGTTATCCTCTTGTAACGCAGTCCATGACCCATAGCGATAACCTCAGCCAACCTCTGCCTGGGAACAAGCATCGGGTCTGAACTACTCCCAGAAATGCTGAGCTTACTGCATGTATGACGGTACAACTTCAGGAACTCGTAGATAACATCCCTATCGGCGAAGTGTGCCGGTATCTTGGCCGCCGTCTTCCTCCCCACACATAAGGGGTAACAGGTGTTGGTCGGGTCGCACTCGCCACCAGCCAACACGGATACATAATCCAGGCTCAAATAATTAACTCCTTACCAGTCGGGTCCTTCTGAATGAACAGATAGATGTAGCCCTTATTCTTCAGGTATGCTAGTATCTCTTCGGTGTCCGTCTTGTTGGCGGACATCTCGATGTGTAGCATACACTTCCGTTTGATTATAGATATCTGATATTCAGATAGTTCCTCTTCGCCTTCGTAGTCCATTTTATCACTGTCCTGCCGCAGTACTCACGCGTCCATGCTCAGGTCTCCGTCAACGACCTGTCGCCATTGCCTAGGTAACAGTGACATGTTCTGCCGGTCCCTCGGGCCGTCGCCTTCGACGGGAGCGGTCGGTAACGTAGCACGTCCACGGTGGACACCAACGGTCTCAGGGTGACTCTCTATTCAGGTAATCGTTAAGGGTGTGCTGCCTGCTGTCTTCTTCCAGGACCATCTGGATGCAGCGACGGCATGCTCGGTTCTCATTGTCCATGAGGGGTCTGCCACACCTACACTTTCTCTTGGCATTCACTCAACTCACCCCCCAGGTTGCCAACCATTGTCTCCAACTCCTCCACTTCCCGTATCTTGCTCGCCATCTCACCGTTGACGTTGTCGAGGTCTATCTGCAACCGGTTCCTCTCGCTGGTCATGTCCTCCAGTTGACCCTCCAACCTGTCTACGTCCGGCTGGAGTTCTTCATACATGGTATCACGCCCGTCGTCATACCCACTGTCATACTCCTCGCGGTCTCCATCATCTCTACTCTCGGTGTCTCTCTGAGTGATTTGATTCTGAAACTGGATGGCAAGGACGCTGATGTCAGTCATCGCTGCCACCTCAACCTTCTTCCACTCAGTAGCACGACACGGTATAGCAGGGCAGTTTAAGCGCTGTATACCAGGGTTGGACACTTGAGCGATGTACGCAGCCTCAACCGCCTCCTTCCAGTTGAGGAGCAAATTTTTCATTGAGTTCATAAACTCCACAGTTGGGTCAGCCATCGTTTCGCCTCTTAAAATTTTTAATCAATTTTCGAAATTCTAGCCTTTTGCTTTAAGGCTGTTCGACGCTTCTGCTTCTCCCTCTTCTTCCAGATGCGCTTCCTTCGAACTTCGCTACTCGTCCCCATCCTTTATCCCCATCGCCTTCTTCATGTTCTCAGTGAGTTGCTCCACCGGGTGGTCCTCAAGGGCCCTGAACATCTTCTTCCTCTCTGCTACAGTACCCTTGGCCATAATCTCGTCGAAGAAGTCGTAGTAGACGTAATCGCAGATACCACACCTGCGGCTTGTCTTCAACCCACCTCTGGACCCGAATTCGATGTCCCCCTCACGTTCAGGGACAATACTGTTCTCCAGGAACCAGTCGAGGGTGTTCTGACGCAACTCCAGTAGGGCGCACAGCTCTTCGTCCTTATAGACGATGTGAGCGCTCTTTTCGGCGTCCTCTCTGTTGATGTAGGTCATGAAGCCGTAGTCCAGCCCCATCATATGTATATACAACTGCGTCTGGCAGTAGTGGGCCCACATCGGCTTATCCTTGTAACCGTGGAAGGTCTTGTTGCCATTGAAGGCAAACGTTCGGACCGACTTAATCTCACAAGGTGCAATAGGCTCGTCGCCGTCAGGTAGACCTCTCATGAGGCCCAGCTCTATGCGGTGGTGGTTGAACAGTGCTCGCAGCACTCTCATGTCGAAGAGAACATCCATCCTGACTGATACCTCAGGGGCATGTGTCCTTAGAGACACCTCCTCCCCGGCCCAGAGGCCAGCCCTCTTGATGTCTTCCCTATACCACTCCTCGTATAGAAGACCTGCCTTTCCCTGGCGTCTTACGGTGTCAGCCATGGGGTTAGTAGCAACGATTCCAATCCGTCCCAAGTATTGCTCTCTCATGCACTTAGCGGTGTCGCTGGCATAATGAGCATATCTCGCTCGTTCAGAAAGTCGGGGATTCTCCGCTCGATGGTCTATGAGACGTATCAGCTCAGGGAACTTCCTGAACTTCGGCTCTCTCTCATCGAGCTTGTAATCCTCTAACTTTGGCACTTCTGACTCACTCAAGTTTCTCCATCCATTCGTATGCTAGTGGTGATTGTGTTTGTCTTATGACTATATATTTCTTGTGCTTGGCCGTAGGTCGTATAAGTAGCGAGTAGTAAGCCTGCACATTCTTTCCACGTCTCCGAGCCATATCAGCGTGTCTCACGAGACCGGCGTAGATGTACTTCCTTTTCCATGCAACGCCAAGCAGCCTCAGATGCTCGTCTATGGGGATGTCGCGGTACGGTCTTACTATATAACCTTCACCCTTTTCACCTGTTGCTTCCATGTACAGGTACCTGTTCATATCAGACTCACTGTCGAAGACACTCTCGCCAGTAGCGAACGCCCTCACAGACTTCGCATCAATCCTGCCGACTGTCTTGCCCCAGTGCTCTGACTGCCTCCAGTTAGCGTTCTTGTAGAGGCCCTTGTGGAATGGCATACCGTGGAGGTTCCCTTCCATGTCCTTGATGGGGTATGCGAACATACCGACCATATCTCTTATAGCGTCAGTGGGGTACCCGCTGGTGTTCCTAAGTGCAGAACGTATCCATAGGCCATGTCTCCCCATGGGTTCCATGCACGAGTCACAGATGAACATCTCGTCCGGGATGCTGTGCCCACCGCTGATGACTATCCCTATGACCACAGAGTTGAAGCCGTTCTCTGCTCCACACCAAGGACACTCAGTGGTGATATCGGGGCCTTCCCTGATTAACTCCATGAGGTCCGTCTTCCACTCATCCTTGAGCCTGAGGAACGAGTCAGTGATGGTGCTATCATTGATTTGTGAGTTACCCTTGAAGTTCTCAATGTGGATGAAGAACCTACTTCCATACTCACCAGCCTTCGGCTCTGGAGACCGCTTCCCTCCATGTGCCGCAGCTAGATGCCTGGTCATCATCTGCGGAGTGATTGGGCTTTGCGGCCACAACCTAGCCTTGTTCTTCTTCACGTTCCGCCTCTTGAAGTCGGGTATCATCTTATTGCCTCACGTAGTAATAGGTACAACTGGCCACAGTTGCGCTCGTCGTGCTGTTTGAGGTTATCCAAGTATATCCTCTAGCGTTGCTGAGTCTCGCGGGGGTGGAACCCGTCCGCGAAAATCCTCTGCCACCTGCTTCAGGGCCGGTCCATCCTTGGCCTTCTTCTTCTTCTTAGAAGCCTTCGAAGGTTCCCAGAACCACTTGCTGTTCAGGCACTTGGTTGCTAGCGCCTCCAGGTCTGGAAGCATGGCCCACACCATCTTCCTGCCAGCACCCTTGTATGCCTGCTCCATTCTCTTCCTGTCGTCTTCCGGCTGACTCTCAGTATCGAATGCATTCCACTTCATGAGGGGGAGCATCCTTTTGCCGTTGGCATCCTGGATGTTGAGTGCGTTGTAACCAGCGCCACTGTCTCCAGCTACTACTGACGCCTCAAGGAGTTGAGCCGCGTAGTTGACAACCTTCAGCGCCTCCATCAGGTCGAAGGTGCCGTTGCGCTTATTGTAGTCCTTTATGAGGTTCATCCCTCTCTTGTCTTCTGCCAGGACGGAACACTCTACTGCCCCATGACAGAGACCTTGACTCTTCTTCTCACCAGAGACGTTTGGGTGCAGTCCCACCCCCCAGAACCTGGTCATTATACCCCATCCACGAGGAGTCCTGCTGAGGGTGATGAGTTGGTTGAATGGTGTTTCGTACCTAACGAACGCACCTTCTCTGTTCTGCCTGGCGCTCATCTTGTCACCGCTGTTGCGGTTGACGTATCGTAGTTTATCCTTGAACCAGAAGATGTGTCCGTCAACGACAGAGCAGCCCCAGTCTGGGGGACCGAGAGACTGGAAGAGTTCAACAGCGAACATTTCGCCTACCCCTCCCCATATCTTCTCACCACTGGTGTTACCGAACAACGAGCCAACGTTCTTGCTACTACCGAGGTCCAGTTGTGACTTTATCTTCGCCAGTTCATCCTTCGCCCTCTTGTCAGCCCTCTTGCTGAGTGCCCGATACAGGTGGTCCTTGATGCCGTCCACCTTCATCTCCTTCATCAGGTTCTTACCCCTGCTCTCTATCAGGGTGTTGATGTGATTGAATGAGTCCTCACCAACGTTGCCGACCCTGAATACCCTCGCCGTTTCACCCATGGATAGGGTAATTGTTCCCGCTTCATTGTCAACAGAGGCAATGGGGGCGTAGAGGAGGCCCTTCTGGGTCTTGATGTAGACCTGGGCTTCACGCTGTGTGAGTAACTGTCCCATGGTGCTGTGCTTGAATGCGAGGAACCACGCCCTCTCACGGAACTTGGCGATGGACCCCATAAGAAGGCTTGCGTCTGGGTCCACCAGACCGGGGACCCAAACTGAAGTGTTCTCGGAGTGGAGGAGGATTTCATCATTCCTGTTGATGATTGTCAGTGGGCGCTGTCCGCCTTGTGTCATCCCTCTGATATTATCTGACAGGAAGGCATCCAATGTTCTCTCGTCTGAAGGACCTCCACGGTTATCCCACTTCTTACCGTGAAGTCTCAGCACAGCGCACTCATTCTCCATGGTGACGTACTTATTGATGGTTCTGTGTCTTCCCTCGACACCAGTACCAATCACCACAACACCACCAGTTCCCAAGAATAGTTTCCCAGTTCCTCCAGTCTGATGCCCGGAGATACCAACGAAGGTGTTATACCATATCAAGGTCCAGTTGGGGTTGTCATTTATGATGGTGGTGGCTTCCCCTGGAGTGAAGTTGGTACTGATGAACTTGCGTGAAGATGATGACCCGTTGGTCCCATACTTGAAGCATATCGTAGGGAAGGCTGCTCTGACAGTCTTTACCCCGTTGTTCAACCACGCAGCAAGAGCGCCGGTGTTCCGAGACACCTGACCAAAGTCAGTGAACCCCGCCACCACTGCTAGTGGGACACACTCGTCGGACAGTAGTCTCTTCACCCAGTCGAGGCTGAAGACTGTTGCATCGTCAAATACTCCATCCGTGTTCTTGATGCCGTTTTGTCCCATCTTGGCAGTGATTGAACCATTACCGCTCTTCTTGATGACTGACGACCTGGCTGCTACAGCGGGTGGGTTCTTGTAGTGTATGAAGGATGAACCGTAGTTCTCTGAGAGGTCTACCACGAACCAGTACCTGTTGTAGTCAATCGAGCCCAGTGGTGTTGCTCCAAGCCAGGAGGATGATATACCAGCGCTGGCGGCCACCCACCCACTCTGGACAGCGCAGACCTTTATCCTGTCGCCCTCCAGGTAGTAGATGAAGGCGGTGTTGTCTCCACCACTAGCGAGGTTCACAGCAGCCTTCAGCGCTTCGAGGCCATCTTTGTTGTCTACACCATCGTCATGCCTGTTGTAGAAGGTGAGTCCAGTGGCTTCCCTGCCAGCAGTCTGGGTCACCCTTATCTCATGCCCTCCGATGTACTGGAGTGCCGCTGTCTTGGCTGCGAGTGTATTAGTGATACAACCACCCCTCTGGTCCGCTGGTCTCGAAGAACTCCCGAGACTCCACCTTGAAGGTCTCAAGGTCCATCCGCAGCCACTGGGCTACAGGCTCGTTGTTCAGGTGATTGACCAGTTGCTGGACTGCCATGGTGGAGACCAGGTAAGAGGTCGTGACAATCGCCGGGTTGAATGGACGGGCTCCAGCAGTGCAAGAGGCCCTACCACGTTCCAACTCCTTCCACTCCTCAAGGGTGTGGAAGTACACGTAGTCGTTGGGTATCTCCAACTGCATGGTGAACACCTCAGCGTCGAACGCTGACATCCTGGGGCTGATGTATACGACCTCCATGAGGTTGGTCTTCCCCTCGTCTAGCCAGATGCCCATCTTCTTGAGGAGAGCGCCGTGGTGATAGAGGTTATCCGTGGTGTTGATTACCACATGGTAACCAGCGAAGTCCTCTGGGGTGCAGGTGTATACCTCCAATGCCCTCGGCTCGGCGATGAACTGTTGCTCCTCCTCGGAGCCCAGCGCCGCCCTTTCAAGCAGTCTGACCAGGTAGTCGGCCTTGTTCTCCCCGATACCTTCCATGCCATACAGCTGCCTGTTCAGGTTGCTCTCTTCGATTGTGTCGTGGTCCCATATCTTAATACGGGGGCATCCCAAACCTAGCAGCAGATGGGCGACGTGGAAGCCGGTTGCCCCAGCCCCAACCACCGTCACCGGTGGACAGGGACGCTTCAATAGTTCGCCTTGTCTGCTAAGGTCCATTCACTTGTCCTCCAGAGGTGAGTCACTCATCCCTTCGAGGTCTTCGTTAACGTCGTATCCACCCTCTTGAACACCGTAGTATTGGGTGTATACGTCGTCATCATCGTCGTAGTCGAGGCCCCACATGTTGTAGTACTCTCGGGCTTCGTCCTCCTGTTTGGCCATGAGGGTCGCTTCCCACTCCTTGATGGCTTTATCTTGGATTTCTGCGAGTTCCTCTGCCATAGAGCCACTCTCTATCTCTTCCTTAGTGAACGACATGTAGTCGCCGTCCACATAGACGAGACAGGACTCCGCCTCGTCCTGCCTGTAGAAGGAGGTGTCCTTATCATAGTACCAATCAGGGTCATCTAATGGTGGACACCCACCAGGGAAGAGCTCTGGGCTGGGTTTCTCTCTGTAACTCCTGTTTTTTTCCCACTTAGTCAACGAGTCCAAAGAAGACTGCGTTGACTTTGGGTCGAGAGCATCCCAGACCGTTTCCATGTAGGTGTCATCATCCTGGTCGAATGACAACATCGCCCCGTTGACCCACACGAACCGACGCCCACCGAGCATGCGCTCGTGGCACTGGGACTCAGGGTTGAGTGCCCAGGTTACGTCCAGTTCATCAGGTCTGTCGTGTCCGGTGTTGTTGGAGGAAGTCCCATGAGGGCCCGAAGACCAGTCAGGTTCTCTTTCTGGCCCTCCTCCAACTCTACTTTTTTTTATCAGCCCCTTTCTTTCCCTTACCTTTACCCTTGCCCTTCTTCTGGTAGTTGTTGGGGGGCTGGGCGGCACCTTTCTGGTAGGCGGGAGCCGTGTAAACCTTCTCGTTTACCATGCTGTCCTCGTCCTTCAGCATCGCGTCGATGAACTCTTCATCAACATCGTAGCCCCAACCGACCTCTTCGATGGCCAGTTGATTGAAGAACACTTCTTTGACAGCCTCACTGAGGGGAGTGAAGATGGCATCGACCCGGAAGTCGCCGCCCGTCTTCTTGCCTGAGGTCGCAGTGATGCTGAAGAACCATTCGTTGCCTCGGTCCGCGTTCTCTTCTCCAAAGAGCGCGTCCGTGTTCTCGTCCCGTGACGAGTGATGAGCCCCACCTGAGAAGGAGTGTGCTATCCCGATGACGGGATTCTCCTTACACCTCTCGGTGTATTCGTCGTGCCAATCGAAGAAGCCGTCGTGTTCTTCGTCGATTTCCACCGAGGAATGCTCTGATGTCTGAGGTGGTATCGTGAGGTTTCTCACAAATCCATGCCTCGTCGCATTATCTATCTCACCATGGAGGTACAATAGCCGCTCTTTCGTAGAGCCAGCAAAGAACCTCTTCAAGGCGAGCATCACCTCTGGACGAATATACAGGTAAGGTTCGGCACCCATTAGGTCTACCTTTACCCTAACCATGTTTATCAACTCTTGGGATGGGGAATGGTGGAGTTGAACCACCACGTTCATGACTTCCCAGAGGGGAACGTGTCGTCAGACGCGCACACTCCCTTACAGGTCACTACTAGGTTCCGACTTCCCCAGGATGGGTTGGGGGTTTGACCCCCCCCAGGTGGGTTGTTCACGCAGATGCTCTCTTCCAAGGACACGCGGCAAAATGACCCGACTGACACCTAGTTGGTGCCAATCTTGAAGGTCACCTTGATTTGGTCACCCGGCTGAAGCACGTAATCGTACGCAGCGGAGAGAGAGGAGAACTTTCGGGGGCGTCCCGAGCGTCCGGTAGACTTGATGTGGACAATGATGCCCTCAATAGTCTTTCCCTTCTGCTCTTGACGCTCCTTCAGAGCCTCAATCTTCGTTGCGGCACCCGTCGCGTTCAACAGACCCCGAAAGGTCATGCCGTCGGCGTCGGCGGTGAACTCCTGCGTCCACTCGTAGTCCGTGCCTAGCTGGAGGTTGACCTCGCCGCGAGCCTCGATAACGTCCGAACGGAGGTTGTCTAGGTCGCCTGCCAAGGATTTCACTCCTTTTGCTTCCAGTGTATACCGGTTGCGATGAAATAATCCCGCATGAACAGGGTGTAGTGCTCTCTGGCATCAATCTCACCCCGTCGTGGTGCGGTTGTAATCGTTATCTCCCCAACTTCATCCAGGCGCTCCATCGCCCGAAGCAGGTCACTTAAATACTTCCGACATTTGCACCCTGTTTCGTGGCATAGTCGGCAGTCATCTGGTGCCTCATTACTCATTTATCTTCCTCTCGAACAGTTCCCGCACCTCATTTGGCACGGGGAAATCTGCATCGAATATCATGGCCAAGAGGTCATGTTGATGCAGCAGTCGGTTGGCCTCCACGAGTATGAGCCACTGAGCACACCTTATGTGGTAGTGCTTCTGGACGTTCCGATATACATTGGCGTGGAACTCCTCGGTAGTGAAGCGCTTGTCGCCCTTCTTCATGTGGTTGCCACAGAGTTTGCACTTTGTCTTGGCTCCACAGGTTGTAATCTGACCATCAGCAAGGTCACCAGCATAGGACCACTTGAAGCCCTTCTTGGTCTTCTCCCTGCCTGTTAGGATATCTAGGAAACTCATCAGTCGTTCTCCCCAATCTCGAAAAGCACCATCTTCCTGAACTGACCTGGGTCCACCCTCGTGTTGGAGATGACCTCGGTGTACCTGTGACCATTCTTGTCGGTACCAGTCTGCTCTACACGCAGCATCAGATGTGGCTCTTCCTTGCCACCTCTATATCTGACCCACTGTAACCAGACCCTCGTCTCGTTAGGCTCACCGTTTATATTGAGTGCTGTGGTTAGACCCATTAGTATCCGTCCTACTCCACACTATCTATCATTTCTATCATCTTCGCCTTGTGATACGTCCAGGACCAGTCCTCGGTCTTCTCGATGTAACTCTTGGCGTCCGCCAGATTGTCAAACTGCCTGGTGTTCCCCTCACCGAGGGTGTCCTCGATGTATTCGTACCCGTCGCTACCCTCAAGTGCATCGCAACCTGAGCATGAACCAAACGAGTCCCTCCAAAGGAAGATGACACTCCCCACCCTCATGATGGCGAGACACTCACCTTGATAGTCCTCCTCCTGCCATTCTTCCACAATCTCCACTGCATCAGACAGGTAGAAGCGTAGTGCCTCCAACTGCTGACCAGCACCCCATCCGTAGGAGTTTTCCGACTTGCCCTTGTTTATCAAGTGTTCCTCTAGGTGCATTTATAAACCTCTGGATAGTGATGCCCGTCTTTGTTGAAGCAGGACGGGACCGAGACTGCTTTGGGGGGAGGATGGTGTTAGTGTTTGTATTGAAGGATGAAGAACTCCCTGTTACAGGTGCATTCACCCTGATAAAGTGCTTCAGCGTCCTCGTGGAAGCCCTGGTCATGCCAGTCGTTGGTGGTCTCCCTGAACTCAACCCTCTCACCACACTCACAGGTGATTGAGGTCAGCGAATCATCTCCCAATCCATCGCATCCATGCGCTGCGCTGCTAGGTCTACCGCCTGTTGGAGCATTTCGAGTCGGGCCTTCAGCTCTTGATTACGCCTGTCGAGAACTTCCTGTCTCTGATACAGGATGATATTCTCATCGAGCAGACGCCTGGTGTGTTCCTCCAGCATCTTGATGCGGTCGAAGCCGTAGATGTCGGTGTGTGTATGGCCGTGTGATGCCTTGTGCCGGTAGAGGTCTGCTATATCATCTCTGATTTCTTTCAGCCATCTGAACATATCACTTCCTCCTTATGCCGTAGTAAGCGTAAAATGCGGTGAGAGCCTCATCCTCGGTGTCTGCATATCCCATGGACCCATCGTGGGATTCCCAGTACCAGCCCTCGACGCCGCAATCATCCAACTTGCCCAGGATGTTCCCCAGGTCGTCCATCAACAGGTGGTCCAGGGTATACTTCATCGTCCTCGAACTCCTCTTCTTCTGGCTCACACTCTTCGCAGTCAATGAGCATAGACGGTGACTGAGACCCAGCCAACACCAACACGTAACCATTTACAGCCTCGTAGATGGTTGGGCACTCCACGTAGTCTATCTCACTTAGCGTAAGTAGCTCCATTTGCTCGCCTCGGTACCTATGGTAATAGGTCCTTGTTCTCTCTCTTCGCCCTCTTTGCGGCTGCTCGTGACATTGGTGTTGGCCCATCTGTCTTTGGTATCTTCGTTCCTGAGATGCGCCAGCCACACTCACACGTCACCGAAAATGAGAGGCATACATAAAGGGACTTGAGTATCTTCACTGGGATTGGTGCCCCGCACTCGTGGCATATGATGAAACATTCGGTGATTGTACTACCTCCTTATCTTGGAAAGTGACCGTTTGAATCTCTAACAACCGGTTTGTAATCGCAAAAACGGCAGGTCTGCAAAGAGCCGCATATCTCCAGGGGCTCCCCGCATCTTGGGCATTTTTCCATTGTATCACGTCCTAGTAGTCTAGTATCTTCGTTCTCATGCTACTATCCTTACTCCTGCCCTGGTGTAACCTTGCCACATGACACGGTCCACACCCGTTGCGTTGCAGTAAAAGTTAGTCCTCAGTGCTAGAGGCTCATGCTCCTCCCCGATGTCGATGAAGGCCACGGGTATGAGAGGTGATGCGATGTACATCTGCACCCATCCCTTGCGCCTCTCAAGTCTGATACCCTCGACGATGCTCACTCCCACCTTCTTGCCTATGAATACAACATCCTCAGTCCTGATGTATACAGAGGTGTTATGCTTCGACTGTACCCGATATAGGAGGTTGCCTTGGTTGTCGGTTATCAGTTCTGGTGGAAAGGGGCTGTGTGCTATCGTATCCCCATTCGGGAACTTCTCTCTCACCCTGTTATTTGTATGGTATCTCACCTCATACACGCGGCTCATACTATCCCCTCCGGGCACAGCCCAGCCGATATGAGGTTCAGACATGCCAAGCAGTGAAACCTCATCCGGTGGTCCTCATCCACTGCGGTACACTGGAACAGGTCCAGGTAATCGCACGGTGGGTAGAGGGTTGTCTCTACCGTACCTTCACCCCACAAGTGTTGCACTGCTTCCATCCGCCGCCTACCTTGTCGGCGTCTCTGGCTTCCCCGCAGCCGGGGCATTCGATGGTGGTGTTGTTCTGAGGGGTACCCTTGTAGGCTCCCCTGTGGTTGTGAGCCTTCACTGACCTGCGCCTCTCGGTCCTCGCCCAGTCACCAAACCTCTTGGGGTTGGGGGTGATGGCCGTGTCCACAACCTGTGAACTCCTCGCCTTCTTTGCCTGCGGACGCTTCTTCCTCCGCTGCTTGCTGGGTCCGCCGAACATCCGAGTGAGCATCTTCTTGGGTATGCTCTCTCCCTTCGATTTGGTCGAGGACCACAGGGCCTGCTCGTCGTTCATGATACCGTCTCCTATGTATGCACCAATGGAGAAATGTCAGTTGATATGCGCCAACTGTCACTATCGTATTCACCACTCGTCTAACGGGGACGAGTAGGCGTGTCTACTGGTGGTGGATTCAACATATAGAACTGTTGATACCTCAACTCCTGTGCCGTCTCACGGAGACTGCTCTCCGTTGCGAACCACCTCTTCCCATGAGCGTGGTCGTTGTATGCCATCCAGAACCTACCGTAGGTGTGGGCTCTGGCTGCGGCAGTCTCTAACTCCGCAATGGCACGACTCATGGGCACGGTGGGGTCGAGTGGTAATACTCTCGGTTTCATCCTATCCTCTCGCTGGTTGTGTATAATCAACGCCAGGTATCTTCTGAGCGTTGCAATGAACGTCGTTGTCATGCCATGCTCTCTCGAACATCTCCATGGTGGGCATACCATCCGCCTCGATGTCTCCCTCATAGGCCATGATGTTCTCAATGCAGAAACACCTCTCTAAGCCATACTCATCCTTTACATTCTCCAAGCAGTTGTCGCACTGGTCGCCACTCATAATATCCCTTGTCCCGCCGGAAGGGGGTCGCGTACCCCAACAGGGAATAAAGACAACTCATACTCTTCGGTATGAGCCAGGTCGAAGTAAGGTTATGGATATAAATGGAACGACCCGGTTGAACCGGCGTTGCCATAATCACTGACCCTACTACCCTAATCCCTGCCCTTTTGAGCATCCGGTATCGAGAAGGGTGAACCGTCTTTTCCCGAAGGTGGGCGCGGCTCGTTCCCGATGGGCATTTAAAATCGGCGGAGCCCACCCGCACGAATTCTTTCACACATAGTTTTTTGATTTCAGTCCGTCCTTTAGTCGTGTCGTTGGACCGCTACAGACGGAGTAAACCCAGGGCCTCTAAGGTAATCCGAGGGCATACCAGTTACTCGACTTCATTCAGCCAATCGTTGATTTCGGTGGCCATCTCGGAGGTCTGATACTCGGTGGCATCACAACCCCAGTGTATCAACTCATGTAATAGTGTATTGGTGATGCGCTCAACAACCATCATATATAGATGCATCTCGAAGTATACGAATATCTTCTTGGTGAGGTTATTATAGGTGCCTCCGAAGAACTCGTTATCACTCAGGTCGTGCTTCATGCACTCACAGTCACCGTCGGTGAACGAGATGTTGAAGTTGATTGTTAGCCCATCCATACTACCCACTCACATGATGTATGTGGTCGTGTATATGTTCTCATCACAGGAGATGCAGTAGAGGGATGTCAGACCATCGTTTGCGACTATGACAACCTCGTGGTTGGTGTGGTCGTGAAGGTCTGGTTCCTCCTCGCACATCCTAAGCCCTCCAGTTGTCGAAGCATGCTCGGCAGCAAAAGTCTCCACCACCGGTGAATACCCAGCCCTTCTCTCGGGCCTGCTTCATCACGTAGGACTCAGTCCCAGCGCCAGCGAAGACATTGTCGCACTCGTCATCGCACTCGATGACTTGTAACTTTATCCTGCTCGTTGTCTCACATCCTGTCGTCTACTCGCTTGTTGTATTCCACAAGCAACTTGTGGGCCTTATGTGCTGAGTTCTGGGCCTCAATCGAGTGCCCATGCTCCACATCGAACTCCGCATCACTGAGATGCATGAGTATACGCTTGGTTAACAAAGTCTTGTTCATTCCATCAACCCTTTCCTCTTGCCCGCTCAAGACACACCTTACACGGCTCAGCGATGAAGTAATACCCGTCTCTGTGCTCGTAGAGATTAACATCTCCGCCGCATTCGGAGCATTCGCAGTCAAGCATTTGATTCCTCCAGTGAAAGGGAGACCCCCTGGGGGGCCAGCGCTGATATGTTATGTATCGCCATTCCCCTCAGCACTACGGGGGCGGACCCGCTGTAATTTTAACCGGTGGGCGGTCATACCGGCTGTGCCTTTCGGCGTTACCTCTGCGTTCGCAGCAGGCTTTGGTATGTGCTATTCAGCACTACTCATGCAGTCACCTGCGTGAGAGGGAATCAGTGAAGTTCGTGATTGGTGGTCTTGATGTCTCTGGAGTAGCAACACTCACACATGTAGATTGCGTCTCCTCGGTCCATCACGTACGAGAGTGGATTCACTATGTTCCTGCACTCTCGGCATTGCCTTATCGTTATCGTAGGCATCTTAGCATCTCCTGATTGATTGGGTGAAAGGGATGGGCTCGTTTTGATATACCGCTGAGCCCTTCGCGGTACGCAGGTTGGGGGGACTAGCCACCAGAGCGGGGACTACTGCTCAGCCTTCTCGGCGGCCTTGGCGACCTTCTGCATCGCACGGTATCCCGTGACGGTGTTGTCCACTCGGTCCAGGGGAGTGAATCCCTTGGGGAAGGTGGTACCGTCGGGCACGGTGAGTTTCTGGCTTACGCCGAAGCTCACGACGCCGTTGGGCGCGATGTGCTTGGTCGCAGTGACGGTCCTCGTTCCGCCCTCGGTCACGGAGACCGGGAACGAGTCGAGTTCAATCCACTGCGCCTTTGCCTTGCCACCAGACGACTGGCTCGTGATGTTGGCTATGCTCTCGCCGAATTGCTTCTCGGAGATATAGCCCTTTGCACGAGCGCGTTCCAAGGCTGCGATAGCCTCGGCATGCTGACCCGTCTGGGAAGTGTTCGGAGTCTTGTCGTTACTCATTGAACTACCTCTTGGGGTGTCCGTTGTTGGACTGTGAAAACTGGTAAGAGTGAATGGCTCGTTGGACTCAGCCCTGGAGACCAGGTGAGCCATAGTGCCCGAGTTTAACCGAGAGCCCCTCGGTGCCGGACTTCTGCTCGTCGATGCTATGGGCTCGTCTATCGACGTTCGCAGTGTTTTCAGGACCCCTCACCTACTTCGGTCGTTCTGTGCACCCTTTTCAGTTCGGGGCGGCCTTATGGACATGGTGTCACTCCCTGCCGTCATCAGTTCATAACACGGGCTCATGCCCAGCCATGATATTGTGTGAGGGTGCTAACCCTCGCCCCCTCATGGCAGGGGATTGAGTATAATCGGTCCGTCAGATACGCTCGTCATTGGACGGGAGGTCGTCACTCTGAATGTTAACGTGTCCTCCCTGACTTGTGGTATCGTCTTGACACTAGCATATTCCAGTCACTTATACAGGCTCGGTTGTCCCGGTCTACTAGCGGTGCAGGTAGACCCACCTGTAATCCTTCGGCTCACAGTCCTCAGGCATTCGGTGACTGGTTACCACTCGGTCTAAGCACCTGCTACTCGGACGGGGGACTGTTTGTCCTTTGGCGGGCTCAGCCTCGCGGCTCCCTTATCGACCCGGTGAGTGAGCGGCAAAGCCCCTACTGTTGGCATCATTCCTAGGGATACCTCAGGCACCTACTGGTCATCGGTCTATAGACCTCCCTGTTAGGCTCACCGTTTCGGTCGCTGAGGCGGCCTCGTTGACCCCATCTTGGGCTAGGACCCGCTGATGGGCGAGGCCGCTGGCGGCGACCATTTTGGTCACATGGGCGACCGACCACCGAGGGCCGACCGACCGACCCCGAGAGGGGCCGACCGACCGACCGGCGAGGGCCGGGGACCGGCGCAAGCCCGGCCACGGAGACCAAGGCCGCGAGGGCGACCGAGGGCGCGACCGGATAACCGGCACCATTAGGCGAATGTGCCAAATGAACGGTACCCTGGCTACGTTCAAAATGACCGTTTCACAAACCGGCAAACGTGACCGAGAGTATATAAAGGGCCCCACCCATGGCCATGACATGACGGAATTGGGCTACTGGTCATGTGCGGGAGGGCGTGCGACGACGTTTCGTACCACCCCGACCGACCGACCGAGCCCACCCCGTCAGGATGTGAGAACCGTCAAGCACACCCACACCAAGCAAGCCGGGGCAGTACGCCCCGAGGCCAACATGACGACCAAGGCGAGGGCCCTCAAAACGCCCCCCCTGGCCATGTTGAAAAAGCAAGCCATGACCGAGGCCGACCAAGCCGATGCCAAGGCCTGCAAGGCATCCCACAAGGTGACCAAGGCCGCCGATGCCGTGGACCGCACCAAGGCTACCCTTGACCGAGCCCTCACGGCACAAGCCAAGGCCCGAACCGAGAAGGCCCGAGAGAAGGCAGAGGGCCGGGTCAACCGCGCGGCCCACCGGCACACCCTAGCAACCGACCGGTTGCACGAGGCCAAAGGGACCCTTGCCGGATGGGAGAATAGGCGGGACGACCTACGCCGGTACTGGGGCGGCCGCCACCCCGTGGCGACCCAGAAATACCGCGATGGGGCGACCGTACACTTGGACCTTTCTGCCTACAAATACCGACCCCGACCGACCCACGGTCACGAGGCCGGAACGGCACCGTACGCAGGTCGGTCAAACAACCTAGGCGACAAGGGCCGGGCGACCGTTCAATACCTACGAGCCCACCCCGGAAAAGTGTCCGAGCATAACCTAACCCAAGGGGTCACGAGCATAGGGGCCACCCGTGACCTCACCCACACCATTCAGGGCCGCGTCAAGGGCCGCGACCGGATGATGAAACAAGCCACCCGAGCACACCCCGTGAGACAGTCAGAAGCAACGTCCCAAGCCCTCAGAGCCGGGGGTCAATCACCCTACCTTTGGTGGGCCCTTGGAGAGGCCCACCGGGCGACCGTACTACGACCGACCGGCGACCGAATGAGGCCCCTCTCAAGGTCCGAGTACGATGCCCAATACGGGTACCCCAGGACCCAAGCCCAAGCCATCAAAACCACCGAGGCCCTCATGGGCCGCGTGACCTCAGACAACCACCCCGGCGAGGGCTACACGTTGACCGCGCCGGAGTACTCAACGGCACAACTTGAGACCATCCGAGAGGCCCTCAATCAAGGCCCCTACTGCATCTACCTCGGGACCGGGGATGTGTGCGACCGTGACCTCAATAAGTGGGCCGGATGTGAGGCATTGAGGGCCCAAGGGAATTGCTTCTGTGGGCTCTCACATGAGGGCCGGATAAGGGGCGCAACCGAGGCCGGATATGTCTACCAAGCCCGACCCCGAGAGGTCTACGAGATGGCCCGGTTAGAGGCCGAGATATTGGACCTCACCGGGGTAACCGTGACCCTTGTTTCTGTGGCTGATGCCCAAGCCGGGGCAGCCCGGATTAGGGTTGCCCTAGGGGTCACCGAGAAGGCAACCCCCGAGGGGCTCAAATACCGA
>Ga0255055_10000231_pt1 | contig 43691 bp, 38 predicted proteins | sample JV7_2_27_MG_FD_188633 | JGI IMG/M metagenome (GOLD analysis project Ga0255055, IMG submission 188633) | Seawater microbial communities from Jervis Inlet, British Columbia, Canada - JV7_2_27 | ecosystem: Environmental > Aquatic > Marine > Inlet | place: Canada: British Columbia | collected... | reverse complement strand
CCAATATAAAAAGAAAAAAAAAAAAATAATAAATATTAATTCTACATTATCCTCCCGCAAGTGGAGGAAAAATCGCTACAATATCGCCGTTCTTGATAATCGTTTCTCGCTTTTGGTGTGGAGTGCCATTAATTAGAATGATCAATTTCACTTCTTCTGAAATACCAAACATCTCTAATATGGCGTTTACAGAGCTTCCTCTCGGTAATATAATCGTTTTCTTCGGTGGGGCAACACTTCTTAAATTAGCAAAGAATTTTGCTGTAATGGAAATTTCCTCTTTTTCATTCATCTTCATTTCTTGTGAAGTACCATTTGTATAATAACGACATATTTTTAGGAAACAAACCCACTCTATCACCGTCTTTTATTTTTTTATTAAATCCTGAATACGTGCCATTAACGAATAAATGGCTTGTTTCCTCTCCCTTAATAGCATACTTCTTTAGTATGTCCGAAATTGTTTCAATCCCATCGCTTTCAATATGCATATTTAACGGTAATGCCCCTGAGACGTTAGATCCTTCAATTTTGTTCCGTAAATTGCCAAATATTTTCACTAAGATCGTCATTTTTAAAAATTTAAGCGCCCCAAACTTTGTCTAATTCCTCGTCAGTAACGCCAAAAACTTCATTGTGGGGTGGTAGTTGCTCCTTTAAGAAAAACTCTGGTAGTCTATCGTGTTTGTCAGTAAAACCTGCTGCCTTATTAAACGCTCTTTCCGTTTTTATAATTTGCATTCCATAACCAGGAACATCACTTACAGTAAGACTCGTTCCTAAAACTCCATTTAGTGTGTCAACTACTCCTTCTAAGCCTTCAGGAATATCCAGCACAGCAAATGCAATGAAGAGACAATATCCCGATGCGTCAATGGCGGCAGTAGCGACTTGTAAGTTGCGTGATAACTCTGATTTATTGGTGTCTTTAGGATCTGCCGTTCCCCCAACACCCATAATTTCAGTTGCAATAGCGTATCCAGCTGTGTGATCTGCTCCCATAGGTGTAGTTGCGTAAGTTACGCCTATTCCTTTTATTGCTCGTGGATCGTATGCTGGTAAACCTTGTCCTTTAACAACGGGAACTCTGGTTACTCCAAACGCTTGGGCAACATATGCGGTACCGTTAGCCAATATTCTACCAGTGGGCGTTTTATTTTTTATTTCGTTCAACAATTTTAAAGCTCCTTTTCCGTCTCCAAATTCAATTAAGCCACCCTCCATTGCTACCCCAATTAAATCTCCCGCTTCAATTGTGTCTAAACCTAAATCGTTGCACGCTCTATTTAATTCTCCAATGATATCTAAATCGTAAATACTGCAATTTGGACCTAAAGCCCATACGCTTTCGTATTCTAAAACACCAACAGGATCTTTTCCACCGGGTTTTGTCCACACTTCAGAACATTGGATAATACATCCTGGACTACAGAAATGAGGACGAACGCCCCCTCGCTTCTTTATTTCTTCAGCTTTTACCTCTCCAGATACTTTTTCAGATCTATCGTCTTGACCATATGAAAAATTGCGTTGTGGTAAACCCCCAGCTTCGTTTATAATGTTGACTAATACGCCTGTACCAAACGAATTAAGTGCCCCACCTGGTTTTGTTACGTCGTGACTTGTGAGAGCATTACTTAGTTTCTTAATACCCATGCTAAAAGCTTCCTGGTTTAGTATTTCTACTCCTGGCGCTCCAGTTTCATCTACTATTATAAATTTTAGCCCTTTTGATGCCATGACGGCACCAAGTCCACCTCGTCCTGCGTAGCGACTAGGTAATCCTTCAGGATCGTTAAAACAAACTCCCGAAGCAGCTCCCATTAGTTCAGACGCAATGCCAACACCGCTAATACTTACTTTTTCTCCAAAATTTTCAAATAGCTCTTTGTAAGCGTCATAGAGTCCCTTATTTGACCATTTGTTTGCATTCATAAATTCAGTGCCATCGTTTGTTATTTTTAGCAGATAGTAATCTTCACCAGTATGTTTTCCTTCAATAACGATTGCTGCTATTCTCATTCTTCCTAATTTTTGAGCAAAATTGGTTCCTGCATTTGCTTCTTTAATACCACCAGTCAATGGAGATTTAGCTCCAACAGATAATCGTCCTGAGGTTGGAGCTTTTGTTCCTGTCACTAAACCGGGAGCAAATACGAGTTTATTGTTCGGACCTAATGGATGGCAAAGTGGATCAACTTCTTTCGCGACAATTGTAGATGTAAGCGCGCGTCCACCTAAAGCTACGAAATCCGCGGGTAAGTCCTCAAAATTTGCTTCAAGCTTAGTCATATCTACTCTTAAAATTCTTTTCGTCATAATTTCACCTCTATTTTTAGGCATTTAATATATGTGATAGGCGATTATATAAATTCACGTTATGTAATTAGAGTAATATCGTACTAACGATATGTGGTTTGATTTATCATTAAATATTTAAAAGATAAAAAAAAACAGGCCCGAGGGGATATGTTCAAGAAGCGCGAACTACACCTCTCTTTGAACCCCCGATCTTCTGCTTTCTCCATAAAGATTATGTAGGAGGCAGCTGCGATGTCCATGCTTCGCTACGGGCCTTTGCTTATAAATAATTCTAAGATTGTATTCTATTTATATGGTTATAGATTCTTAATAAATCATTTTTTAAAAATCCATCTAACACTATGTAATTATTTTAAATTCTATATTTCTCAATAATATGTTCTTAAAGATTAAGAATCCAAGAAGAAATTACATAATAGCTCTTGTATTGGTTGTGGAAACTTAAAAATTGTAGAAAAATTGCCTGCTTTAGAATTTCATCATCGAAATCCAAACCAAAAAGAAATCAAATGGGAACATCTGTCTAAATATCCCCATGATAATATTATTAATATTTTAAAGAATGAAGATTGTATTTGTTTGTGCAAAAATTGCCATTCTTTAGTCCATTCAATAAATTTTAAACAATTTTATACTGAGATCTTTGAAAAGGATGTATCGACAATAAATTTAGTGGAAGAGAAGTATTTTATCATAAAAGAAAACATTAATAATTTTTCTTTTTAAGATTTGCTATAACAAAAATTTTTTGCCATATTAATGTGATCTTTTTAAGCTTATTAGAATATATAAACAAAAGGTTTTAATTCTGAACTTTAATTTAAATTATTATATCAGATTTTTTTGAATTAGTTTTTTTTAGTGTTAATCAAAATGGAAAGGAGAAGTTACCAACAGGGTAGACCTAATAGACCTATAGATTATTTGAAGAATTCTATTAATAAGGTCATATTGATAAAAGTTAAGCGAAACCGGTTATTTAGAGGCATGCTTATGGGATTTGATGAGCATCTTAATCTATATCTTGAAGGAACAAGTCAACTTTTTGAATATATGGATGATGAAGGAGCCATCAAAGAAGAGCATGAAGACCTAGGGAATATTGTGGTTCGTGGTGACAATGTCATATTCGTTAATCTTCACTAGCTCTGCCAGTTTTAACTATTGGAAGAAAAAAATGATCTTTTTCCTCAACTGAAAAGCACCGCTAATCAATAGAGCAAGACTTTTATTGTAATTAGCGATCGCATTTTAATCAGACCTTTTGAAAATCCTAAGTCATAATTAGATCAAATAAAAACTTATTAGGCCTTGATTCTTCTTTAACAAGTAGGAATTTAAAATATAACTGATGACTACTGAACCTTGATTGAATCTGAGAGTATTCAACCCAAAAATGCTTTACTGATCAGCCCAAATTTGGGGCATCCTCTATTTCTAAATATAGATTATAAATTAGAGAATCATGAATTTGAAATAAAATTATTATTTGTAAGCAATCTTGACTCTTCTTCATATTTTGAGGAATATATCAAGGATAACATAAATCTAATTCCCATTCTTGAATACAAGTGGAAATTGTTAGAATATTTTGAAAAAGAGAAGAAGAAACTCCTATTAAAGCTTGAAAAAGCAAAAAAAAGGAGTATTTGGAGTAGATTTAAAAGTATTTTTTCTAAAGATAAAACGGAGAAGATTGAAGAAAAAATACCAATCACAGGTGAACTTACAGATTCCAAAGGAGATAAATTTGGTATTACACCGTCTGAAAAAATAAAGCAATTAAGACCACGCGCCTTTCGGGGAGAAGTGATAAAACCGATAGTGTTAAAGGTTGAATCTGCTAGTTTTTATGAGATTGATAATCCAAGGTATGATAACTATTATAACCCTCAAGATTATCTCATCAAGCATGAAATTTATGGCAGTTTGAGTAAGTTTTACACCGCAACGTTATCTTTTAATCTCTCTGATGAAGTTATTGATTTTTTAAAAAGTTTTAATTTTTTAATGTTCGATATTGGATTTAAAAGACCTAATACGAGTGAGTGGACTAACTATCATTCTATAGTTGTTTCAAAAAATGAGTGGACAGATTTCAAGTTTTTTCACGCTACTGATTTACACCTAGCTGAACGAAACGATAGGATTTATGATATTGTTAAAAAATGGAAAACTTTAGTAAGGAAATCAGATGTTAGTGAAATTATAGCCCAAAGCGCAAAAGCAGTTTCATTTTTTCAGCGAATGTTGATGAGAAAACCAGAGGAAAAAGTTAAGACTATCAAACCTCTCCACAAACGATATATTAATCCTAATAATAATTTTAGAAAATTTATTAAGCTTGCAAATAAGCAAGTAATACAGAATGACTTAGATTTTATAGTATTGACTGGAGATATTGTTGATTTTGCAATACTCTCCAAAATTAGCAAAGAAAAAAGAAAAGATTTAGATTTTGAGTACGAATATAGTAATTGGCGGATTTTTAAAGAAATTTTACTAAACCAAACGCAAGAAAAAAGAAGAGGGATGGTATCTGGAGAAGAATTGCTATGTCCTGTATTTACGATTCCAGGAAATCATGATTTTCGCCAATATCACTACGATCTTCGCTGGGGCAATTTATACAAGAAGATTGGTTTAACTGGAGAAGAAGCAATCGCCTTAAACAACGAATATTTGGCAAATCCAATAAGTTCAATTACTAAAAGCTTTCGAGCCTTGAAGGCTTATTTAATGGAAATTAACTCTTCTTTGGATTTTGACCTGAAATTAGGAGAAAATAATTTCATTTTCTTAAATACTGGCTCAGATTCTTTTAAGAGAATAATGGATTTCGTAAGTGGACATCCTTCGGTTACTGGGCTTACTAATAAACAAATTAAGTATTTAGAAAACATAATTAATAGCAAAATTAAGCCGGGGAACAACACATTTCTTCTTATTCATGGACCTCCTATTAATCCTAAACAAACTATTAGCTCTTTAAAGCGTTATTCGATTTCAAGGACTCAACAAGACATCTTTACTACAATTGAGCAATATAAAGAATCGAATATGGCGAAGTTAGGTAAAAAAAGTTCCTCGGCTCGAATTGACGACAAATTTGACATAAAATTTGGAACTATTTCTTCAAACTGGGCTAAACTTCTTAAATTTTGCCTTGATTTCTGCATTCTTACGCTCTCGGGGCATACACATCAATTAAAGGAGTTTCGATTGAGTAATACTCAGAAGACAACTGCTAACACTTCCACCATTTCTCCTTATATTTTGGAGAAGTTAGAAAATCCCGCGGCCGTTTTTTACGATCTTTATTCTGAACAATATAAAACGCAAAAAGAAGTCGAACTTAACGCACCTTTCGTCGTACAAACCCCCGCATTAGGTTTAGGGAGTTATTTCAACCCAACTTTAGCAGGAGGTTTTCGAGAAATTATTGTTGAGAAAGGAAAATTAACCTCGTTCAAAGTTGAATACATAAAACGCTAATTATGGTAAAATAAGAAGAATTAGTCATTTAAACCAATAGGTCTTGATTTCTTGTGAATAGCCATACCATAAACATCTTCGCTTCCTTCAAGGACCATTTCAGATAAGGTTGGATGACTATGTATTGTTTCAATAATGTCATGGACTGTTAATTCAAGTTTCATGGCCAATGCGATTTCAGAAATTAATTCTGGCGCTTCTGCTCCAATACAAGAAGCTCCAATTACTTTATTTGTCTTTTTGTCAGCTAATATTAAGATAAAACCGCGTTCTTCTCCAATACATTTTGCTTTACCCAGAGCTACATAGGGAAATCGTCCAGTCAATAAATCATATCCCATATCTTTTGCTTGTTTTCTACGTATCCCCACCGAGCCGATATTTGGACTAGTGAAAATAGTCGCTGGGACCACTCTATAATCAGTAGGTCTCTCCTTTACTGGAAAGTTACCTAGGCTAGCTAAAGCGTTTGCGACTGCGACATCCCCTTCATATCTAGCAACATGAGCTAGCATTATACCTCCAGTAACATCTCCAATTGCGTAAATTCCTTTTTCGGAAGTTTCTAAAGTTTTTTGATCGACTTTAACTGCGCCCCGCATGGTTTCGATCCCAAAATCCTCTAATCCTAAATCGGTTGATTCTTTTGCGCGGCCAATAGATATTAAGCAATAGTCAGATTCGAAATAAGTTTTTTCAGCAGAGTCGATTTGATCTCTTGGAACATCAGTTGAACAAGTAGTAGCTTTTACACCAGAACCAGTATTTTCAATAGATAATACATTTCGAGAAACGTGAATTTCAATTTGTAGGTCATTAAACTTTCTTTGTAACTCTTTCACGACCATTGGTTCTTCTGTGGCTATCAGAGAGGGAAGGTATTCTAACATGATAACTTTACTTCCAAAACTAGCAAAGATATTCGCAAATTCGCACCCTGCTACACCTGCTCCTATTATAAGTAACCGTTCCGGGACAATTTTGAACTTGGGATGTAATACATCGTCACTAGTTAATATTCTGTCGTGATCTATGTTAAATGACGGAATCAAGACAGGAGTAGAACCCGTAGCAATGATAACTCTTCTAGCCTTTATAATTTCTTTATCTTCTCCTTCAATAGAGAGTGTAAATCCATCCTTAGCATTACCGCCTAAAATCTTACCATGCCCCATAAAAACATCGTTCTTCCAGCCTTTTTCTAAAGTAGCAATTCCATCAGTTAGTTCTTTTACGACCTTATTTTTTCGCTCAACAGCTTTAGCAAAGTCCAACTTAAAATCACTTATAATCCCGTGGTCAGCTCCAGTTTCTTTAAGTTTTTGTACTAACTCCGCAGATGCGTATAGTGCCTTTGCTGGTATACACCCCCAATTTAAACACGTACCTCCTAACTTATCTTTCTCAATTAAAGCAACTTTAGCACCATATTGGGCGGCTCTAATCGCAGAATGGTATCCTCCTGGTCCTGAGCCAATAACTACTAGATCATACATTTTTGAGTCCGACATCTTACTGGTGACTTCTTTGATTATGAATAAATACTTATATAAATGAGATAGATTCTACATACAATATTAATTTTAATTTATTACACAGACAACAGCAATATAAAAATATTAGTTCAATAAAATAGTGTTTAAAGTTGTATGTTAAAAATCTATCGCAATTAATTCCTAACAACATTAAGGAAGATTCGCTAGCGTTAAGAAAAGTTGGATTGGACGCTTTAGAGATAGCACTTAGTTCAGTTGAACCAAAAAAATTAATACAAAATTCTGTTAAAATTATCAAAGACAAACTTATAATTCGCAAAGATGAATTTGATCTTAGGACCTTTAGAGAAATTTTGGTTATAGGGGGCGGGAAAGCTTCTGCACAAATGGCTCTAGCAATCGAAGAGCTTTTAAAAAAATACCCTAAGATTAACTACAAAGGATTGATTAATATCCCAAATAGTTTAAAAATAAAAAACCATTCTGCTTCAAGCAAAATAAGAATGAATTTAGCTTCTCATCCAATACCAGATAAAAGTGGATTAAACGGTACAAACCTAATGTTTAAACACATCGAAAATACGACTAAAGACGATTTAATTATTTTTTTATTATCAGGAGGTGGTTCTGCTCTATTACCTATGCCAAAGCAAAATATAAACCTAGTAGATTTACAAACAACTAATTCCCTATTAATAGCCTCCGGAGCATCAATTCACGAAATTAATATTGTCCGAAAACATCTATCTGACTTTAAAGGTGGAAAGTTTGCAAAGAAAGTATATGATAGTAGTAAAGCTACTGTAATTACTCTAATAATATCAGATGTAGTCGGGAATAATTTGGAATCCATTGCATCTGGGCCTACAATTCCCGATCTTACCACTCTAAGAGATATTCATAATATTTTAGAGAAATACCAATTACAAAATAAGGTTCCACCTTCAGTTAGGCGACTTATTGAAACAGGAATGAACGATCCTATATTAAATAAGCCTCTAGACCAACCAAATTACTTTAAAAAAGTCCACAATTATTTGATTGGAAGCGTTGATTCAAGTGTTAATGAAATATCTGATTACTTAAAGGAATTAAATTTTATAGTTGACTATTTTTCAAATGAAATTGTAGGAGAAGCTGCTGTTTTTGGAAAAGAATTATTCAATTTTATTTCGCATAAAATACAAGACCTCGTCGAGAAATCTAAAAAACAGAAAGTTGCATTAATAGGGACAGGGGAATTAACCGTAACAATAAAAGGAAAAGGAATTGGAGGAAGAAACCAGGAAATGTTATTAAACTTCCTTAATCATGTAAAAGATAAAAAGATCGATTATAATTTCCTAATTATTGGAGTAAATCTCGATGGAATAGAGGGAAACAGTATGGCTATGGGTGCTTTAGTAGATGATGTTCTCCTCACTCAAATAATTAAAAATAAAACTAATTTTGAGAGTTATCTAAAGAATAATGATTCTAATAGCTTTTTTAAATTGTTAAATAGCGAGATTATAACTGGAGCTACGGGTATAAATGTAAACGATTTACTTCTTATTCTATTGGATCTTAATCCTTAATTTTCAAAACTTTTGTAAATAATTTTTTTTTGAAAAAAAAAAAAAAGAAATTTAAACGAAAATAACTATAGGACTAGTGATAAATATGAGTTCTAACCTTATAATTACTTGTCCTGTGTGTGGATATACTTTTAAAAACGAGAGTTTAAGACTAAAGAAGAAGAATATTATCTGTCCTATGTGTAGTTTTAAATTTAAAGATCCAAACATACCTTCTGAAGGATTAGATAAGTTCCTAATCTAATACAATACTAACAAAAAAGTTAAAGAAATATTATTTCAGAACATTTAACTCATAGTAAAAAAATCTTTTTTAACTATCAAGAGTAATGTATTATTAATCCATAGATATAAATGGGATATGAATTATATCCATAGATAGAAATGGATTTTTATGAAAATGAAAAAAATATGGTAATCTAACATGGCACGTAAAAAAGAAAAGAGACAACGAGAAGAACCCAAACCAAGATACGGTTTTGCTGCTGAAGAAGAGGCAGAAAGTAAACTGGCTGAGGGACTAAAAAGGTCTGACCTAGACGATGGTAAAGTAACATTAGTTGATCGAGACATTTCTACTCCAGTAATCGAAACCTACGACGCAGCTACGGGTGAATTAGAAGGGTCAATACTACTCAAAAATGGGAATCGCGAAGGTTTGACGGGGTTAGTAAAGATCGTTGAACGGGTTGATGTAGAATTAGATCACGATTCTAATATAAATTCTATTAATTTTAAAGGAAAACTAAATGTAGAAAATCAGTCCACTAAGGATAGATTATGGGATCTTGATTTATCGCTTAAAAATATCGATAGTACAAATCTTAAATCTAATGAGATTAAGATACGGGAGCTTGGAACTGATAAAAATACCAACACTTATTCAGAAGACTTTGTAATTAAAGAAGAAATCAAAAATCTCCTATTAATCCAAGAGTACGTTAATACTCTTCCTGACGCGGACAGCGTCTTAAATATTAGAGACATTGAAACTAACTTATTACAAGCCAAAGATAAAACTAGTAAAGCTGGTGCTAAAGTAAAAGAAAGAATCGCACCTGTTGAAGAAGAAGAGGAGGAAGAGGAAGAAGAGGAGGAAGAAGAAGAGGAAGATGATTCCTTTGAAGATGGAGGAACTGCCTCGGATGAGTTTTCATTGCAATCTTTTGGGATATCTATTGATAAGGAGAATACTGTTACATTTGCTATCGCTATGAGAAGTTTATTCGAAAAACCAATTAAAAATGTTAAAGTTGTGAAGAATATACCTGGCGATTTTAACAATCCCGTAATAAGAGACACTACGGTTGGACGCGCTGATATCGAAGGGAAAAAAGTGGTGTGGACCATAGAAAAATTGATGCCAGAACAAACTGCATTACTAAAGTTTACTTGTAGTATCATGGTAACTGACATTACAAAGAGAAAAACAGGTACATTAGATGTAACGTATGAAGCAGCATCTTCTTTTGCTAAAGGATTAGATATCGATAAATACGATGCGTATACGCGAAATAAATTTTACGTCGATACTATAGAGAGGGACGAAGAACCCGGTGTGTGGGACTGTAAGCTCGTTTTTGAGAATCCGTCTGAATTTGTGATCCAATTATTTAACGCAGATGTATATTCCCCTGAAGATGAATCTGTTAAATTTGTTGACATTGATCCTAAAGATGTTCCATTATTGCCTGCTGGCGCTCAATGGCATTCTAGAAAATGGAAGTTTGAATCCGAAGAATATCCTGCTTTTAGAAAGAAACTCGAATTTCGAGTTATGCCTGATTTCCAAACTATGGTATATGGAACTGCTTCAATTGAGGATGTAATATTAGAAATTGCTAGTATAACTGGCGACATGGAATATGATATCGATCAAGTTCCTACTTACAAAGAAAAAGATGTAATTGCAACATTGAAAATGATCAACAATGGTTCTGCTCCGTTGAACGAAGTAACTATTGTTCAGCAGTTTTTCACTAATGAATTTCAACCACCCAAAGCGGATGAAGTTAAAATAATTTGGGATGGAAGCGAAACCGAACTTGCATCAGGAGCTGTAAATTTCGACGGAAGCGTATTTAAAATCTCACTTAAGGACCTTAGAAACTCAAGTAATGGCTTATTTATGCCAGAATCTTCTTTAGAATTGCAGTATCCGATTCATTGTGTTAATCCAGCTCAAGATTCTAAATTTGAATCCGAGATCGTGTATTTTACTAATACTTTCCCGGTTTCACAGGAATTAGAGTTTAGACCAGAAGTACCTGTAATAGAAGCTCTACATCTAAGAAGAAGATTCAGAATTGGAAAGGAAGTCCTTCCAATTGGTGCTTTAGGCAATTACGAAATAATCTTAACTGTAGAAAACATCGGAACGGCGCCTTTACAGAAAATTGTGCTACTAGATAAGGTTCCAGATAGTTTTGAATACTCAGATTATAGTAGGAAGCCTCAGATCACAGACGAAGTAGGACAGGATACCCTCAAGTGGACAATTGATAAACTAATGGCCGAAGAGAAAATAGAAATCACTTATAAAATTAGCGGTACCGGCGCGTATAGTCCAAGTGATGCTCAACTGGGTTTATAAAATTTTAAACTACAATTTATTTTTTTTTATATTATTTTAAATTATCATAATCATTTAATAAGCTTTAAAGAACTTCTATATTTAAGATTAATAGAACATACGTTATGTATTTTTTTTGTATTAAATTCATAAACTCTAATAATCAGTGGTAATATATATGTCAACGCTCAAAAAAAGCTTCAATTTGAATTGGATGTTTGAATGTCCTGATGCGGTTTTAACTTGTTCAACATTAAAATGTGGAGACAAATCATATATAGTATTTGGGGGGCACGATAAGACTCTATACTTAATGGACGAAAGTTTAAACATTCTTGATACCATTACTTTTGATGGATGGGTAAGAACCACTCATGCTGTAGATATCACAAAAGATGGTTGCGAAGAAATTCTTGTGGGCGCTGGAGATGGCAATTTCTTGGTAGTGAAACTCGTAAAAGGGATAGATAAATTAGCAGGTATTATGAATTATAAATCTAAAGGCAAGGTATTATCGGTTATTGCTGGAGATTTCACTAGAGACACAAATATCGAATTGATTTGTGGAAGTGAAGATAAAACTCTAAAGATTTTTGAAAACATTGATTCTACTGAGCCAAAGTTCACGCTTTATTACGACTCATGGGTAACTGCTTGTACATTAGGTTATCTAAAATTACCTGAAGATAACAGTCCAATTTATGGACTATTAGCTGGTACTAAAAACGGGATGCTTCAATTAATTCAATTTAAAGAAAGTAAGCCAGAAATTGTTTGGCAAAAAGAACTGGGTTCGCAAATTAATACCATAGAAGTAGGGGATGTTATTAACGATGGTTATCACGAAATCGTAGTAGGAACGGACGATTCCGTTATAAAGATATTTAATAATAGTGGTGAGGAGTTGAAAGCTATAAAGATCGAAGAAAATCGCCCAATCTCCTTAAAAATTATCGATATTGATGGTGACAACGCAAAAGAAATTATCGTTGGGTGCGCTGATGGTACGCTTAATATATATCATAACCCTAAATTAGATTCCTTAGATATTGAATTAAAATGGAAGACTTCTGCCTCAAATTCAATAAAAATAGTATCTTCAATCGTTAATCCAGAGGATGGTAAAACAAATATTTTGTTTGGAGGATATGATGGAAGTATTAGGTGCATAAGTGACCTTGAATGTGGTGAAAAACCTCTTTTAGAAATTCCAAATAACATGAGTGTTCCAGAAACTCAAACAACAGAAGTAGAAGAAGAAGCTGGAAAGCAAATTGTATTTGAAACCGTTCCAACAAATATTAGGGAATACATTTTCAAATATTTAATAGACAATAGAATTATCGAGGGAATTGGGGCAGAGTTAGAGAAAAAGGGATATCTTACTGATAGCGTTGTCGAAGAATTTCAGCGTATGATCTCAGAAAAAGGGGATAGTCCTGAAAAGATTACTTATTCTGTGTGGGAATTACCAGAAGATAAAATAGGTGAGGGAGGTACCACCGGGGCGCCCACTAAAGCTCCTGTGAAAAAAAGTAAGAAAATTAAACCTGTTGTTATAGAGCAAGAAGTACCAACTCAAAAAGGCGGAATGTTAATTGATGCCTTAAAAATAGATATTAAAAAAGAAAAGGCGAATAAAAAGAAATCGGTAGCAGTATCGGCAGCAGAAGTGAATATTAAAACTATAATTATTACTCATTTAGAAAAATTCAAACTGGTGCCAACAAAAACTAAGCTTATAGAAGATTTAGTCATACTGGGATACGATAGAGATTTAGTAGAAAAACAAATAGATAAGCTACGAATGGAGGGGGTTATCCTTTATTCCCGTTCAGAACCTAAGGGTTGGAGTTTAGGTACTTACTAATTTTCTTTTACGCAAAAATGAAGTCTTTTATATCATTTTGAAAAGGCTTAAATTGATTAAATTCTGAAAGGTCTTTATTCGAAAACCTGGAAATAAAAAGAGTTAGAATAGGATCGATTTTTTGCAGAAATTTCTTTACAAACTTATCTGTGTCTTTCCTTTTTTTATCTACCAAACCATATAAAATGATGGGTTCTTTATCATTATAATCAGCAGCTTGTATTTCATAAGCTTTGAATATAAATAATATATTGCTTGATTCTAAATATTCTAACGAAAGGTTGTTGAAAGCATTCTTAGCAAACAAGTTTATCGCTGAAATAAAGCCCCCTCTCAAATCTTTGCTAACTTCTTTAGGATTTTCTTTTTTTCCTATTTTCTTAAACTCATAATTGACTAAAACAAACCCGCGAAAAACAATACCAATCTCATATAGTTCTTTCATTTTTACTAGCTAAATATATGTTAGAGAGAGTTTTATTTTAACCCTATTATCCTTATAATAATATTCATATTTATTATTACACAAAAAATATCTAAATACACTTATAAACACGAAAATAAACTTAAAAAAAAAGAGATTTTTTTTTAGAGATATTAATTAAAGCTTCTACCATTTCCACCATGACCGTCTCATTAAGAAACTCTTTTTAAAGTAATTGCTTTTTCAATACATTTAGATACGCATAACCCACATCCAAAGCAATAATCTGGGAAAAAATATAGTTTTTCTCCTATTAGTTTTCTTGCACCAAAATTACAATATTGTTCGCAAATTCCGCAGTCAGTGCATTTATTAATATCAGTAAAAGCGATAAAGTCGCTCTTAATCATCTGAGGAGAGCCGCTTTTTAAGAACTTGTTCATAATAACACAGCAACATGGACAGCAATTACATACTACGTAATAAAATAACGGATTAGGAAAATAGATAATCTGGTGGACTAATCCTCGTTTATCGCTTTCTTCTAAAAGCTGTTTTATCTCACTTTTTGAAACTTTGACTAAATTTTCGGATTTATAAGGAATTTCGCGCAGTGATTTTCCAAAACCGATATGAATACATGTTTTAATCGGGTGATCACAATTTGGTGTATCTGAATGTTTTCTTTGCGTTTCTCTACAATAACAATTAGAAATTCCGGTAACCTTTGACCTACTTAAAAGCGCTAGAATCTCCTCGGAAGGAAGAAACTTAGTCTCCATATCTAAGTTTATGTTCAATGGAATAACTTTCCCGCCCCATCTACTCTTAAAGATGTAACGATTCACTATTTCCATCGTGTTGATATTTAACTTATTATCAAGAAACCTGAAAGCTTCGAGCATAAAAAACTCAATTATTCCAAAAGTAAACGACAGAATTTTACCTATATTGGGTACTCTGTTTAAAAGGATATCGAATTTAGCGTGGAAATATCTGTAAGGGAAAATTGCCATGAAACTGAATAGAAACTAGTTTTAAATTAAGAGAGAGAATTATCTAATCAATTTAATTATTATTCTTTAATGATTTATAATAATCATAATTCAAAAGATTATAGCAATAGAGTAGTGAAATAGTATGAGTAATACGAAAGAAGAAGTTTTAGAAAAAGCATTTGCCTTGGGGAAAAAATACGAACAGGAATGCACTGGATGCGCTCAAACAACGATTGCAGCGATTTTTGAGGCTTTAGGAATATGGAACGAAGATGTGTTTAAAGCTGGGAGCGGGTTAGCAGATGGATTGGGCTTAACGGGTGATGGTTCTTGTGGCGCGCTAGTAGGCGCATCTATGGTAATAGGATATCTCTATGGTAGAAATCGTGAAGATTTTAAAGATATGTATAAACCTATGAAATCTTACACACTTGTTAAAAAATTACACGATAAATATGTCAAACAATATGGTTCTTGCCGTTGTTATGATGTTCAAGAAAAAACGATGGGTAGAACATTTAATTTATGGAATGCTGACGAAATGAAAGAAGCATTTAAGGCGGGTATGATGGAAAATTGTTCTACACTCGTTGGAAATGTAGCCAAGCTTGCAACAAAAATAATCTTAAGAAATGGATTTAAACCTGCGGATTGAAAAGTATTAAAATGAAAGGAATTAAGCTAATTTCCAATAATAACTCAAGGAACCAATCAAGTGAAAAAACATCTACAGAGTTTATGTCTCAAATTACGTTTAGTAGAGTTAGAAAATTCCATCAAAAAATTCCCAATTACCAACCAACACCCCTTCTTTCTTTGAATAATTTAGCTAATAGAATCAACGTAAAAAAACTATGGGTTAAAGACGAGTCGTATAGGTTTGGATTAAATGCATTCAAAGCTTTAGGGGGTTCATACGCAATAGTTTTTTATCTCAGCCGTAAGCTTGGAATAGAGATTACCAAGCTTTCATTTAAGTTACTGAAATCTCCGGAATATAAAGAGAAAATTGGAGCTATAACTTTTGTAACGGCCACAGATGGAAATCATGGACGAGGTGTTGCTTGGACTGCGAGAGAACTAGACCAGAAAGCAGTTGTATTCATGCCTAAAGGCTCCTCTAAATTCAGAGTTGACAATATTAAGAAAGAAAATGCCGAAGTCATCGTAACAGACGAGTATTACGACGAGACAGTTAAAATGGCAGCAGATTTTGCCGTTGAAAATAATGGCGTGTTGATTCAAGATACTGCCTGGGAAGGCAATCTAGAGATTCCTACTTGGATAATGCAGGGTTACTCTACTTTAATTGACGAAGTCGTAGAACAACTCAAAATACAAAGAGAATCGACGCCTACTCACGTATTCTTACAAGCAGGAGTTGGTTCTTTAGCTGCAGCAATTCAAGGATACCTAACGATTAAATTTGGCGATGATAGGCCATTAACTGTTATTATCGAGCCTCATAACGCGGCCTGTTTATATAAATCCGCGAAAATAGGGGATACAAAACCTCATTCCGTCAAAGGAACATTATCCACAATAATGGCCGGTTTAGCTTGCGGGAAACCTAATATTATCGCTTGGAAGGTGTTAAGAGATTATGCTGATTTTTTTATTTCTTGTTCAGATATAATTGCTGCCAAAGGTATGAGAATTTTAGGGAACCCGTTACTAACCGATCCTAAAATAATTTCAGGAGAATCGGGAGCAGTGGGTTTAGGTTTATTGGTTGAAATACTTGAAAACGATCTATACAGCGATCTTAAAGAAAAAATGAATTTGTCCGAGGAATCTCAAATTTTAGTTTTCAGTACCGAGGGTGATACGGATCCAGATCATTATAGAAAAGTAGTATGGGAAGGAAAATACTCTTCTCTTTAGGTTAATTTATATACTATATATATTGCAAACTGATAATTTTTTAAACAAATAGTATTTTATTAAACTTATTCTAGATTATTTATATTATATCTTTCAAATGTGATTAGAGTCATGTCAAAAGAAAATGAATCTCGTTTCTGCCCATACTGCGGTATTAAACTCAAGCACCCATACTGGGAACATATTCAATCAGAGCATCCCGAACGATATACACAAAAAGAGACGTGGGTAAAGCTCTATCAAGATTATAGAAAACTAGGAATGGATGAAGAAATCTCTCTAACAGTCATCTCTGAATTATTTAATTCAACGATAGAAGAAATCAAATCCTTTTTGAAGGAAAAAAACGCTCTTTAGCCATTATTTTCGTCTTGAAATAATTATAATTTACACCTTTAAAAAATAAATAGAAAAATAGTGGAAAATACATTAAGTAGAAATTATTTAAATTAAAATTCTTCCTCGTCTTCTTCTAGGAGCCCAGATTGTTTCAACAAATCTTCTACACTGTCTCGCATTTTCATTACTTGCTCGTTTTCTGTAAGTTTAAGGTTATCAATAACAGTATCAGAAAATTCCATAAATTGTTTGATCGATTGACTCGAGAACTCTTTCAATTTCTCTGAAGTGTCCTCAATAAACTCTTTACCGCTTTCGCCAAAAGCCCCACCAACGAAATCTACAAATGCGGTATTTAGTTTGTCTAAGATATTTTCCTTCTTTTCTTCATCACTCATTACACTTTACCTTCCTTTTTATTGATTCAGTATTTGTTTCATATTATTAATAATTGCTTTAAATAATTTTTTTAAACTCTTATATGTATAGGTTATATATTAATGAATTTTAAATGAAAAACATCGTCGATTTAAAAAATAGACAAAAACATTTATAATTAAATTGATACAAAGATAACATTAAATATTATAAAATTGAAATATCTAAAGAGGTCATCCAGTTGGGTAAAGAAAGGAAGAAAAAAAGGTCTGAACGAGCGGTAGAAAAATTAATGGAAAGTGAAGATTTTATGGCTTCCATAGAAGCAGGAATTCAAGAGGGAATGAAAAAAGGAATTGAAGAAGGAGTGAAACAAGGTTTAAAAGAAGGACTGAAAGATGGAGTGCCGGAAGGGTTGCAAGAAGAGATATTAGATGGATTGAAAGAAGATGGATTTTATCTTGAAGAAGATAAAGAATCGGAAAAAAAAGATGAGTAAAAAGTTACACCTACAATCTTCGGTAGAATAGCAGGCATTCTTTTTGTCAGCAAGGTAAAAACATGTTTCTAACACAAAATTTACTTTTTACATGAAAAAAAAGTTAAAAATCAATATTTTGACCAACACCTTCTTTTAGGGCTCTGTCATAAACTAATTTTCCGACAGCTACGTCTTGCGCGCTAATTCCAACAGATTTAAATATTGTAATTTCTGATTCCGAAATACGACTATTTCTCTTCCCAGTTATAATGCTTCCTATTGAAATAACATCATCTTTAGAGATAATTCCTTCTTCAATTGGAATAATATAATCACCTGCTTCAGCTAAACAAGCCTCTTTTAATCCCGCTGTAAGTAGGGAAGCTCTTTTAATTGTTGTTGAATCTAATTCTCGAGCATCTGGGGCATGAGCACCTATAGAAGAAATGTGGACGCCTTCCGGGACTTTATCACCTGCGAATATTGGAGTCGTGCTAGTAGTTGCTGCTACGATTATGTCTGAGTTAGAGAGTAAATCATCACCAGAATCCGTAATTTCAACTTCGATTCCAAGTTCTTTCTCAATTTCGTTTTTAAAGCTTTCAGCAGTGTCCTTTTTAAAATCAAATACTCTACATTTTTCTAATTTCTGGTTTAGTCCGTAATACACACCAGAAACTTGCTTTCTTGCTTGAACGCCTGCGCTATATATACTCATCGTAGTGCTATCTTTTCGCGCTAAGTATTTAACAGATACTCCGGTCGCTGCTCCAGTTCGCATTGCCGTAATAAGACTACCGTCCATTATTCCAATGATATCTCCCGTATTTATATCTTGAATCATAATTTTTGCCAAAACCGTTGGCATATTGTATTTCTCTGGATTTTTTTTGTAAACTGAAACAATTTTAGTTGCGAGAGCATTCATCTCACCTCCAATTATGCCCGGCATTACTAAAGTTAATCCTGGGGCGGGGTCTGTAATAGCTATTCGTTGAGGAACAAACGCATTCCCTAATGTAAGTTGTTTGTACGCATCTTCTACATATTTTAACGCATCTGCCATATTTAGTAGCTCAGACACATTTTCTTTTGTTAAAATCCTTACCATTTTTATATTCACTATGTTTTATGTTAAAAATTAATTTAAGTATTATTCTTGAGCTATTAAATGTATATATTTAAGTTTTAAAATCATCAAATATTTGATAATTTATGAGTACAGATCATTTCCTCTATGGATTCTTAAACCCTAAAAGCGTAGCTTTTTTTGGAGCTAATAATAAAGGAGGTTCTCTGGCAGCCATTCAAATCATGAACCTCATAAAATCCAGATATACGGGAAATGTTTATCCAATTCATCCTAAATTAGACATAATTATGGGTTTTAAAACTTATAAAACCATCGCAGATGTTCCTGAGGTGCCTGATCTTGTTGTTATTGTATTAGCGGCCAAAACAGTACCTCAAGTACTTAGAGAATGTGGTGCGAAGGGAGTATCTAAGATTGTGCTAATATCTGGCGGTTTTCGCGAGTTAGTTGGTGACCGTAAAAACACTTTTACTGAAGAAATTAACGAAATTGCTAGTAACTACGGAATAAGGTTTATTGGTCCAAACTGTTTAGGCGTTTTTAATAATTGGTACGAACCTAACAATAACAATAGTGCGTTTAATATAGCTATATGGGAACAATTGAAAAAAGGAAATTTCTCTATCGCGTCTCAGAGTGGAACGCTTTCATCGCACATATGGTTTGATCCAGAAAGTTTAGATTTAGGGTTAAGTAAGTCCCTATCGGTAGGAAATGAAGCAAATATTGATCTCGTGGATTGTTTGGAATACTATAAGGATGACGAAGAAACGGAAGTTATAGGGCTTTACATCGAAGAGTTAAAGCGTGGAAAGAGATTTTTAAAATTAGCAAGAGAGATAACGCCAAAAAAACCTATTATCGCGATTTATGTAGGGGGCTCTCAAGGAGGAAATAGGGCGTTACAAAGTCATACTGGCTCATTAGCAGGTGATTCAAAAATATTTAACGCCGTATTTAAAGAAACGGGCGTAATCAAAACGGATTACGTTCAAGAATTCTTGGATATAGCTTTAATCTTATCAAATAAAATATTACCTAAAGGCAATCGAATAGGGATAATTACCAATTCAGGTGGTCCGGGAGCTATGATCGCTAATAATGCAGAAAATCATGGACTTGCCGTGCCTGAGTTTTCTGAAACGCTCCAAAAGGAGCTTAAAGCCATCATACCTTCGACTGCAGGCTTTAATAATCCTGTAGATTGTACGTTTGATATGAATCTTCCTTATTTTTACATAACTCTCCCAGAACTTATGATGAAATCTGGTGAGATTGATGCTATTTTCCAATATGGTGTTGTTGGTTTTCAGGATGTTATGGATGACTATCTTCAAAACGAAGAAATTGCAAAATGGGCAGAATTTCAACATCAGTCAGAAGAACAAATGGATAATTTAGCTGAAAAACTGCTCCAACCAACTATGAAAAATAGTCAAAAATATTCAATTCCAATATTTTACATTAACCCAATGAGTTTTACGAGCCCTTGGTCTAAAAGATTGAGGAAGAACGGAGCTTTACTTTTTACATTGTGGGATAGACCTGTAAACGCTTTAGCAAAGGTATGTGAATATGTTTCCTATAAACAAAAAATAGATCAACTATAAAATTTTCTTGGATAACGATAACGCACAGTGAGCTCCACACATATTGCAAATCTCTTCATCTATTGGATGCCTTTTTTCTGGTTCGCTAGAATCTATACAATACTCAAATTGTTTCTTCCAATTCTTTGAAAATCGGTTCTTCGAGAGCTCTAAATCATCGGTAAAAAGATGATTCAGGCCAAACTTCATAGAATCCCCTACGTGAGCCGCGATTTTGCACGCAATTATTCCTTGCTTAATGTCTTCTAGAGATGGCAGACAAAGATGCTCAGCTGGAGTGATGGCACATATATAATCTGCTCCAAAACCAGAAGCGAATGAGCCTCCTATTGCTGCAGCGATATGATCGTGACCTGTTGCGATATCTATAGGAAGTGGACCAGAAACGAATAATGGTCGATTATTTGTAAGCTCTTTATGGTACTTTACCCATTTAATTATGTCCTTTGCGTTTATATGGCCTCCTAAACTTTCTAATATTACTTGAATTCCAGCGTCATTAGCAATTTTTGCTAACTTATTATTTATTTTTATTTCAGAGAGCTGAAACTCATCCACTTTATCGTGAATGCATCCGCTTCTTAACGCATTGCCTAAATTTAGCACAGTATCGTATTCTTTAGCTAGTTCGAGAAACTCTTCAAAATGTGTTAGAAAAGGATTTTTGACCTCGTTCAATTTCATATATGAAGCGGTCAGACTCCCTCCCTTTGACACTATTTTCATTATTCTTTTTCCCTTCATTTCATTAAGAGTATCAAGATAAAAACCAGTATGTAATACGATCGAACTAATTCCATCTTTTAGTTGTTTCTCTATCACTTTAAAAATGAGTTCTTCAGTAACGTTCGCGATAGAACCTGCTTCAATAACAGCTTGATAAATTGGAACGGTAGTTATAGGAATGCTTGAAATTTCCAAAATTCTTTTTCTAATTGCGTCAATCTCTCCCCCCATCGAAAGATCTGAAATAGTATCAGCACCATATTTCTGGGCTATTTCTACCTTTTGAAATTCTTCATATATGTTTATAGCTGAAGAAGATGTTCCAAGATTAACATTAATCTTTGTTCTCAAAGGATAACCTATGCCCACAGGTTGGCAATCATCTCTTTTCATTATAGCTATCTTTCCCTTTGAGACATTCTTAATAACTTCTTTTAAATCAACTTTCTCAGTTTCAGCTACTTGGAGCATTTCACTTGCAATATTGCCTTTTAAAGCATCTTCGAGTATTGTCAAATTTCTAACCTTTTTTATTGTGGAAAAATTATCTAGAATAGATTAATTATGATAATATACTACTTAATAAAAATTAGTTTCATATAGAAAATCAGTTTAAGGATTTTAACTTAATATTTAATTTGAATGGATGCTGTAGATAGAAATATTCAATATAAGATTTTTCTCTGTCATCTTTTGACTCTTCTAAGTTAGATATCTCAAAATTAATTAAATATCTTCTTTACAAAAATTCTGACTTTTTCCAATGCTTCCTTTGTTTCAGGTAATTGTGGGTTATTTTGGAATACATGTAAAGTATCATCCCAAGTTTGTAAAGTAATATCAACACCTGCTTCTCTCGCGCTTTCAAAAAACCTCCTAGAATCGTCAAAAAGCATTTCACTTGTGCTTACTTGAATTAAAATTGGAGGAAGACCCTTTAAATCAGCATAGAGAGGCGATGTAGATGCATCTAAAGGATCTGCGTCAGCAATATGGGCGTTGATCCACCAGATATAACCTAAATCACCCAAAATGAGATCAGTATAACAATTTTTTTTTACTGATTCACCTGTTTGCGCCATATCTGTTGAGGGTGAAAAACAAATGGCACCTGCAGGCAGAGAAATTCCATCATCCCGGAGTTTAAGTAAAACTAAAAGGGTATAATAACCACCAGCGGAATCTCCTGAAATAATTATTTTATTAGATTTATAACCTAATGATAGAAGCCATTTATAAACCGAAACACAATCATCTAAAGCCGCAGGATGAGGATGTTCGGGAGCGAGGCGGTAGTTAATACTCAGAATTCTCAAATTGGTCGCTTTAGCAAGTTCTAATGTAAATAATCTATGAGTATTAAATGACCCCATAATATGACCCCCACCATGAATATAGATCATGACATAGTCCTCCAATGATCCCGGATATGCATTCCATTCACCAGAAACACCTTCCTCGCTAACATTCTCTATTATTGCCTCTCTTGGAATGGGGGTTAATTTTTGCATATAATCTGCTTGGAATTCTAAGTAAAACCTTAGATATTTGACCGCTAATAAAATATCTTCTGTTGAAAGAATACCTTTTGTATCTTTTCCATTAATCCAACGCGTATTTAGATCATCTATTTTTTTAAATAGCGATGAATATAACTTGCGATCGGAGCCAGTTTCCTCAATAAATGCATTCATAAAGATTCCGAGGTTATGTTTACGAGTTTTACTTATCTCAATAATTTCAGGACGATGAAACTTTGATTCATCTACTATTGGCATAATCGCATACTCCTATTTTCTTTAAATCTCATTATAAATCTCTTTATATTCCATTCTTATTACTTTCTTATTTAGTTTACCTACACTAGTCCTTGGGATTGAGTCCACAAATATGATCTTATCTGGAAGTTGCCATTTAGCGAAATTTTTAGTAAGATATTTGCGAATTTCATCTTCGTTATAAATTCAAAACCTTCTCGTAGAACAACTAATGCTAAAGGTCTTTCTTCCCACTTTGGGTGGGGTATTCCTACAACAGCAGCCTCAAGAATATTTGTATGAGACATTAGTGTATTCTCCATATCAATTGAGCTTATCCATTCGCCACCACTTTTAATTACGTCTTTGATCCTATCTGTAATCTTAAGATATCCTTCAGAATCAATACTACCCGCATCTCCAGTTCGAAAAAAGCCATCATCAGTAAAGCTATCTTTTGTACGATCTGAGTTATAATATGTTCTAGTAATCCAAGGCCCGCGTAAAAGTATTTCTCCAGAATTGATTCCATCATGTGGAATTGCATTCCCTTCTTCATCTACAATCTTGATATCTATACCAGAATTTATTGTACCTTGCTTTTTCTTAAGATCCCAGAGCTCTTCTCCTGAAAGTTCCTTTTTAAGCCAAGGTTTAAAATAATTTAGAGTAACTATCGCTAATCCTTCTGTAGAACCGTAAGTGTGTACTATTTCTCCACCAGTTTCATCCCAAAATCCTCTCATTAGAGTTATGGGTGGTTCAGAACCCCCACAAAGAAAACGAGCGCCCATAAGATCAGGTTTTTCATCAATTTTTCTAATAATTTCATACATTGCCATCAAAACGGTAGGTACAGCAGCTGAAATAGTTACTTTTTCATTGACCATAAGGTAAGTAAGTTCCTTTAAGTCTGGTAAATTCCATTTACCTGAAAATATTAATTTTGCACCCGCATATGCCGATGCCTGAGGAATTGACCAACCTAGAACGTGGTACATAGGAACCATTTGAAAAACTACATCATTTACGGAAATTGAAAATTTAGCTGTAAACATTAAAGCATGGATGTATACTTCCCGATGAGAATAATAAACTCCCTTAGGCTTACCTGTAGTGCCTGTTGTATAACATGCAGCATAAGATGAATTTTCATCCAAATATGGCCAATCAAATAGAGGTGAAGCTTTACTTAAAAGTTCTTCATAACTATAAATAGGTTTTAGCTTTGTATTTAAATCAGATAAATCTTTATCAGTAATGATTATGTAGCTTTCAATAGCTTTACATAACGGAGCAATAGATTCCGCTACCTGAATCAGATTTTCATCGACAATAATATATTTGGCACCAGAATGATTAATTACATAAGATAATTCTTCAGGAATTAAATTCAAATTTAGAGAAACCATGACGGCTCCCATCCCTGGAAGACCATAATAGATTTCAAAATGTTGGTGATGATTCCATGCGATAATTCCTACGCGATCACCAACTTTTATACTAATTGACTGCAAAGCATTAGCTAATCGTTGCATTCTCTCATAAGAATCTCTATAGGTATATCGGAATAGAGTACCATCATCTTTTCTAGTAATAATTTCTTGTTTAGCGAAATTTCTTATACCTTGTCGCATATGATTGATTACATTTAATTGATAATTCTCTTCTTGATTAACAATAAATCCTTTTATAACCTTCAACTTCTTTACTCTATTTTTTATTTAATTTTTTTTTAAAATTCTAAATTAGAATTTCTTAACTTTCTTTTAATAATCTATTGTTATTTAATTTTTTTTCTTCTTATTTGTTTTTACTAGCAGAATAGGAAAATTTTTGTAATAATCAGAGTTTTAGTAAATTCTATAATCTATAGAGATATAGTTTAAATTTCTATAATTTAAACCAATAATATGGATTCGTATGATAAATTACCAGATGCAGAGCTTATACCTGTAGGAGAACTTTCAAAAAAGTTTTTAGATCTAGGAATTAAAACCCTTAAAGATGCTTGCAACTATGTGCACAATGTTGACTATGGTTATAATACAAATTATGAAGATAAAATGATTTTATTTAAAGAAAAAAGAGGTTCATGCACTTCCAAGCATGCTGTTATCGCAGGACTAGCACAAGAACTTAACATCCCGCTTTATAAACATGTCTGCGTTTACAAATTTACTGAAGAAATAACGACTGGTGTAAACGAAATTCTAAATAACTACAACATTCCTTACGTGCCTATGACTCACTGCTTTTTAGTGTATGATAAATTCAAATTTGATCTTACTGAAGGAAATTACAACGGGAAGAAAAAACCTATAGACGAGTACATACACTCAGAAAAAGTCGATCCGTTCATTAGTAGAAAAGACGAATACTTACTTTTTAAAAAGGTATTAAAAGAAAAAATTCTTTCATCCAAAGAAATGGAAGATATACCCGAAAAAACTCTACTAAAAGCAAGAGCGAAAAGCATCAATCTTTTGATAAACTGCATTTAAGTGTAGTTTTAGTGTGTAGGACAAAGTAATTATAAGTTATCTTATTTTAATTATTATGGAAAGCGATAAGAAGAAGGAAACTGAAGGAAGCGTCGTTAATTTTACTTCAGAACCTAACACAATAACCTCTTTAAAACGCGATTTTGAAGCTCTTGGTGTTAATCCAGGAGCTATAATAATTGTGCATAGTTCACTTAGTAAAATTGGCTGGACTGTTGGAGGCTCAGTATCAGTTATTAGAGCTTTAATGCAAACCCTAACTCCCGACGGTACTTTAGTAATGCCGACATTTTCTAGCGGCAACTCTGAACCGTCCAAATGGAAAAATCCCCCCGTACCTGAGAGTTGGTGGGATACTATTAGAAAAGAAATGCCCGCCTTCGAACCAAAAATAACACCCACGAGAGGAATGGGAACGGTTGTGGAAACTTTTAGAACTTGGCCTAATGTCCTACGGAGCAATCACCCAATGTCATCTGTTGCAGCGTGGGGTAAAAACGCAAAATTTATCACCGAAAATCATGAATTAATAAGAGATCTTGGAGAAGGATCCCCCATTTCGCGCTTATACGAACTCAATGGACAAATTTTATTGATAGGAGTTAGTCATGAGAATAATTCATCAATACATCTTGCTGAATATAGAAGTGATTTTCCGGGTAAAAGATATATTAACACGGGGTGCGCAATGTTGGTTAATAACCAAACGAAATGGGTAGAATGGGAGGAATTATACCTAGATAGCGATGATTTTGAACAACTTGGAAAGGATTTTGAATCCAAAATCAATTATGAACCCGGGAAAATTGGAATGGCAGAAAGTCGATTGATTTCATTACGAGACATTGTAGATTTTGGAGTCGAATGGCTAAAAAAGAACCGAAAAGTTCCTTAAGCTTACTACTTAATTAAAAATTATGGTGTTTTTTAAATGAAAATGATTAATGAAACTGCAATCGTAACCGGTTCCACAAGTGGGATTGGTAAAAAAATAGCCGAACTATTCCTTAAAGAAGGATGTAAAGTAGCAATTTGTTCTCGAAATGAAACTAACGTAAATCAAACTGTAGCAGAGTTTAAAGAACATTTTGGCGATTCTGTCATCGGTATAGCGTGTGACATTTCTGATCCTGATGCCGTTAAAAATCTTATTGACAAAACCACTGAAGCTTTTGGATCTATCCGTATCTTAGTGGCGAACGCTGGTGTGAACTTAACTTATGGACCCTTTCAATATTTAACACCGGATAAGGTTAACTCAGACGCTAAAACAATCATCGGAATTAATTTAATTGGAACAATAAATTCAATATCGGCAGTATTACCCCATATGATTAAGCAAGAATATGGGAGGATAATAACATTATCAGGAGGCGGCGCCGATAGACCAGTAGAACATATGACCATTTATTCTGCCTCTAAAGGAGGGGTCGTTGCTTTTTCCCAGTGCTTAGCAAAGGAGTTGGAAACGAGTGAAATTGATATCAAAATTAACATATTTCAACCAGGAATGATATTAACAAATTTATATAAAGTATCATTGATTGAAGCTTGGAAGGATAAGGAAACATACGACTCTCAAATGGAATTATTGAAGAAATATGTTATGACGGATGTTGAAAAGAGCAGCATGACAGTTATTCCATACGCATTACCCAGTTGCAAAGAAAATGGTAAATCCTTCAAGGGTTTTTCGCTCACGAAGATGATCAGAGGGTTTATGAAAGTTTCGAAAGAAATGAAACGTACAAATAACAAGTGAAACGCTTATTTTCAAAACTAACTAAAACTTTTTTAACAATTAAAAACAAGAAAAAAAAGATAAGGTTAGATAACAATCGCAAAAAGAGTTTTTTACTAATTATTATTTAATACTTATTATATTTAATTACATTTGTAGATTTATACTAACTCATTTAAACTAATAGCGATTTCTTCTGCCGCCTCGACTATAAGAGTCAAGTTGAGGAGGAGCTTTTTCGGTTACGACAACATTTGAAGCTTGTGGGCCTTTTTGGCCTTCGGTTACTTCAAACTCAACCTTATCATTTTCGTTTAATGTCTTGTATTCATCGTCTCCACCTGCTAATGCGGAGAAATGAACGAAAACATCAGTACCATCTTCAGAATTAATAAATCCAAAACCTTTTCGGCTATTAAACCATTTTACTGTACCGGTAGTCAAAAATTTTTCAACCAATTTTTTTTTTTTTTATAAAAATTCTTTAATCTTTTCTTAAAGAATTAATTGAAAAAAGAATCCATCGGTAATTAATTTTTCCTTTTAACATAAATTGATTCATAAAGGTTTTAACAAGATGTTAAAAGAATTAACAATTTTATACTAAAAAATATTAAAAAAAAAAAGATAAGGTTAGATAACAATCGCAAAAAGAGTTTTTTACTAATTATTATTTAATACCTATTATATTTAATTACATTTGTAGATTTATACTAACTCATTTAACCTAATAGCGTTTTCGTCTTCCGCCGCCTCCGCCTCGATTATAAGAGTTAAATTGAGGGGGAGCTTTTTCGGTTACCACGACATTTGAAGCTTGTGGGCCTTTTTGGCCTTCGGTTACTTCAAACTCAACCTTATCGTTTTCGTTTAATGTCTTGTATTCGTCGTCTCCACCAGCTAATGCGGTGTAATGAACGAAGACATCGTCACCTTCTTCAGAATTAATAAATCCAAAACCTTTCCTGGAATTAAACCAAAATACGAGAGCACGTAAGCCGCACTATCTTTTTACGGTTCCCTTTACCATTGATTTTACACTACTTTTACTATTATTACTTTTTTACAAATTTAAAAACTTCTTTCTATATCAAAGAATTAATTAGATTAACGATCGATGTAATATATTTCTACCTTTTCTTAAAAAAATAAAAAAAATTTCTTTATTGGAATAGTTAATCTACCCAAAAACCTTTTGCTAATCTTCTTCTCGTTTGCCACAAACCATCTTTACTAGTGAAACCAAGAATGCCTTTGCCTTGATCTGCGTCCTTTATTTTCCACATCCCGTTCACAGCTCCCGTTAAAGCGCCAGATAAAACTTCGAAACCTTGAGCCGTGTATAAATCGCACTCTACGCCCCTGTTAATAATAAATTTTAATTGACGCATTCCTTGTTGATTTTTGGATTTAAGTACTTCTAATAATCGTTCAACTTCTTCATCTAGTTGGTCGTTGGCAACAACTCGGTTCCATAAATTCCATTCAACAGCCGTTTTGCTGGTATGAAGTGCTCCAATAAGATTGATTTCCTTTGCTCTTCTTCGACCTATTAATCGTGATAAACGTGTCGTACCACCCCATCCAGGAGTTATTCCAACATCTACCTCCGGCATACCCCATTTTGAACGTTCCGTAGCTATAACAAAATCGCACACCATAGTAATTTCCAATCCTCCTCCCACAGCATAGCCGTCTACAGCAGCTATAGTAATTTTATCCAATTCCTCAAGTTGATTAGCCATATTTTGATAATATCGACATCTTCGAGTTATATCGTTAGCGTTTCCCCATTTAATCATCTCTGTAATATCATCGCCCACGCAGAAGTTGGGACCCTCACCTTTAATGACCAAGAATTTTAGTTTTTTAGATTGCCTTACTATTTCTATCGCAGCAACTATTTCTTCTGAAAGTTTCATGCTTAGCGCATTCATAACTTCTGGTCGATTCAGTAATATCCAAGCTGTTTCTTCAATCTCTTTATAAATTAAATTCTCGAATTCCATAATTTATTCTTAATCAATTATTGATTTTAAATATTTAGAACTTGAAAACCACTTTCCTTCAAATGTTTAGATAAAAATAATTCTATTCTTCTTCCAGTCCGTATACTTGTTTTGGTGCAAGATATTGAGGAAATTTATCGATAAGGGCTAATCGTGCTTTAAAGCACATATGACATTCGTCCACATACGAATCTTCGTGCTTAATATCGTAATCTCTTACCAATTGAACTGGACCTCCTCGAAATAAAGGACCACATATCGGATGATTTTCTGGATCATAATTTTTCACTAGTTCTGAAAGAGGTGTTTCCCAGAAATTACCTATGCTTAAACCCTGGCAGATCTGAGCGTTACCAAAAGGATCAACGTGAACTCTCCCTAATCCCTTTAAATCTTCGTATGGACACTCTTTTAATTCTTCCCATTTTGTACGGGGTAGACCTTCTATCAATGTTTCAATAGCTCTACCTCTAAAAGTTACTCCGCCACCTATTACTGGCTTTCCCTTTTCATACTCGGATTCCGATCTCATTTCTACTTTTGGTTCATTGATACTGATTGAAGATATAGGAAGGTTTAGTTTATCAGCTGCGCCTCTTGCTACTTTGGATAAGTTATCGTCTTTATTTTCAAAATGAAATTCATCGTCACTGACAGTCAAATCTTTTACGCCTAAGTTAGTAAGGGATTTAAGCCATACTTCTGCGTCCTCAGTACAAGTTGCCCAATATGAATTTGTTACAATTCCAATTTTAAATCCTTTTTCGTTAGCGAGTTTAATCCCTTCAATCATTATAGGATAAAACAGAAAGGGCTCTCCACCTTCAAAATAAATCCATTCTATCGTGCCAATTTTAACAGCTTCATCAAGAACTGTTTTAATTTGTTCCAAAGTAAAAGTTCCTTCAGAGTGAGGGCCACAATACAAAAAGCAATGATCGCATTCATAATTGCACTTGTAAGTTAGGAGAAAATGTATACCATTTAACATTATAATCACTTTAATTATTATTTTGAGTAGATATTCAAGAATTGTCTGATATTAAAATAAAATTAATTAATAAAAATACATTAGATTCTATAAAATTTCTTAAGAAGTGAAGAATAATGGCAAACCCCGTAAGTATGTATGAAAAATATTTCAAAGACCCAAAAAGAGAGCCGGTATTAGTTGATTATGTACGTACGCCAATAGGGAGGAGAAAAGGAACAGTAGGGCGGCACAGAGGAGACGATTTGGTCGTACACTGTTATCATACCATCCTAAATCGAAACAATTTCGATGTAAATATTATAGGAGATTCCATTGTGAGCTGTAATAGTCAAATTGGAGATTGTGCCTTGGATATTGGAAGGACAGCTGCCTTAGCAGCTCATTTACCCGTAAGTATACCTGGGATGTCAATCAATCGGCAATGTGCAAGTGGTGCTCAATCAGTTATGTCTGCATGGCAAGCTATTGCCTCAGGAATACACAATGCTGTTATTTGTGGAGGTACTGAGGTGCAAAATCGATATCCGATTATGTCAGATTCTTACGTGTTTGATAAAGAGAAGAATAAGCCTTTGATGATTGCCCCCAATAAAAAAATTCTAAGTAATCCCGAAGTAGCTCAAAAATTAAAAGAATATAAAACTTCTTTTGCAGGTCAGATTAATTCTGCTCACGATCTTGGTCTTCACTGGATGAATAAATCGGGAAAAACTCTAGAAGAATTCAGACTTGAAGTAGATCGTCTTTCATTCACATCCCATCAAAAAGCAATTACCACTTGGGACAAAAGAGGAAAAGAAATTGAACCTATATGGTGTCCTAAGCTTGACGAGGATGGGAAACCTACATTAGATGAAAATAATGAAGTCGCAAAAGATCCAAGTTTATCGGTCTTGACTGAGAGGGATGAAGCACCTCGTCCTAGCACGACAATGGAGAAATTAGCTAGTTTAAGAACAATCATAGGAAGAAAAAGTAAAGCCTTTTTAACTGCTGGTAATAGTTGTCCAACTAGCGATGGTGCCGCAGTACAACTTTGGATGACACGCGAATTAGCCGAGGAATATGGTTTAAAAATTAGGGCATCAATTATGAGCTATTTTGTTATTGGCACGGATCCTATTTTGCAACTAACAGGGCCAATAGAAGCAATGCCCGAAGCGCTTAAAAGAGCAAATATGTCGTTTGATGACATGAGTTTTATTGAAATCAACGAAGCTTTCAGTCCCGTTATATATGCTTGTTGTTTCGATCTTGGTTTAGACTGGAAAGATTCAAGGTTTAATCCCTGGGGAGGCGCAATTGCACTAGGACATCCAACAGGTGCCACAGGAACAAGGCTAATTGGTACAAATGTCCAGCAACTGGAAGAGTCAGGGAAAGAATTTGCTATTAGCTCAATGTGCGTAGGGTTAGGAATGGGAGCAGCAACCATCGTAAGAAATGAACATCCTAAATAAAAGTATTTTCTTCATTTTTTTTCTTTTATTTCTTATTTTCAAATATTAAACTTAATATTGTAGTAAAGCCAAATATTACACAATTCATCTCAACTTTTTTAAAAATCTTAAGTATCATGAATAAAGTAGCAATAATAGGAGTGGGTCACACTAAATTTGGGAGGCTCCAAGATAAAGGTTTAATGGATTTACTATGTAAAGCTTCGTTGGAAGCACTCGAAGATGCAAATACGACCGAACAAGAATTTGACTCTGTTTATGTAGGAGCCATGAGTCCTGCTGCTTTTAATAACATATCTGGAATAGCAAGCGCTTTAGTAGATCGTATAAGTTTATTGCCTGCTGCTGCTGATCATATTAAAAATGGCCCTGCTAGTGGAGGGTCTGCTATAAAAGCGGGATTTCAAGCAATAGCCTCCGGAATGAGTGATTTTGTTTTGGTTGTTGGAGGGGAAAAAATGACTCATATAACAGCTCCCGGATATGTCACCTCAAATGTGGCAACATTAACGCACCCAGAAGCTGAAAGGCGACACGGAGTTTCACTTCCTTCGCTTGCGGGATTACTTACGAGAGCATATCTCGAGAAATATGATGCAAAACTAGAATGGATTTCCGATATCGCGATTAAAAACCATAAGAATGGAGCGTTAAATCCAAACGCTCATTTTCAGAGAACAATTGATAGTTTTATGGAAAACGCAATTAATAAAGGAAAAGGAACTTGGGAGAACGTACATGAATTCCTGATGGACGATACGATAAATCCTATTATTGCTGATCCACTGAGACTTTTTCATGTTTGCCCGATTTCGGATGGTGCTGCTTCTTTAGTCTTATGTAATGCTGAAAAAGCAAAAGAGTATTGTGATACGCCTATTTTAATTTCTGGTATTGGACAAGCAACAGACACTCAAATAATATTTGAACGGGAGGAACTTACCACTCTGAAAGCTTTAAGGTTGTGTTCTAATGAAGCTTATAAAATGGCTCATAAAACCCCAAAAGATATAGACGTAGCCGAATTACACGACGCTTTTGAAATTCTTGAGGCAGTACAGAGCGAAGATATAGGCTTCTTTCGTAAAGGCGAGGGTGCTAAAGCAGCTCACGAAGGTCAAACCGAGATTGGAGGTAAAATTCCTATCAATCCTTCAGGAGGATTGAAAGCAAGAGGTCATCCACTTGGTGCTACTGGTGTTGCCCAGGTCGTAGAATTGGTCTGGCAATTAAGAGGGGAAGCTGGGAAAAGACAAGTTGAAGATGCTAAAACAGGGATCACTTGCAACTTTGGAGGTTTTGGGAACAATATTCTCTCATTTTTAGTTGAACGAATGTGATTTCTGATAAAAAAAAATCAAATACCTTTATAACGGTTTTTAACTTAATTTGTTAATTAGATTTAAAAATCTAATTTTTAAAGAAACTTAAAATGACTGATCAACCTGTAATAAAAGGCGAAAAACCTGAAGAATTGAGTAAAGCAAATAATCTCATTGATGAAGGTAAGCTTGATGAGGCTCTCACACTCTTGAATAATTACAAGCAGAAAGAAGCACTCAACCATCATGATAAAGCATCATGTCGTCTACTTCAATGTAAAATTCTATTTTGGCAAGGGAAGTACAAAGAACTAATTAAACTCGCTGAGCAAATTTATAAAGAAAGCAGAGGAGTAGAAAACATCTTCCTTAAAGTCGACAGCTTACTTATAATGACACATGCATTAGCAATGTTTGATAGAATTGCTGAAGCTTTTGATTTGATTAAACAAGGAGAAGAACTAATAAAAACTATTCCACAAAAATTAACAAAAACCTACAAGCAAAGAGAGGCTTATTTAGCTTTTATAAAAGGATATCTTTGTAGTAGAAGAGGAGGAAGAAAACCAAATGACGCAGATCTGGCATTAGAATACTTGGAGCACAGCTTAGCAGTGCGAGAAGAATTGGGGATTAAGCATGAAATTGCCGAAGTCCTTGGTGAGATGGCATGGACTCGCTTAATTACAGGTGAACTGAATTGTGCATTAAAATATGCCGAGCGAAGTTTAGTTATTGCTAAAGAAAGTAGCAAAAAATATTACATTGCTTCTAGCTTTAAGTTTCTAGGGCAAATACTTGGCGCTAAAGGTGAATTAGATCGAGGTATTAGAAATTATGAACAAAGTTTAGTACTTTTCAAGGAGCTTAACAATAAAGACAGGTTGGCATGGGTACTTAACAATATATCTAACGCGTATAGGATAGGAGGAGAATTTGAACGAGCATTGGAGTGTATAGGACAATCCATGGCACTACATCGTGAGTTGGGAAAATTAAGAATGCTAGCTGATAATCACGATTTTTTAATTCAAATTTTAATTGATAAGGGTGATCTTGAGCGAGCACAGATTTCTCTTAATGATTTGGAACAAATAAAAAATCAATTAAAAGACGAAAAAATTAATTTAATGTATCTTTATGATAAAGCTTTGGTGTTAAAAACAAGTCTTAGGGCTCGCGAACGAGGCAAAGCTGAAGAGATACTAACGCAGCTCCTTGAAGATGAGGATTTTCAAGATTTTGAAGGTAAGTATACACTATTACTTAACTTATGTGATTTGCTCCTAACTGAGTTACGCATAACTAATGACCAAGGGGTGTTGGATGAGTTAAATCAATTCCTTGGGCAACTGTTAGATCTTGCTGAAAAATCGCATTCGTACTGGATTATCGGAGAAACTTACCTTTTACAAGCTAAATTGGCTTTATTATCATTGGATTTGAAAGAAGCTCGACGATTACTAACTCAAGGACAACAAATAGCAGAGAAATTTGGACTCGATATGTTGGCTAGAAAAATCTCGAATGACCATGATGAATTACTTAAAAAATTAAACACATGGGAGAACTTAAAAGATTCAGATATATCATTGGAAGAACGCATGGAATTAGCTCGGTTAAATGAACAAATTGACAATATGCTTCAAAAACGTGTGACTGAACCAGATGAGATTCAAGATGAAGACTCTGTCTTAATTTTAATTATATCAAAAGGCGGAAACCCAATATTCTCCCAATCATTTACAGAGGGATGGTCATTCCAAGATCATTTGTTTGGAGGTTTTCTATCTGCTGTTAATTCCTTTAGTGATGAGATGTTCTCTCAAGGATTAGATCGTGCTATTTTTGGGGAATATACATTAATTATGAATGCTATCTCTCCATTTATCGTCTGTTATCTATTTAAAGGACAATCGTTCTTAGCTCAGCAGAGAATGAAGCATTTTATCGATACCATTCAAAATGATAAAAAAATATGGGAAACTATTAAAAAATATTATCAGGCAAATCGGCTTGTTCAAGAAAAAGACATTCCTTCACTCGATCTTCTGGTTAATGAAATATTTATTGAACGCGTAATATTGCATTAATACTCTTTTAATTCTTCGATTTCTGCAATAAAGAGATTAGCAATGGCAAGCCAATTTTGTTTTGTTTTTAAACTTGAAATACTCTTCTCTGCATATTTAATTACAACGGGTGTAGCTCAAGTTGTAGAATTTGTGTGGCAATTAAGAGGAGAAGCAGGTAAAAGACAAGTAGAAGGTGCTGAAACGGGAATCACATGCAATTTCGGGGGGTTTGGAAACAACATAATCTCAATTTTAGTAGAAAGAATGTGATTTTTAAAAAAAAGAGAAGCTATGCATTATATTTAAAATTTCAATTAGATTATAATAGTAAGTAATCCAAAAAAGTTTAGATGTGTCAAGTTTAACGAATAGATGTCTGATTCTGAGCTTAAAGAAATAATCCAAGTAAAAGAACTTATAGAAGAAGGTAAGGTTAGAAATGCCTTAAAGATAGTTTTGGACTTAGAGAAAAGGAACGACATCTCAAATCATGATTTACTCCTCTGTAAACTTTTAAAAGGAAGAATTCTATGTAGAACCACACAATATCCTGAAGCTATTAACTATGTTAACCAGGTATTACAAGAAAGTCAAAAGCAAGGAGATTTAGTCTCATATTTCGATGCTTTGTTGATTCTAGCATATTGTTATATAATGAGCGGAACTTTGAGTAAAGGTGAAACTATACTTATACAAGCAGAGGAACTTTTTGAGAAACTTGAAGTAGCAACAGAAATAGATCTTAGAGAAAAAGAATCTTACATGGTCAGAATAAGAGCTAATTTTATGGCCCTCAAAGGAGATTCTCCTCCTCATCTTGCCCAAAAGTTAAATGAAAGAGCACTAGAACTCGCAAAAGACAGTGAAGATAAAGATTTAAAAATAACATGTCTTATAAACCTTTCACAAGGGTATCACTTTTTAGGAGATTACGATAAAGCTATATACTATGCGAAACGCTCTCTAGAGGTTCCATATCCTCCTTGGTTAATGTGGCGGTTAGGTATTTTAATTGAAAGTCTTCTTTGTAAAAACGATATTGTTAACGCTAAATTTTATTTCCAAAAGATGAGTGATCTTAAGGGAAAAGACTTTTCTGACGGAAATTTGTCTTTATACACCTTTATGTATTGTGAAGCTTTAATATTGAAGACAAGCCTACGAGCGAAAAAACGAGTTAAAGCAGAAGAAATCTTTAAAAATATAATTGAAAAGGGGGGAGAAGTGAATTTTCAGGTAATGATTAAATCCTTGCTTAACATTTGCGGCTTACTTCTCATAGAATTACGTATTACTAACGATATAGAAATAATAAACGAGATAAAACCATATATAGAAAAGTTACTAAAATATTCTGAGCGTCAACAATCTTACTGGTTTTTCGCTGAAACTTTCCTTTTACAAGCAAAATTATCTTTATTAACCTTTGATATAAAAGAAGCTAGGCGATTTTTGATTCAAGCTCAACAAATAGCAGAAAGGCTTGATATTAGTCAATTAACACTAATTATTTTTAAAGAAAATGAGGATTTACTCAAAAAATTAGATTCATGGGAAAATTTAAAGGAACGAGGCGCACCAATGGCAGAACGTATAGAATTAGCCCAATTAGATGAATTAATTGAAACAATGACTAAAAAGCGCATTGTAATAACTAGCCAAGTCATAGAAGAGAGAGTCGTAATTACTAAAGAGAAGAAAATCTGTTTAGTCTGTAAAAGTGAAGTGTCAAAATTCTCATATTTATGCGAATGCGGAGCCCTTTATTGCGACATTTGTGCTCGAGCATTAACTAATTTAGAGAATGTGTGTTGGGCTTGTGAAATCCCAATTGATCCTCTAAAGCCTGTTAAACCATACACAGAAAAAGGACAAGAAAATATCAATAAAACTAAAAAAGGAAATAAAAAAAAGTGAAGAAATATAAAAAATAATTATTTTATTTTCTTGAATTGCCGTGTGTGTTTATATCCATTCTAATATGGAAGAACATCCAAGACCTTGTTTATTCTCAATCCTGCCATGAACAATAAATGAATCGCCTTCATATCCACACTCAGGACATTTATTTTTTGATACTAGTTCTACTAAATCATCAACAATTACAGCGTGATTTACAGAAGCTGCTACACCAAATGGGGTAAGAACTTCTAGAAAACCTCTATCGCCAGCTTGTTTTAATGGCTCTTGAGTATTTAAATCTCTAATTATTATTCTTGCTTGAGATGGGCAATGGAATATAAAATCTTGATGCTTATCTGACCAATGACTACCAAAAGTTATCGGTGTTTCAGTAAAACCAAACATATCAGTAATTCTATCCGGTTTAGTGCCAAAATTTTCCACACAATCAGAAACAAATTTTGCCTTATCTATTGGAGGATGTTTCAGTTGAGACTTATGTCCATCCCAACCACCACCACCAAAATTGACAACGCTTTCAGGTAAGTCGAATTTAATATTTTTTTCTTTCATGATTTTATTCATGAAAACATTAAGTAAATGAATGCTTCCTCCAAATGAGATGTGTTTTTGTTTATCCACTGGCATTTCTGAATTTTTTTTAACTTTCTTAAAAACATATTTTGAATTTATTCCAAAAGCACCAGCAAGACCCCCCTTATTTATCATTGCCTTAATCGCTTTAAGTGGAAAGAATTTAATTAAGAATTTCGGATTCGACATTCTTGTTGATATTTCATGCAATATACTTCCATACAATTTGATGGGTCTAACTTTCGTATATCTCCTAGCAATCCCGTTTAAGAAAGATACGCTTGGTGCGAAATCAAATGAGATAGTATTAAACCATTCATCTTTTGGAATTGGAATGAATTCATAAATACATTTGATAGTCATACTCGCTAATAATTCTATATCATCTTTTGAACGTCCGACTAAGGATGGATCTCCTGATGTGCAAGAGGAAACATTCCATAGCTCAAACTCAGGAGATTCTAAAGGAATTTTCAACAGTTTTTCATACATACCCGTTGATTCCTTGAAAAGGGGAGCAGGTACGCGAGGAATTAACGCTAAATCTTCAATTTTATTCAAATCATCTGAATTGAAATTCTCCTTATCAGCGAGTTCTTTATAAAAAGAATTAGATTCAATAGCTTCTTTAGTAATATTTCTCATTAAATTTACGAAATCGTTATTTTTATAATCAGAATTAATAATTGTTCGTATTCTTTCATCATAGACAATTTCATTTGTTATCAAATTACTAATCACTCTCTTATTTTTATAATATTTTAATTATACTCTGTAAAAAGAATATTATTATTATTATTATTATTTTATTATTGAAAATTACTTATTGCATGTATATTAAATATATTTGCTGAAATAATGAATAATTATTTTTTATTATTTGGAAATAATTAGATATCAGTATTAGTTGAAAGAATGTAATTTTCTTAACTTTGCCATAACTTTAAAGCAAAAGTTCAATGTCTGCTAGAAATAGATCTGCAATTTGAAGCCATTTTTGTTTAGTTTCCTCGTCAGATCTGCTTTTTTCTATGAAATTTTTACCTCGTTTTAAATTTTCGAGAGCAAGTTCTAAATTTCCTAGTTCTTTATCGCAGATTCCTAACTTGATGTACGTCTGAAAAGTATACCAATCGTCGGAGCTTATTTCAATTGATTTAAGAAATTCATTTTTTGCGTTCTCATAATCTTGAAATGACATTAACATTTCGCCGTATGTATCGTGATACATTCCATTATTAGGATCTTTTTCTATTAAATTTTGAATTATCACTATAGCTTCTTCTTTTCTAGCTAAATATTGTAACCAATATGCCTTATATACAAGTAAATCTTTATCATCTGGATAACCAACTAGCAAATTATTGATGATTTTTAATCCATCTTCTAAGTTTCTCTTTTCCTTGAGAACATAAGCTCTTTTTATTTCGATACTTTTATGTTCGTTAGGAAATCTTTCAAGAATTTCGTCCAAGAAACTTAGTAAATCATAATATTTATTAAAATATATCAGCACGCTCTCTTTAGAAAGGTAAAGATCGTAATCATCAGGATTTGAACTTATAGCAATATTGATCTTTTTAATGCTTTCTTCATAGTTATCGTATTTTTGTGCGATCTTCTTTTCTGAACTATAAGTTTGGACCTCATGCCATATCAGACCTTTTAATTTATCATAAGCATCAAATAGTTTCTTCTCTTTTTCCACTTTATATGCCAAGTAGTTGATATAATCTGGTAAAAATTTTCCTAACGCCTCACGTAACTCCTCCTTAAATAGATTACCACAAATCTCTTTTAAAATAGCATTGATAGTTGATTCTAAACTAGTTGAATAGGATTGTTCCTTTTCTTCTTCGTAGAGTTTATTTAAATAAGTAAATTTGGTGATATATTCTTCAACAATAGCATGTAAGATTTGTTCAAGCTTTTCGTTAGTTTGTAAGTAATAAATTTCAGCCGAATTTACCTTTAATTTAAAAAATTTAGTTGGATAAATATTCTTCTCAACAATCTGAAGGATGTAATATTCAAGAGTTACAAGTTCTATTCCATATTTTACAGCGAATTTTTCTGTTGAGATAGAATTAGGATATCGAGTTGGATGATTTATTGATAAGTAAAGCAATATTTTGTGGAAGTCTTCTTCGCTCTCTAAATTAGATTTAATCTCTTCATAAGGTAGTCTCAATAGATTATTAAGAAAACGAAATCTAATCTCTTCTTCCGCAATTCTGAATTTTTTAAAAAATTTCAATGTTTTTTTAGTTATTTCTTTAATTCGTTTACTCTCTTCTTCCAAAATAGATTGGCGGTCCAAATCATAATCTCTTAACATGTTAGAATATTTTGATTTACCCAATTGAGTAATTCTATACATTTTATTTTCTTTCTTAACAAATCCCTCATCCATTAAAAGATTCATGTTTTTTGAGAGAGAAGAATTATTAATAGAAAGAGGTTCATTAAGAAAGTCTGCCCATTTACAAAAATTATTATTGTATACCATCCAAAGTATCCAGTGATCGTAATTTCTCTTCCATAATATTACATCAGGTGGAAAGTTTAGTTTTCTCTTGGTCTTCTTAGCTTGAGATAATTCGTAAAATCTATCCTTTCCTTTTGAACTAATGCTATACTGATTAAATTCCTTTTTTACAATCAATTCACTTTTCTGGAGATTTTTCAAATAAATTGATAAAGTGGAGGGTTTAACCAATCTTTTTAGATTAGACCATGTACACACTTCATTGTTATTCAACATCCACAATATGATTAATTCAAAATCAGTTCTCCCAAAGATAGGTCTTATAACTTCTTCTGGAGGAAAATTAATGGGTGTAGGCATCTTTTAGTCTGAGTTGTATACAATGTGTATAAATATATAAAAACAAGAGTTTATTTATATATATTTATTCTAAATTATAATTAAACTCCAATTAAAATTCTGCATTCTTAACGGGAAATGAACTCTAAAATAAGCATAAATAGTTGACAATAAAGTAAATTCTAATCCTTCACTATTAGCAATCTAGAAGCGTGTTAAGGTCTCTAGAACATATCTTGGAATTATCTTTATACTAAAGCTTTATATTCAAAAAAAAACCTAGCATATAATATAAATAAAGAATTCTTGTGCTTCTTGAAGATTTTCGATGAATGAAGTTATTAGAGATTTTAAGTTTAAAATCACGGTTGTAGGAGATGGTGGAGTAGGAAAAACCTCTCTAATTCAAAAGTTCACAAATGATACCTTCAGGATAGAATACAAAAAAACAATTGGTGCCCAATTTTCTCTATTCGACAAAGAGATCGAAGGAGATAAAGTCAAGTTGCTATTCTGGGACATTGCTGGTCAAAATGACTTCAATTTTCTACGACCTGCTTTTTTTAGAGATAGTAGAGCGGCTATTATTGTATATAGTTTAGAAGAAAACGAACTTGGAGAAGACAGTTTCGAGCATATTCAAAATTGGGTTCAAGATATATATTCTTATTGCGGAGAGATACCTGTTGTAGTTTTTGCTAATAAAATTGATTTAGTAGACGAGCAAAAATTAGATACATCGAAATTAGTTGAACTAGTAAAAAAAAAAAAATTCCTTGGATCTTTTATAACTTCAGCAAAAACGGGACAAGGGGTTATTGAAGCGTTTAGTACTATTATTGATGATTTGTATTTGAAATATAAGGATAAGCCCGTTTAAATAAATTTAATCAAATTTTACCGTTCTGTAATTACTTTTTGTACTCCGGCACAAAATCAAAAATGTGGTCAACAATTTTTTTAGCATCTTTAAATCTGCTAACTTCGTATAATTGGTCAAACTGAGATTGAAACGTTTCGATAAATTCCCTATTAAACTTCTTAAGTCCATACCTTAACGATTTAGATGACTTTGAGGTTACTAAAACTGATGCTACAGGAGAGTTTCTATCGTGTTGAATAAGAAGGATTGCTTGATCCATTTTAATTTCACGGATTTCTCCCTTCTTTAAGACTTCATCCAATATGCTTCCAACTGCTTGGAGAACCATTGAAAAGATATTTTCATCAACTGCTTTTAGTTCCGCCCAATCATATTTAAAGAGCCCAGTTCCTGCGTTAGTATCGACTACTAAAATTCTATAAGCTTTAAAGGGTAGAATATAGATAATCCTTGGATCCCTCCAAATTACAATAATCATAAATAAGGCACCTAGGCTGTGAGTAATAAATCCTATAGAATTAAATAATTTAATTAACCCTCCAAGGCTATACATGAAGGCAGTTACAAATGAAAATAAAATACTACCGAATAATAAAAAGTTTACTAACTGCTTTAACTCCTTTGGGGCTCTTTTCCATGTCAGATAACTCCAACTAAAAAAAGTTAATACATAATAAGTAAGGAAAATAAGTTGAAGAATACGAAGAGGACCAACAATATGGATGCCATAACCTGGTATTATTAGCATCCCCCCTGGTATAAAAGACAAAATCAATAAGAACATCTCAATTAGAATCAAGATAGACATCTTAACAGAACTTACACGCTCTTTTTTAATAAGATCGATGAAGATAAAGAGACATGGAACGCCTATAGTTTGCGGAATAATCGCAATTGCCATAAGCAACGGAAAATAGTAATAGTGAGATGCTGCATCCAAAAACCAAAAAAATGCTTGAAATAACCAATTTGCAGAAAATAAATATACTAAACGATTATTTCTTTTTTTTGCATAAAGATATAAGAGTATAAAACAGATTATGTTTAAAACTCCCGCAATTGATGTTGTTAATACCAACAACAAGTTATCAAAACTAGTCATTTTTTTCTCCTTTATTTTACATGTGTTTAGCTTTTTTAAGATACAGTTTTGTAATTGGGAACAAAATCAAATATTTTATCTACTATTTTTTGAGTTTCTTCAAATCCACCAACTATGCGTTCACCATCGAGATTGGAATGAAAAACCAGGATGAATTTCTCATTAAATTTCTTAAGCCCATACCTTAACGATTTAGATGACTTTGAAGTGATCAAAATTGAAGCAATTGAGTGAGTTTTATCGTGATGAATAAGAAGAACTGCACGATCCATTTGAATTTCCTGCACTTCACCCTTTTTTAAAATGTCATCTAACACACTACCTATTGCCTGGAGCATCATTGAAAACATGTTTTCTTCAAGTTTTCCCACTTTCGCCCAATCATGTTTAAAAAGGGCAACGCTCCCATTTGTGTCAACAACTAAGATTCTATAAACTTTAAAAGGTAATATAAAGATAATTCTTGGATCCTTCAAAATTACTACTATCGTCGTAAAAGCCCCTATTCCATTAACGATGAAAGCAATTGAATTAAAAGTCTTTATAAACGCCCCAAGTGCATACATTAGAACTGTTACAATCGAAAATAGTGTACTTCCAATTAGTAATAGAATGGTTAAAGGTTTTAATGAAAGTGGTGCTCTTCTCCAGGTTTGATAACTCCAGATAAAATACCAACTGACAAAATAAAGAAGAAATACGACCTGGAAAATCCGAATAATACCCTTATTATGAACACCATACCCGGGAATGACTTCATAATTTCCTTGTACAAAGAAAGTGATAAAGAATACTAAAGCTTCAATTATCAAGAGAATTGACATCTTTATTGGACTCACGTGTTCCTTTTTAATAAGCTCGATGAATGCAATGAAACAGGGGACTCCTATTAACTGTGGAATAATTGCTAATGTCATAATAGGTATCGAGTAAAAATAATGAGCTGCTGCATCTATAAACCAAAAAACCGCATACAGCAACCACATCGCAGAAAATAGAAAAATGAGCCGATTTTTTCTCCTAACTGCGTAAACGACAGTAATAATACCACCAATTGCCACTAAGATTCCTGTTATTGAAGCAGTTGACACTAACATAAAGTTATCGAAGTTATCCATGATTTTTCTTTATTTTTTTTTTTTTAACATATAGTACAATAGCGGATTTAGATAGAAAACATCAATATTCTTTTTTTTTAATATAGCTTTATAAGGATTTCAAATAAAACATTTTTTTTATATAAATTAATATTATTC
>Ga0255055_10000230_pt1 | contig 43723 bp, 42 predicted proteins | sample JV7_2_27_MG_FD_188633 | JGI IMG/M metagenome (GOLD analysis project Ga0255055, IMG submission 188633) | Seawater microbial communities from Jervis Inlet, British Columbia, Canada - JV7_2_27 | ecosystem: Environmental > Aquatic > Marine > Inlet | place: Canada: British Columbia | collected... | reverse complement strand
TGATGTTAATGTAATTTCGCTGGTATAGGAGAAGTCCGTTAACTTTTACAATTCTAACTTCAATGCCAGCGTAGCTCAGGGGTAGAGCAGCGGTTTCGTGATTCTAAGCCAGTTGTCCCCAAAGGTCTCTCTACGTATAAAATAGAACAGTTGTGTCAATTACCAGAATCCTGTTTTGTTTGTGAAATACTAACTGATAGCAACCAGTCCTAAACATTTTGACGCCAAAATAGCGCCAATTCTCCAGTTACGATTTGAAGCTACGCCGTCGCCCAATCCAAAGGGCGTATACCCCGTTCTTAATGTCGGGACACCTGTCTCTGACCTAAAGCCTGGTCTAGGTCTGCTGGCCATTATCTCTTAGGTTGATGTGCGCCTGAGTTCAAACACCACCGGATTTTCTGGGTCAGGACAGGCAACAATAGCCTTGTCTTTATCTTTTTCCCAGGGGAACGAACCACCGTATTCCAGGACTCGGATAGAAGGGAAAAGTGAGCAATAAGCTGCCGGACAATGGTTGGGGGGAGTCTTTCCCGACACGACAGACTCGTCACCCACCTTGTATTGAGCATTGCAGGTCCCCTTCTGGGATATTACCTTAGCTATTACATCAGACATCTTAACCTCCTGCCTTTTTAATCACATAACAATCATACCACCAGCTGACCGGCGATAGAAGGTATGCTTGAGCTGGGGATTCTCCTATCGGCAATTGTGCCTGTATTTGGCACTTGATTATACCAGTTGCTAGCTCAGTGATGTTTGGGGATAGCTTGAGGTCGGTGCATTGCCCAATCCAAAGGGCATACCCCGTCTTAGGATAAATATGCTTGTCCCTGACTTATTTGAGTTTTGGAGTTAGTTTGAGGTCATATCGGAGGATTGAACATTCCTGAGCATTGTCGGGTAACAACGCAAGTTCTTAATCCTGACATGAGTAAGGTTACTGGTTGCCTGAATGCATTTTGGCCCGAATCTCATATTCTCTTTGTTTCAGTATATCAAGCTGCTTTGTAGCTTCCTCAACCTCAATCATCCGTTCCTTATTTGTGATGAAGCTGGGTCTTGGCTTTCCCCTTGAGCTTTCCATCGGATGTCTTCGTAGAGCCTTCAATTCTCTCTTGGTCTCATCTATTTTCACCAAGATGTCCGCCAGTTGTTCATTGAGTTGTTCTTCTGTCTCCATAGTCGCATCCTTGAATCATTTCTTCCTGCCTATATTATCCAAATTTGATTAGTTTGACCACTCATTAGCCACAATATACATCGTAGTCGTGATTGTGGCGCCTACAGAGGAATTGTCTGCCTTGCTTATACTGCTAGTTACCTCATCATTTGGAACTGCATCCAGGTATATATCGCTAGCATATGCCCGCCGGTTCTGCCATTTTCAGGTACTTTTCCCCCTTTAGAATATCTTCGATTTTGGCTCTCAACTTTTTGAGGTCGCTGTCATTGAAGGGTTCTAGATGTCCTTGATATATTTTGTGACCCTTGGGGTATAAAAACATGTGATGACCTCTAATCTGGTGGATTTGCTCTCTTGCCCGCCCAAAGAAATGGAGGTGCATTTTAGGCCCTCCTTGGTCATCAATACCCCAGTTGCCTAAGTCTTCATAATTCATCCTTTCTATCCCCAGGACTTCATACATCGCTTTCCCAACCGCCATTGATATCCGCATAAAGTCTATTGCTTCCTGGTAGGTCATATCCGACCTGTCAGTGACCTTTGTTTTCTTGGTTAGTACTAAATGACCTCCATCATTTCTATCATTAAGAGGAAATTCAGGACTGCTGACCTGAAAGTATTTATCTTCATAAACCAATCTGTTTGCCATCGTGACGATACCCCCTCAATGTTATTTATGGGCAATACTAGCACCGGTTACTGATGCTATCAAGAGAATTCGGTTTGGGGTGAACTATTTCTTGAGAATCGTAGCGCCGGAATGACACGATTTTTTCCACTCCCGAAAAAGGAGAACAATGCTAATATGTTCGACAATTTTGATTACTTGAGTCTATGAAAAAGGACCTATGGCGATGTAATTCCATACATAGAAGATAAGACAGACCACCTATAGTAACAAAACAGCAAAAGGGACGAAAGCGGTAATATCTAACTAGACGTGATACGCAAACCTACTTGTTTCGGTAGACTTTGTACGTAGCCTACATGGCATCAAGTATGGAAACAGTGGTTCTTTATTTCACCCAGTCTCTCTTGAGCATGGTCAATAATGCCATGTCCCAGTATTCACCCTCCCACTTCACGTATTCGCGGAGTATACCCTCTCTGTGAAATCCTAGCCTTGCCAGTACTTTAAGAGACCGACTGTTCTGAGTGTGCACTATCGCTTCGATTCTGTTAATCTCTGTAGAACTGAAGATAAATTCGAGAACACGACTGCCAGCCTCTGAGATATACCCGTGCCCCCAGTAATCTGGTGTCAAGTCATATCCGATTTCGGCACGGTGCACGGTACCGACGAAGTTGTTGTCCGGTCGAACGACATAATTTATTTGTCCTAGAAATGCGCCATCGCCTTTCGTGAATATTCCCCAGAGAACACCTGTTTTGTTATTCGTTATGTTCCTGCCCCATTCTATTATGTCAGTCACATCCTTGACATCTGCTACCGGTTTGGAATCCTCATATCGTACTACTTCCTCGTTGGCGAAATGGGGGAAGATAACGTCAACGTCATCAAGCGTCAACTCTCTTAGAACAAGTCTATCTGTGTCCAGTTGTGGGAATTGTCTTGCTTCGCTCATATTGTCTACTCCGATACCGATTTATTAAGATTTGCTATGAGTGAAGTATACGCATATAAAGACTGTTTCACAAGAGGATGGATGCACAGTACTAATACTTATTACGATATTCTTCTAGACGGAATCCGGAAATCTGTTCATTTTAACAAAGTTATAATTAGAGTCCACCATGGCCCAATCCAAAGGGCTTGCCTCTTCTTAATATTCGGATGCCTGTCCTGAGCTATTTTTGGTTTGGGAGCAGGGCGTAAAGCGTTCTATATTGGCCTGTCATAATATGACATTGTGGGGTGTTCCTTCAAGAGCAGGAGCATCAGCCGCAAGCGCTGCAACCACCTCTTCCCCCCGAGATGCTGGTTTCGTCCTCGAAGTAAGCAGTAACACTCTTATCGGAGTCCATAGTAATAATAATAGTGTGTGAAGTGCCTGTGGCATCACCGCTCCAGTGGTCGAAGTCCCAACCAGAGATGGATGATACAGTAATAGTTACCTGAGTACCGCTACTATACTCATAGATACCCTCACTAGGATTTATAGTCCCTTGACCGTTAAGGGTGACGGTAAGGTTATGCTTTACTGTGGTAATAGCCTCAAAGTTAGCAGTGAGGCTTTTATCGGAGTCCATTGTTATATTGACAGTGGGCGAAGTGCCTGCCGCACTGCCGCTCCAGTAGTCAAAGGTGTAACCATTAGCTGCACTAGCTGTCAGTATTACGGGTACATGTAATTCATATTCGCCGCTAGAGGGAGAGACGGAACCTGCTTGGGGAGGGCTGACATTTACGCTAAGTGTGTATGTAAGTGTGGGTGTAGCTAATGTTACTCCTAAGATGATAGCTATAATACCAACTACGATGATTATCGCAAGGTTCTTCTTGCTCAATCTACCCTCTTCTCCAAATCACGTGATTAACTCACTTAGCAGCCATAGGATACATTATAATCGTAATTGTGGCACTCACCCGGAGGAATTACCTGCGTCAGTTTGGCTGGCAGTTATTTTGTTGCTGATAATACCACCATCAGTAAGTGAAGCGCTAGTATCAGACGCTGCCAGTATGGGCCAAACAAACTAGCATCACTACCAGGGAAATTAGAAGGATCAGTGTCTTCACTCCCAGTCCGTTCAAGCAATTACCGTTCATCACTCACATGGGAAAGTACACGCTGAACAACTCGCCACGCCGAGAATCACATACTCACTTGTGGTACGGCCATCGATGTCGGACAGCGTTACGCTGACTGTAATTAGTTCCGATGTATGGGGGGCAGTCCAAGTAATGATAGAGCCTTCTCCAGTAATCTCGCCACTATTGCAGAACCAGTTGTAAATCAGTTCGATACTCGTGTCTGCAACAATGCACTCAATACAATACTCTTGGCTTTTCCCGACTTTGTATCCCCAGGAGTATGCCTTCAGGTAACAATGCTCCGCCGTAACAAGCAAGTCTTCAATAATTAACGGCTCCTCTAGTGCCACAACCGTGGCTAGTGTTTTAGTATCCGAGCCACCATAAGTATCCCTAACTATGACTGTGATGGCGTATGTGCCAGCCTGTTCGGAAGCAGTCCAGACCACTTCACATCCCGTCCCAGTAATACTACCTCCACTAGTTGACCATACATAAATCAGTTCGTCGTCATCAGGGTCCAAAGCACTACATGTTATATCGAGATTACCTGAAGGAAAGGTCCAGTCTGCGCCTGCTACCAGGCTATCAATAACTGGAGGGTTATTAGTTCTCACCGTGATGACTACATAATCTGAGACTGCACCACCTTGGCCATCGTTTACGGTGACTGTAATGTTATAAGAACCTTCAGAGGTGGGGGCTGCCCAGGCAACCGTGGCTCCTTCTCCGCTTAGTTGGCCTTCCTCAGACGACCATGCATAGGTCAGCTCATCAGCGTCGGGGTCGGTAGCATTACACACAATCTGACAGCTTGCCGAAGGAATAACTCCGGCCGGTTCAGCATCCAGGGCAGTAATAATTGGCTCATGGTTGGTTGGCGCCGTGCAGGATGACGTCAAGAACAGCATTACTAATGCCGTAACTATCAGAGGCATTCTTTTGTTCATTGGTTTGCCTCTCTCAAATTCGCTCTACGTTCACTCCCTTGTTATCATTATATGCACTTCTCGCACGAAATTGAAGACCCGAAAGTCAGAAGCGGTTTTGTAGCTATGGAGAAACTATCGAAGTAGGCATTCTAGAGCTTACCCATAACCCAACCCAAAGGGCATGCCTCATGGCTAAACCAAAAAGGTTATTTCAGAGGCCTTGGGACACTCCGGCGACGCCTTTACAATGGACGTGTACTCCCATATAATTGAGGGCATGCAGCAGAACGCTATGATGCTGCTGGACGGCGTCTTGCCCAAAGCTAAAAATGGAGTGCTTACGAAAGAATGACGCCAAATTAACGCCTCCATTAGACATAAAATTAATCAGAAGACAGAATCTAGCTTCAATGCCAGCGTAGCTCAGGGGTAGAGCAGCGGTTTCGTAAACCGCCGGTCGTCGGTTCGAATCCGACCGCTGGCTGGGGGTAATATGAGCAAATTTGTCGATAAACTGCAGAGCCTTTATAAGTCTTCAACTACACCAATAGGTTTTCGCGCTTCCATTTCTGAAGTAAAAAGCCCGGCAATGTTGCTTGTTGCAAGACTGTCCGGGACGAAGTTAGATGAAGCGAAAATTGTAGTTGATGTCAATGCTGCTGCCGGGTTGATATGGGGCGAGGGCTCAAGCACCAAAACTGTGGGGCAAATGTCCAAGGCTTTGGGCGATATTCCTCTGGGGGTGTTTGTGAAAAACACGAGTGAAGAAGAAATAGATGAGCTTGCCAGCTTGGGATGTGACTTTGTGGTTTTTGACATAAGTATGCCTGCCTTAATATTACAAAAAGAAGAAGTAGGCAGATTTTTGATGATAGAACCTTCGTTGGATCCGGGTTTTGTTAAAGCCATTAATAGCCTTAACGTAGATGGCGTGTTCATAAGTAGCAGAAGTGATGATGCTTCTATTGATGTGGAGCATCTTCTTGTCTGTAGAAGATTCGTCGAAATAGTAGAAAAGCCGGTTATTGTGGATTTACCTGCTTCAGTCACAAAGACTGAGCTAACCGTTTTGCGGCAAACTGGTATAGTCGGGTTAGTTGCTAGCCGAAAGCAGTCGGCTGAAACATTGAGAGAGTTAGGGAAACTGATTAACGAACTGCCTGAAAAAATCAAAAACCGCCGTGCCAAAGCTGATGTAAAGCTTCCTCACTATAGTGGGTCTGTGTCTGAAGAGGAGGATGAGGAACAAGAGGAAATTTAGACTGGATCCGTTTTTACCCAAAGAATGTCATGGAGACAAACCTGGGCTTATTCTTATTATCAGCAGCGGGGATTTCTCTTACTGGTGTTATGCTGCCCGGCCCAATGACTGCGTCTACCATAGCCAAGGGTTATAGTAACAAACACGCTGGTGCCTGGATTGCAGCAGGGCACGCTGTCATTGAAATACCAATAATAGCAATAATCTATGCTGTGATTTATTTCGGGGTTGAACATCTTATCCACTCTTCCCAGGTGGAAATGGGTATATATCTTGCTGGTGGTTTGGTGCTGATCTATTTGGGTTTTCGGATGTTTCGAGCTACTGGTGAGGCGGCTGATGCAATAGGCGGTCTGCCAGCTAGCCCTTTGTTGACAGGCATTGTAATTACGGGAACGAACCCAGCCTTCTATATATGGTGGGCGACTGTCGGTGCAGCCCTCATCACCGGTGCTGTCAAGTTCGGAACCGTGGGTATTATTCTGTTTGCTGTAGTGCACTTGCCTTGTGATTTGGCGTGGAGTGAATTTCTCTCAGTGAGTACATACGAGTCCAGGCGCTGGTGGACACAGAAGGTACGAAAGATTGTGTTTAGAGTTTGTGCTTTAGTCCTAGCTGGCTTTGGTATCTGGTTTTGTTTATCTGCGTTTCTATAAATTCAGGGGATATTCTGGATTGCCTGTAAGTATTTTCCTTCAGTTTTTATAGATGGAGCAACAACCATTCTAACTTTATGCATCTCCTGAATTGTCCGGGCGCTGCATACTCCCATGCCAGTGCGCAGTGCGCTAATTAGGTTTTGAGTGCCGTTTGTGACGGCGGTAGGTCCGAGCAGAATCTGCTCTAATGAAGCAGTAGTACCAACTCTAACACGTGTACCTCTAGGCAATGCTGGATGTGAATGGGACATGCCCCAGTGATAACCTTTTCCTGGCGCTTCTGTCGCTTGAGCTAGAGGTGAGCCAATCATAACAGCATCTGCACCAGCAGCGAATGCCTTGCATAAATCTCCACCGGTGCGAATACCTCCATCTGTTATCACTGCTACATATTTGTTACTTTCTTTATGATATGTTTCTCTAGCGGCCGCACAATTCAGGGTAGCAGTTATTTGGGGAACTCCAACGCCAATAACTTCCCGGGTGGTACAGGCAGCCCCAGGACCCACACCAACCAGGATGCCATCGACTCCTGTTCTCATCAGCTCTAACGCTGCATTGTAGCTGCAACAATTGCCTACTATAATAGGCAAGGACATTTGCTGGCATAACTCAGGTAGGATGAGTCCTCGATAGCTCTTTGAAATGTGCCTGGCCGTGGTGACAGTGGATTGCACGACGAGTATATCCGTACCGGCATCCTTGGCTATTGGAGCTAACCGTTTAGTATTGGTTGGAGTTACAGATACAGCACAGATAGCACCGCCCTGTTTTATTGCTCCTATGCGTTGGCTAATTAATTTCTCCTTAATAGGCTCGGAGTAAATCTTTTGAAGCAGGGAAGTGACCTCTTTCTCAGGCGTTTGGGCAATTTGGTTTAAGACCTCGTCGGGGTTTTCATACCTTGTTTGTATGCCTTCCAAATTAAGGACGGCTAATCCGCCAAGCTTGTTGAATTTAATGGCAAATGTGGGATCGACAATAGCATCCATAGCTGAGGCCAAAATGGGGATGGACAAGGTGTAGCTTTTTAGGGTAAAGTCTATGTTGGCTTGTTCAGGGTTAATCGTTACATCTCCGGGGACAAGCGCAACCTCATCAAATCCGTAAGCGCGTTCCATCTCTTTGAATTTAGGATGAGGCATTTTTCTCTGCTCGATGAAGGTTGCCACATACTATACAGCCATGGCGGACTGAAGTCAAGAAAACTTGTAGATAAAATTATAGCTATTGAGTATAATTTTAGGTCATGTCAGTGCTTTATGTCATTGCTACTCCTATTGGCAATCTGGAGGATATTTCCCTGCGTGCCTTACGCATTTTACAGGAAGTGAAACTTATTGCTGCTGAGGATACACGTACTACACGACATTTGCTTAGTGCACATGATATAAAAACTCCATTGACAAGTTATCATGAGCATAGTAAAAGAGGTAAGCTTGATTATTTACTTAATTATTTGGAGCGGGAAGATCTGGCTCTAGTTTCGGAAGCTGGCACTCCAGGTCTTAGTGATCCGGGTTACGATCTCATCGTTGCTGCTATTGAGCGTGGAATTTCTGTGGTACCGATTCCTGGTGCTTCGGCAATAATTACCGCCTTGGCAGTTTCCGGGTTACCGACAGACCAGTTTCTTTACGTTGGGTTTTTGCCCCGCCGCAAAGGACAGCGGCAACGCGTTCTGAGCTCAATAGTAGAGGAATCAAGGACAATAGTGGCTTTCGAGACACCGCATCGCCTTAATGAAGCATTGGAGGATATAGAAGAAATTCTAGGGAACAGAAGAATATCTGTTTGTCGGGAGCTAACCAAAGTTCACGAGGAAATTTTCCGAGGTAGAGTGAGGCAGGCCAGGGAATATTTCGTCGAACCGAGAGGGGAATTTACTTTGGTTGTTGAAGGTAAGACTCGTGCCTGGTTGAAATTTCGAGAAAGGAGTTAAAATGCGTCGTGGTTGTATTGCTACAGGAAAAGTGGAATGCAGTAGTTGTCATCGTGCTATTGAATATGGAGAACGCTATCTCATAATAGACGGGGAGGGAGATGAAAAGCAACGTTTTTGTATTGATTGTTGCCTGAGTGGCGGGTATATCTCATATGGAACTGAGAAGGGACAGCAAATAATTACATTTCTACCTAAGGAATAAATATTGGCAATTAGCATGCAAAAGCTTCAGTTCATGACAATGATACATAGCAATTAATGATTTACAATAGGCTGGCTTTCTGAGGAAGAATTTGAACGAGCATATTTTTATCGGTGTTGCCTGGCCTTATGCCAATGGTCCTCTACATTTGGGGCATATTGCTGGTGCTTATCTGCCAGCCGATATTTTTGCCCGTTATCACCGCCTTAAGGGCAATAAAGTGCTGATGGTTTCCGGTAGTGATCAGCACGGAACGCCGATTACAATTCGTGCCGAACAAGAATCTAGCACGCCACAAAACATAGCAGATAAATATCATCAGCAATTTATCCATTGCTGGAAAAAATTAGGCATCTCTTTCGATTTATTTACTACCACTGGCACTCCAAATCACACTCAAGTTACTCATGATATATTCCTCACTTTGCTAAATAAGGGCTATATTTACAAAGATAAGATGCTTCAAGCTTTCTGCCCCAAGTGCCAGAGGTTCCTTCCCGATCGCTATCTTGCAGGTACTTGTCCTAACTGTGGCTTCACCCAAGCAAGAGGTGATGAATGCGATGACTGCGGTAAACCTTTGAATCCATCGGACCTCAAGGATATTCGCTGTCGCATTTGTTCTACGCCACCGCGGTTTGAATCTTCGGAGCATTTATTTTTACGCCTTTCTTCTTTTCAGGATGAATTAACTAAATGGATCAAAGAGCAGACTCATTGGCGGCGTAACGTGCTTGGCACAACGTGGAAATTTTTGAATGAAGGATTAAAGGACAGGGCAGTTACTCGTGATTTGGATTGGGGAGTAGTTGTCCCGCAACCAGGCTTTGAGCGTAAGCGTATTTATGTGTGGATTGAGGCAGTCATCGGTTATTTATCGGCGAGCAAGGAATGGGCAAAATTGAAGGGAGACGATACAGCCTGGCAAGCTTTCTGGCAAGAAGATGCTAAGAGTTACTATTTCATTGGAAAGGATAATATATTCTTTCATACGATTACATGGCCGGCAATGTTGATGGGTTATGGAAAGTTTAATCTTCCTTATGATGTTCCAGGCAATGAATTTCTGACTATAGAAGGCAAAAAGCTTTCTACTAGCCGTAATTGGGCAATCTGGCTACATGATTATCTGGGACGGTATGAACCGGATCCGTTGAGGTATATTTTAGCAGTCAATATGCCTGAGACCGGGGACAGCGATTTTTCCTGGCGCGAGTTCCTTCGTCGTAATAATAATGAATTGGTGGCTACCTATGGTAATTTAGCTCATCGTGTTCTCACTTTTGCTTATCGTAATTTCGACGGAGCTGTGCCTGCGCCGGGTGAATTGAACGAAAGTAGTCAGAGCTTGCTTCATGAGGCTGAAGTTACCTTAGATGCTGTGGACAGGTTACTTTACCGTTGTGAATTTAAAGGGGCGATCAAAGTAGCTATGACTCTAGCTCAGAATGCTAATCGCTATCTTGACGAACAAGCTCCGTGGAAGACAATTGAAACAGGGCGAGAGAGTTCGGCCAGATCTGTCTATACTGTTCTTTCCGTGCTAACAGCATTGAAAACTGTTTTCTATCCTTTCCTTCCTTTTAGTTCCGAGAAGCTTCATTACTTTCTTGGATTTGATGGCAACGTGGAGGAACAAGGTTGGAAAATTCAGTTTTTACCCCCGAGACAGAAAATTCGCCAGCCGCAACCGCTGTTTGTTAAGTTGGATGAAGATATCGTTACCGAAGAAACAAGCCGACTTGGCGCACTAGAAGGAAATCAAGAAATTGGAATCCTGCCTTGACACTTGCTTTTGTGACTTAGCCGGGACTTGGCTGAGGTGCTAAACCCTTAAATATTTTATCGAGATCAGGTTCATCCAGAGTTTCATGAGCTATAAGCTCTTCAGCTAGCTGTTTTAGTTTCTTCTTGTTTGCGGTTAGAATTTTCTTGGCGTTCCTGTAGGCCCGCTGGATAATCGCGTGCACCTCTTCATCAATTTCGTCGGCTATTTTATCGCCATAATCCCTTTGTTCGCTTATCTCGCGGCCTAGAAAGACAAGTTCTTGCCTTTTCCCAAAGATTCGCGGACCCAATTTCTCACTCATTCCATACTCAGTGACCATTTTTCTGGCTAGCTTGGTTGCTTGCTCCAAGTCGTTTTGGGCACCTGTAGTAACGTCACCGAAGGCGATTTCCTCGGCAACACGTCCGCCCAAGAGTACTGCTAAGCCGTCATCGAACTGAGACTTAGTCCATAAATACCGATCTTCGGCCGGCAGCAAGCGTGTCCAGCCGCCAATCATCCTTCGAGGAACAATGGAAATCTTATGCACAGGATCAGCATTGGGTAACAGCCGGGCAGTCAAGGCATGGCCACTTTCGTGGTAAGCAGTTATTTCCTTCTCCTTTGGGTTTATTACACGGCTTTTCCTTTCCGGTCCAGCCATCGTGCGGTCGGCGGCATCCTCAAGCTCCTTTAAGGTGATATCTTTGCGATTGTGCCGGGCAGCCAGGATGGCTGATTCATTGATCAGATTAGCTAAGTCAGCGCCGCTGAAGCCCGGCGTTTGCTTGGCTACAGTCTCAAGGTCGGCTTCAGTAGCCATCGGTTTGCCTTTGGCATGTACCTCTAGAATAGCCTTGCGGCCCTTTATATCGGGTAGGTCGATGATAATGTGGCGATCGAAACGGCCGGGGCGCAACAAGGCCGGGTCAAGTATATCGGGGCGATTGGTGGCAGCCACGATAATAATGTTAACACCGGTATCGAAGCCATCCATCTCAGCCAGAATTTGATTCAGAGTTTGCTCCCGCTCATCGTGTCCTCCACCTAAGCCAGCACCACGATGTCGACCAACGGCATCGATTTCATCAATAAATATAAGGCATGGTGCGTTACGCTTGGCTTGTTCAAACAGATCTCTGACCCTGGCGGCACCCACGCCCACGAACATCTCCACGAATTCGCTACCACTAATAGAAAAGAAAGGTACCTGGGCTTCTCCAGCTATAGCTTTGGCTAACAAAGTCTTACCTGTTCCTGGTGGTCCTACCAGGAGCACTCCTCGGGGTACGCGTCCCCCCAGTGCCTGGAATTTCTGAGGGGACTTGAGGAATTCCACTATTTCCTGAACCTCTTCTTTCGCCTCTTCTGCGCCGGCTACATCGGCGAAAGTTACATCGGACTTCTTGTCGAGACTTAATCGGGCACGGCTTTTGCTGAAATTGAAAGCTTGTGTGCCTGCACCGCGAGCGGCACGGAAGAATAAGAAGTAAAATAATGCCCCAAGTAGCACAATGGGTAGAATGACTGTTAGTGCTATCGTTCCCCAATCAAAGCCACTAGGTTCAACGAGGAATGTTATTCCTTCTCCTTCCACTCCCAGGACTACGCCTTCATCTCTGAAAAAGTTGAGCAAGTCATAGGTAGTACCGTCAAAATGCGTCGTAATTATAACCTGATCACCTTCCAAGCCCTCGACCATCTCGCCATTCTGCCTGATGGTATCAATTTGCCCTTGTTTGGCACTCTCGGTAAACTCAGGCAGGCTTACTGGCGTAGGCCCTTCTGCGGACATAACACGGGTGAGTATCAGAGCCACTACCACTACTATAAGCAGTATGTAAAAAAATCCGCTACGCCACCATTTTACTTGCATATCTTTATCCTCGTCTCAATTATAGCAAATATATTGCAAACTGAAAAATTTTCCTCTCAAATTTACAAGTGACGCAGTATTGCAGCAGGGCTCTGATGCTGGGTACATTATTTTCAAAATATACATGGCAAGAATGTCTTGGTCAAATATTGGCATAGGTGGTATAATATTGAAGGAGGTTACGACCTTTCTGGAAGCTGAGAAAATAGCACGCTTGGCTAGCGAACTTGCTTCTGAGAAGCAAGCAAGTGATATCTCTATGCTGGATGTTAGAGCTTTGTGCTCTTTCGCTGACTACTTTGTTATCTGCACTGGCGATACTAAGCGGCATATTGAAGCTATCTGGCAGAGTATTAAGGAGGTACTAAAAACTAAAGGCGTCATACCTCATCACAATGAAGGGACTCCTGACTCAGGCTGGATGCTTGGTGATTTTGGTTCGGTTATTGTTCATATATTTGCTCCGTTAGAGCGCGACTACTATCAACTGGATAAATTGTGGGACAAGGCGACTCCTATAGTTAGAATTCAATAGAGCCACGTATCTAGTTCTCGGTTATAGTTGAGAATTTCCTCTGTTTTAAAGAACAATTCTATTTCCCTTGAGGCATTTTCGAGTGAATCAGAGCCATGTACTAAGTTATGTCCAATATCGATACCGAAATCGCCTCTGATAGTGCCACTACGGGCTTTGGCAGGATCAGTTTCTCCCATCACTTGTCGTATTATTTCCACCGCGTTTCCGCCTTGGAACACGGCGGCGATAATCGGGCTAGAAGCGATGAAGTTTACCAGATCATCGAAGAAAGCCTTGCCTTTATGAACAGCATAATGGCGTTGGGCTAGATTCTCGTCCATCCGTAACATCTTCATAGCTACGATCTTAAGCCCTTTCTCTTCCAGGCGAGAGATGATTTTACCGGCCAATCCTCGTTGTATAGCATCAGGTTTGATTAGAACTAGACTTCTCTCCATGACTTAAATCTCCTTTTTCTTATCTTGGCTCATTTCTAAATCCTAATAAGCAGGGTGATTAAATCCACGCTTTCCAAAGAATCAACTATTTTGTCAGCTTCTTGGAGGTTTTGTTGAGGCTGTGTGTTGGTTATGGCTAGGCATCTCATGCCCGCATTCTTGGCTGCTTTGACTCCCAGTGGGGAATCTTCTATTACCACGCAATCGTTGGGTATCACTTGCAGTTTCTTGGCAGCTGAAAGATATATCTGGGGACTGGGTTTACTTTCAGATACTTCTTGACCAGAAACAACACAATTGAAAATATCTCTCAAGTTAAATTCGCTAAGGACTAGGTCGATATTATCCTTGGGCGCTGAGGAAACCAAGCCTAATCTGAAATTCCCCTTCTTTATATCGTTCAACAGTCTTATTGCCCCGGGGAATGGCTTGATATTTCCTGTTGCTCTCCGTCGAAAATTCTCTTCTTTTTCCTTTACTATTATTTTGGCATCTCTTTCTGGTAATTCCCTGCCCATAATGGTGCTGACGATGAAGTCATTTCTGGCACCAAAGAGTTTTTTAAAGGCTTCTTCGGTGAATTCTATTCCCCTTTTTGCAAAAGTCTCTTGCCAGGCAGCGAAGTGGAAGTGATAAGAATCTGCTATAACTCCGTCCATGTCCCAGAGGATTGTCCTTTTTGACCGTCTCCAGACGTAGAATAAGAAGTTACCATCGACGATGATTGTATCGTCCTTGAGAGTGAGCACTCCTTTAGTTTCCACGAGCCGTTTTGTCAGTTTGGTGACCCAGGCAGAGGCTTTGATGGGCTCATTAATAGGTGCTACCTGTTTAAATCTTATCTCGCTCTTAGCAGTAACGCCAAGCTCAATCCCGTGACAAAGCATCGCGTAGGCAGTTACTTCATCAAGTAGGGTGTATAGAATGCCGCCATGAATCACGTTGTCCCAACCTTGATGAAATTTTCCGGCAGTAAACTCCGCAGTGACTTTGTACCCGTCCTGAGCAGGTTTCAATTTCAGCCCTATAGGATTCTCCTGGCTACAGGCAAAACAGAACCTTGCGGTATTTTCGACATCTAATTTGGGCATTTCCATTTCTTGTTACTCTTTGCTCTAACTTCGGGTGATAAAAAGGGAGCTCTATCCCTAGGCTTGGTTATATGAGGAGGGCGGAGGTATAATGGCTGTAACGTGACGGGGTCATCTTGTTCCCCTTTGTCCAATTTTTGCCAACCTAATATAACCAACGAACTGACTCGCCATAGATGATTACTTCGGGCAATTATTGCTTGCCTGCCTAGGTTTTGCTGCATTTCATTTACTACGTCTGGAGGGATTTCGCCACAAAAAAGTGTTTTCTGCTTAATTCGATGATGCAAGGCTTTAACTGTGGTTAGATTTTCCTGCTCCAAGCATTTCCATTCATTATCTTTTTGCCTATAAAGGGCAGTGGCTATTTCCTCGCGACCAGCCTTGGTAATAGGACGCAGAGGGAGTCCAGTAAATGCAAAAGGATAGGCTTCAGTCTCTAGTGTATTTATACCAAGCAAAGGAATATTTAAGACGGACGCCAATCCTTTAGCGGTGCTTATACCTACTCGAAGCCCATTAAAGCTCCCTGGACCTTTGGATACAATAATCGCGTCTACAGAACCCAGCTCCACCTTGGCTTGTTGTAGCAGGCAAACTAAATTCGGCAACAATTGCATTGTATGGTTTCGTGCTGTTTGCCAGGTTAGCGAAGCCAATAACTCACCTTTATGAGATACGGCAACACTGGAGATACTGGACGAAGTGTCAATAGCCAATTCCATATTAAAACTCTGATTTATAAACTCTGAAGAAACGCCTCAAAACATAAAGAGCAAAAAAGCGACAGATTAAAATTTGAAGGTTTAGCATTTTGTATGCAGAGCCGTAATTTCCTCTCTTTTTTGGAGTTGTCTTACTAATTCATAATAGCGCTCGCCCTGGGGTTTCAGCCAAATAAGCCGTCCTGTCTCGGAAGCAGGAATGTAGTGTATGGTGATAAGTAGATTATCACGAGGTATTACCTGCAATCCATTATCTGCCCATTCAACGACACACACTCCATCGCCGGAAAGATACTCCTCCAATCCCAGGGCAGCAATTTCTTCAATATTATTAAGGCGGTAAAAATCAATGTGGTACAAGGGAAGTCGACCATGATACTCCCTGAGGATGACGAAAGAGGGACTGAAGGCATATTCTTGAACATTAAGGCCTCGAGCAATGCCTTGAACAAGACAAGTTTTGCCGGCTCCCAACTCACCTACAAGAAGGAAAACGTCAGCTTCCTGGGCCATTTCCCCTAGGTAGGTACCTAAAAGCTGAGTTTGTTCAGAGCTACGCGAATTTAGCTTCAGGCACTCCATGTTTAAAGTGCTCCCAGCCGCTTTTCTTGTAAGGGATGATAATTCCCTTACTATCCACTACGGTTACTCGTGCGGGTAACTTCTCTGTTGTTATCTCGCCGATTACAGTTACCGGGCAATCCAAGGCTTGCTTTACTCGGGCGACGGTGGTCTCGTCAGCGGTAAAAAGAAGCTCATAATCTTCTCCACCGGATAAAGCCAGCTCTTGATAGTTAATGAAATTTGCGGTAACTACAGGGTGTGCTGGCACTTGTTCTATCTTTATCTTAGCATTGACTTCGCTTGATTCACATATATGGTCTAGGTCAGCAATAAGCCCATCGCTGATATCTATAGCTGTTTTAACTCCTTGTTTGAGTAAGATTTGCCCTTCTTTTACTTTTGGCAGGGGTCTGAAGTGAGCTCGTCTCAGGATATTGCTTATTTCGGGATCTAAGATGAGGTTTCCTTTGAACATTTCCAGGCTAGCTGCTGACAATCCCAGGTATCCTGTGACAGCTATTTGCTCACCAGGAGAAGCCGTTGATCTCTTAAGTATGACTTCACTTTCGGAGCAGCCTATGATTGTTACAGTGATAATTACATTGGGAGCGGTAGCTACATTACCCCCAACTATGGCCACTCCAAATTCTCGGGCGAGATGCATCATGCTGTTAATGCATTTGGAGATATCTTCTACGTCCACTTCGCCTGGCAATGCCAGAGAAAGCAGAGCGAACTTGGGAATACCACCCATGGCAGCTATATCACTTAGATTTACAGCCAGTGCTTTCCAGCCCAGTTCTTCCCAGTTAATGACGTCGAGGTTAAAGTGTATATCCTGGACTAGAGTATCCGTAGTAGCTAACTGTATGCGATTATCACTTTGCCAGGCGGCGGCATCATCGCCGATGCCCACGATCACTTCTTGCCACGGAGTATGTCCAAGATTTTGGTATCTAGTGATATTGCCGCGTATGAGGTCGATCAAGCCAAATTCTCCCAACTCAGATACTCTCATCGTTAGAATTATAACACTGGCTGCGTTTAACATTCTAGCGGTCATGTATAATGGACTCTTACACCGCAGGTCTTGTTGTCATTTTGTTCAATGTGGTATAAAATCTAGGGATGCGTGATTACGAACTTGTAGCTCTAATTAGTCCCGAAGTTGATGAGGAGGGAGTGTCCAGAATCGTAGATAAGGTGTCCCAATCTATTGATAGCCGTGGTGGGGTCGTGGAGGATATAAAAGAATGGGGGAAAAGAAAACTAGCTTACCCAATCAGAAAATTCATGGAAGCTGATTATATTCTAGCTCGCTTTAAGCTAACACCAGAATCAGTTAAGGAACTTGAAGGAGAAATTAGTGCTTCCGGGGATATTTTGCGACATCTTGTAGTAAGAATTGAGAACTAATATGGCAAGCTTGAATAAAATAACGCTAATCGGCAATGTGGGTAGTGATCCTGAGATGCGGTACACGCCCAATGGAAAAGCGGTTACCTCTTTCCGCATGGCTACCAATTATCGCTATAATAGTCCTGATGGAGAACGTAGGGAAGAAACAGAATGGTTTAGAGTGAACGTTTGGGGTAAACAGGCTGAAAGCTGTAATCAATTTTTATCTAAAGGGAAACGGGTTTATGTGGAAGGAAGATTACGTTCTCGGAATTGGGAAGGGCAAGATGGACAGATGCGTACTAGCCTTGAAGTGTCTGCAAATCGAGTAATTTTCCTCGACAGGACAGCTGCCGTATCACTTCCTGAAGAGGGAGAGGTTGAGCCCGAAGATTTGCCTTTTGACTAAAATGAAGGAGAGAAGAAACTTGGCTAATCCTAGAAGAACAAGAGGTACAAGGACCTTTGTCACCAGGCCGGCCATCTGCCTCTTTTGTAAGGGACAGATGAAAATCGACTATAAAGATGTTTCTATGTTATCTCGTTATATTTCCAATCAGGGTAAAATTGTATCGCGACGAAGGAGTAGAACATGTGCTAAACACCAGAGAGGCTTAGCACACGCTATAAAGAGAGCTCGTTATCTCGCTATGTTACCTTACGCGCCAACTCATATTTGGAAAACAGGAGGCGTCGGCCTATCCCGTTCGACAGTCTGAAGAAATGCCAAAACGAACCTATCAACCTAAAAGAATTTCCCGGAGGCGCAGCTTAGGTTTCCGTGCTAGAATGGCTACCAGAGCTGGAAGAAGAGTGCTTAAAGCGAGACGCCTTAAGGGGAGGTATAGGCTGACTCCAGTTTAACTCTATCCTGTGAAGGAGTCCCGATCTTTAACTAATAGAGCACAATATACTTTGGTTTATCGCCAAGGTAGAGCATGGGTAACCGCTTTACTGGTGATGAAAGCGATGCCCAATGGTCTTAGTCTAAGTCGATATGGTTTTGCTGTGACAAGAAAAGTAGGTAAGGCGGTACAGCGTAATCGCTTGAAGAGGCTACTGAGGGAAATAATGAGGCTGCAATCGCTAAGAACGGGATGGGATATTGTAATTATTGCTCGGCCTGCAGTAGTTAATGCTGACTACCACCAGCTACAACAGGAAGTAACGCGGCTTCTAAGTCGGGCAAAATTATTGGAAAACAAGAATGGCTCAATTAGCTCTGGGGTTAATTAAATTGTACCAGAACACTATATCGAAAGTTCTACCTAGTGTTTGTCGTTTCCAGCCTACATGCTCGCAGTATGCTGTTGAGGCAATTAAGAAATATGGTTTTGCTCGAGGTAGCTGGATGGCAGCCAAGAGGATAACGCGATGTAATCCCTTCACTGAAGGTGGTTACGACCCCGTTCGCTAGTTATAAAATGAAGAAAGCAAAGATATTACTCCTCATTGTAATTGTCCTTTTGCCCTTGACACTGGCTTCTTGTTCTCCATGGGGAAGTCAGTCAGCGGGGGGATGGGCAGGAACATCGGTCTACGAGGGCACTGTTTATGCGGGCACCCTGGATGGGAGGGTGGTTGCCGTAAATTCGTCAACTGGAAATCTGGAATGGGCTTATTCCATCGCCCCGGTCACGTCACCCTCCAGCGGTTTATCATGTGGCGATACATCGATCCCAACTGCGATATATGGTACCCCTGTTGTAGATAGGGATTTAGTTTACATTGGCACATATAGCGGCGAAGTATTTGCCTTAAACACAGCTGACGGCGAGCACACATGGGTTTACCCCCCGAAAGGTGAAGGTTATATGGGAGCTGTTGTGGGTAGTCCTGTTATAGCTAACGGAATTATCTATACTAGTAGCTCGGATGGCAAGATTTATGCTTTAAATACAAGTAGTGGCAAGTCTAGGTGGGAAACAGACCGTACCTTGGCTGACAAGCTGTGGACAAGCCCCACGGTCGTCGGTAGTACCCTCTACGTTAGCACTTTCGATGGTTATATCTATGCGCTATCGTTGGACACGGGCGGTTTATTAGACTGGTCTTTTGAATCAGACGCAGGTTTTTCCTCTCCGCCAGTGATTTACGAAAACGCCATATTTGTGGGCTCTTTTGACCGCCATCTTTATGCCATAGAAATGGGCGGAAATGAATCTAAATGGAAGTTTCCCCGAGAAGAACCAGCCGGCAATTGGTTCTGGGCGTCTCCTGTAATCGGTGAGGGCATTGTTTATGCTGGCTGTCTCGATGGCTTAGTCTATGCTATTGAGGCAGAAACAGGAGAAAAATTATGGGAATTTAACGCTGAAGATCCAATAGTTACTTCACCTGTCATTATGGATGACATGCTGATTGTGGTAGACGAATCAGGCACTGTATATGTTTTTGACCTGAGCGCCGAGTTTGGAGGTGAGGCAGCGCCATTGAGAACTGTCTCAATTGGTGCTGATGTAAGAAGTTCCTTCTGTGCACAGGATGGTCTAGTGTATATTCGAGGTGAGGATAACCGGGTATATGCACTAGATATTGATGCGGGTGTGGTAATTTGGAACCTTAATCTGGCTGTTGAGGAGTAAAGATCAGAACGCATGGCAGTTTGGTATTTAATCATAGCTAACCCGGTACTAAATGTACTGGTTGCATTAACCCAGCTTGTGGGTGGTAACTTCGGCTTAGCAATCATCGCCCTTACTGTGATCGTTCGTTTGATCTCGTGGCCTCTTACCAAGCGACAACTCAACTCCACTAAAGCCATGCAGGAGATGCAGCCGAAGATTCAGGAGTTGCAGAAGAAATATGGTAAAAATCAACAGAAGCTTCAGCAAGAGATGATGAAGCTCTATAAAGAAGCCGGAATTAACCCACTGGGCTGCATATGGCCTATGCTGGTTCAATTCCCTATATGGATTGCTCTATATCAGGCTATTATGAGCGCTCTGGCTACCACTCCTGAGAGCTTGCTTGGTATAGCTCAGCGTCTTTATTCTTGGGGCATAGTGAATCAAGCGATTCCATTGAGCAGTAGGTTTTTGTGGCTCGATTTAAGCCAGCCTGACCCTTATTTTATCTTAGCTATCTTTGTTGGTGGCACAATGTGGGTACAACAGAAGATGACCACCGCACCGGCTGTTGACGCAAGGCAGCAATCCACAAACAGGATGATGACATTGATGATGCCCCTTATGTTTGGTTTCCTTACGTTGATGTTCCCCAGCGGCTTGGCCCTCTACTGGGCAGTATCCAATATAATTGGTATCATAACCCAATATTTCGTTACTGGTGGCTGGGGCTACCTTAGACCCGGTTCTCTGTCCCAGCCGAGATAGTGAAGAGAAATTAAACCAGGATTCTTGAGACGAACGCAAATTGTGCTTGTACCAAAATAAATTCACTGTATGGAATTTGCAATATGGACGGAATTGAGATATCAGCTGCAACGGTAGAACAGGCAATAGAGAAAGCAGAGGCACAGCTAGGACTGAGCCGAGACCAATTTGAGGTTGACGTAGTTAGAGGGGAAATGTCGGATATTGCAGGAGAAGGAGGCGAGGAGGCTTTAATCAGGGTGAATCCGGTAACTCTACCCGAAGAAGAAGCAGTCAAGGTAGTTACAGAAATTCTGGATACTCTGCTTGGATTGCTGGGCGTAACAGGCAAGGTTGAAATACTATCCGATGAGATACCTCTGGATTTGGATATCGAGGGTGATGATTTGGGTATCCTGATTGGTAGGCGAGGTCAGACGCTGGCTTCCTTGGAATATATCACCAAGCTCATGGTAGTTGGAAGGTTAAGGACCTGGATACCACTAACTATTGACGTGGCGGGATATAAGAAACGACGTCGTGATTCCTTGCAGAGGTTGGCCTTATATCTAGCTGAGCAAGTGAAATCAAGGCGCCGTGCTATAACAATGGAGCCAATGCCTGCCGACGAACGCCGCATTGTACATCTAACTTTGGCTGATAACCCGGATGTAACAACTCAGAGCATGGGTGACGGTGAAAATAGGAAGGTGGTTATTTTGTTGAAGCAGGATTAGCCATGTTCCGGGAAGTAAGCACTAAGATTAACTTTGTTCAATTAGAAAACGATATCCTTCGCTTCTGGAAAGAACAAAGAATTTTCAACAAGAGCATCGAAAGAAGAAAAGAGGGACCGCATTACGCCTTCTACGAAGGTCCACCTACCGCCAATGGTAGCCCGGGTGTTCATCATGTACTGTCTCGTCTTTATAAGGATGTTGTTTGTCGCTATAAAGCAATGAAGGGTTATCATGTGCCAAGAAAGGCAGGGTGGGATACCCATGGCTTGCCAGTTGAGTTAGAGGTGGAAAACTCTCTTGCCCTTACCAGTAAAGATCAAATTGAGGAATATGGAGTAGCTCGATTCAATGAGCGTTGTCGCCAGAGCGCTTTCAAATATATTGAGGAATGGGAAGCTATGACTGAGCGGCTTGGGTACTGGCTAGACATGGAGCATCCTTACATAACCTTAGATAATAACTATATTGAATCCTGCTGGTGGATAATAAAACAGCTCTGGGACAAGGAGTTGATATATCAGGGCTATAAAGTAACACCGCATTGCCCTAGATGTGGCACCTCCCTTAGCTCGCATGAAGTAGCTCAGGGTTACCGAGATGATGCTGAAGATCCATCGATTTACATAAAGTTTAAGCTCATACCCAGTTCAGTTGAGGAAAGAACACAACTCCATTCTGTTCTCCCGCCTTCTCATATATCAAAGAAGCCGGCATTTTTCTTGGCTTGGACCACGACTCCATGGACACTACCCGGCAATACAGCTTTGGCAATTGCTCCTGATGCTGAGTATAGTGTGATGGAAAGCGGCCAGAATTATCTCATTCTAGCCACAATACTTGTAGATAGGGTCGGGTTGGAGGGGTATACCACATTAGGAGTTACTTTGGGCAAAGATCTTGTGCATCTTGAATATGAGCCTTTGTTTAATCCTCACAGTTTTGCTGTACCACGTCTGGACTTGCCAACACTCTGTCTGAAGGAAGCACCAGAGAACTTAACATATGCTGTAATCGGCGCTGATTTCGTCTCCATGGATGAGGGTACCGGTATAGTTCATATTGCTCCGGCTTTTGGAGAGATCGATTTTGATATTGGGATGAACAAGGGACTTGATTTCGTTCAACCTGTGGATTTGGAGGGCCAAGTTACGGGCACCTATCCCTTTGCAGGCAAGTTTGTCAAGGATGCGGATCCTTTCATTATTGATGACCTTAAATCACGTGGTTTGCTGTACCGCAGCGAGAAGATTATTCATACATACCCTTTCTGCTGGAGATGTGAAACACCCCTTCTCTATTATGCCAAGCTAGCTTGGTATATCAAAACAACAGCGGTGAAAGAAGAGCTTATCTCTGGCAATGCCGAAGTAAACTGGCACCCCGCTTATATTAAGTATGGCCGTTTTGGTGATTGGCTGGAGAACAACGTTGATTGGGCTTTTTCCCGGGAGAGATATTGGGGAACTCCGCTCAATATTTGGCGCTGTGAAGCTTGTGTCACCCCTGAATCTCCTACTCCTACTTATCAGTGTATTGGCAGCTTGGATGAATTAAGAGCACAGTCGAATGTCAGTGGCTTGACTACACCTTTGGATTTGCACCGTCCCTATATGGATGAAATTACCTTCGCCTGTCCTAAGTGCGGCAGCAGAATGCAGCGTGTTCCTGAGGTAATTGATGCGTGGTTTGATTCTGGAGCTATGCAGGTAGCTCAGTGGCATTATCCTTTCGAGAATAAAGACAAGTTTGGGCAAAATTCTCCCGCGGATTTTATTTGCGAAGCGGTGGATCAAACCAGGGGCTGGTTTTATAGCTTACATGCCATATCAACTCTACTTTTCAGTTTCCCTTGTTTCAAGAATGTCATCTGCCTGGGACACGTTGTCGATGCTCAAGGCGAGAAAATGAGCAAGTCGAGAGGTAATGTAATCGATCCCTGGTCTGTGTTCAATAATTACGGTGCTGATGCGCTGAGGTGGTATATGCTGGTTTCTACTCCAGGGGAAGACAGCCACCGTTTTTCTAATAAGGTACTTGAAGAGACAATACGTAAATTTCTCCTAACTTTGTGGAATACATATTCCTTTTTTACTCTTTACGCTAACATTGATCGATTTGAGGCCCAGCCTTTGACGGCTGCTAAGGATCAGACCGAAGCTTGTACGAAACTGGATATATGGATTATATCCGAACTTAATCGTCTGATAAGCGTAGTTTCTAAATCGATGGATGATTATAATCCTACTGCTGCGGCACGCAGAATTGAAGAGTTTGTGGATAATCTTTCTAACTGGTATGTGAGAAGAAACCGCCGGCGATTCTGGAAAGGCGAGAACGATGCCAATAAATTGGCTGCATATACGACGCTATATCAGTGCCTGGTGACTTTATCTCACTTATTAGCTCCATTTGTACCATTTATTGCTGAAGAGCTTTATCAAGATTTATTTCGCTCTGTTGATCCTCAAGGCAGAGAAAGTGTTCATATAACCGATTTCCCCGTAGCGGATGAGACGAAAATCAGTGAGAAATTGAACAGCGAGGTTGAACTGGCTATGAGGATAGCGAGCCTGGGTAGGGCAGCGAGGGCAAAGTCTGGCATAAAGGTGCGTCAACCATTGGGTGAAGCGGTGGTGATTGTGGAAACTAAGGGAGAGAAGGAAGCCTTGGAGAGTCTGGTTGGAGAGGTAATGGAAGAGATCAATGTTAAGCAAATTGTGGTCTTTAGTGAAGCAAGCGCACGAGAGAAATTTACATCGGACTTGCCAAATTACAGTGTGGCTAGTGATGCTAAGTACTCGGTGGCAATGAGCACTGAATTACCTCCTGAGTTAGTCGCTGAAGGTGTAGGTAGAGAGCTTGTACGTCATCTTCAGAATATGCGTCGAAATGCCAAGTTCAATATAACAGACAACATCATTACCTATTATCAGACAAAGGAACCATTAGTCAGGCAAGTAATGGATAATTTCGCTGACTATATTAAGCAAGAGACATTGTCTCGGGAACTCATAGATAGCTTACCGCCTGACGGAGCTTATAGTGAAAAATTCAGTATATCGAATAGAGATGTCTTTTTGGCGATCAAAAAGACAGACCCTAAACAGGTTTAAAGATCAGATTTACAGATCTAAAACAAGCGGGTCTTGGATGCTGAATTAGGGATTTGCACTTAGCAAGCCTATCCTAGGAAGTGGGGTATTCTACGAGTCTCGCTGAGGTTGTTTCAGTATTTTCACCTCTAACAAAGATTATCTCCACATCTTCGCTAATTTCGCTGGCTCGGATGGCCCGGACTAGATCGGCAATATCACTTACTTCCTGGCCTCCAAAGTTGATGATGATATCATCCTCCATTAACCCCGCAGTATCTGCAGGGCTGTCGGCAACTATTTCTACAATAAGCGCTCCATTATCCACAGAAAGGTTCATTGTCGCAGCTAGCAAGGGGTTCACCGTTTGCGCCCACACACCCAGCCAAGGGTGAGTAATATGACCATAACGAATCAGATCCTGAATAATAGGCTTGGCTTCATCACTGCTTATGGCAAAGCCTATACCTTCAACTTCGGACGCTACTATTTTGATGCTTGTAATACCTATCACCTCACCAGACATATTCACCAATGGACCACCACTGTTGCCGGGATTAATAGCCGCTGTAGTTTGAATCAAACCGTAGAGTGTATTTCCGTCAATGTTAACAGATACATTTAAACGGCTGACTATACCCTGAGTTACTCCACCGCCACCTCCCAGAGCATTTCCGATAGCTAACACCCAATCACCAACAGATAATAAGCCTGAGTCACCCCAATACGCATGAGGTAAATCTGTGGCGTCTATCTTTATAACAGCAAGGTCAGATAGCTGGTCAGTGCCTACTATATTCGCTGAAAAGATTCTACCATCGTCCAACTCTACATAGATGCTCTGGGCATTTTCCACTACATGGTTGTTGGTGACAATATATCCTTTATCATCGGTTATAATGCCGGAGCCAACGGTATATTCCGTACTCTCACCGAGGAAGGAGGATACACTTATCTCTGTAGTCAGGGAAACAACCGAGGGCATTACCTTTGCCACCACCGTGGAAAAATCAGGGAGGGCAGTAGATGGCTCGCTATCCGGTGGAAACGCCCAATCGGGATCAATGTACTGAGTTGAATTGTGAAATTGAGAAGGACTGGTTGTTGCGAAAGGGAATAAAGCCCAAAGCACGATACCCAATGCTACCGCTCCTAATATTGCGAAACCCAGTATGTATCTTTTAGACATTTCTAATTACACTTATTATAGCATTGACGGATTGCGTGCAGGAAATCCATACTGGAATTCATGGTAGAGGGTGCCGAATCATTTGAACGGAGCAGGCTTGACAATCTGGAATCTCAATCTTTATAATGAAAAGAAACCCGGGTTTGCTTCACCCTTTAGGATCGACCTACAAGATTTGACTTTCCCTATAGCTCTTGTAATAAGCAGTGAGTAAGTATATTTTCGTTACTGGTGGCGTAGTTAGTTCTGTCGGGAAGGGGATTTCGGTAGCTTCCATTGGAAAAATACTAAAAAGTCGTGGTATCTCTGTGTCAGTGCAGAAGCTAGATCCTTACTTGAATGTTGACCCGGGCACAATGTCTCCCTATCAACACGGTGAAGTATTTGTTACTAAGGATGGTGCCGAGACTGATCTTGATTTGGGCCACTATGAGAGATTTATTGGAGTGGAACTGACGCAGGCTTCTAATGTAACTTCCGGTCAGGTCTACTCTGAAGTAATTGCTCAGGAGAGGCGAGGCGATTTCTTGGGAGGTACAATCCAAGTGGTACCCCATGTAACCAATGAAATAAAGAACAAGATAAGGAAAGTATCTGAAATATCCAAAGCGGACTTGGTTATTGTGGAAGTTGGCGGCACTGTAGGAGATATTGAAGGACAACCATTCCTCGAAGCTATAAGGCAAATGAGAAAAGATGAAGGCAAGGATAATGTACTATATGTTCATGTCACCTTCTTACCGCACATCGCTGCCACCGATGAGCTAAAAACCAAGCCTACCCAACATAGTGTTAACGAACTAAGAAGAATGGGTATTCAACCGGATGTTATAGTTTGTCGCAGTGATACAGAGATATCGGAGGGAACAAAGGACAAAATATCGCTATTTTGCGATGTAGATAAAGAGGCGGTTATTGCCCTGGTTACCAGTGGAACTATCTACGAGGTGCCCCTGTTACTCGAGGACGCAGAGTTAGGGGAATTCATAGTTAGCAGATTGGGATTAAAAGCCCATAAGAGTAACCTGGAAGAATGGCGAGATATGGTAGCAAGGTTGAAAACTCCTAAAGAGCCTGTAATCATTGGATTAGTAGGTAAATATGTGGAACTCAGAGACGCGTATTACTCGGTGCGAGAAGCATTATGCCACGCGGCATTGGCTCACAATCGTGAAGTGAAGATAGAATGGTTAGATTCTGAGGAATTGGATGGTACAGCCGATGATAAGCTTGGACAAGTTCAGGGCATAATCGTACCTGGCGGGTTTGGTTATCGGGGTATTGAAGGTATGGTGAAGGCCGCCAAGTTTGCCCGAGAAAGAGAGATGCCTTACCTGGGTTTATGCCTAGGGATGCATATTATGGTAATCGAGCTTGGTCGTCATGTTTTTCGAAGCGAAAAGGTGAATTCCACCGAGTTTGATGCTGTCAGTACTTATCCCGTTATTGACCTCCTGCCAGAACAGCGTAGCGTGGAGGAAAAGGGAGGGACTATGAGGCTAGGGACTTATCCCTGCCATCTGGTAGCGGGAACGACGGCGGCTCATGTCTATGGCACTGAAATAGTCTATGAAAGGCATCGCCATCGTTATGAATTCAATAATAACTTCCGCCAGCCATTAGAGGAGGCTGGTCTCGTGGCATCTGGGTTATCCCCAGACGGAAGGCTAGTGGAAATTACTGAATTAAGAGATCATCCCTGGATGGTTGCCTGCCAGTTTCATCCTGAGTTCAAATCTCGGCCGGATTATCCTCATCCGTTATTCTTGGGATTTATTGGGGCAGCCAAGGAGACACTCGTTGAAGGTGCTCAGACAAGCCTACCTTTAAATTAAGAAGATGAAGATATTTTTAGATACTGCCAATATAGAGCATATACGTCATGGCGTAAAACTAGGGGTTGTTACGGGGGTAACGACCAATCCAAGCATTGTATCCAGAGAAGGCAAGGTTGATTACCGAGGATTAGTCCAGGAAATCTGCTCTATTGTCCCTGGTCCAGTATCTACTGAGGTATTGAGTCAGGACGCTCAAGGAATGGTGGCCGAGGCCAGAGAAATAGCCAAATGGGCAAAGAATATCGTAGTTAAGATACCAGCTAGCCTTGAGGGAGTAGAAGCAACCTCAGTGCTAGCCAGTGAAAACATAAAGGTTAATTTTACTTTGTGCTTCACTTTGAACCAGGCTTTGTTGGGTACGGCAGCAGGCGCAACATTTGTGAGTCCTTTTGTGGGCAGATTGGACGATATTGGTGAGGATGGTATGAGTGTAGTAGCCGATATTGTGGAGTACTTGGACTATTATCAACTACCTACTCAAGTTATCGCCGCTAGTATCAGACATCCTCAACATTGTTTAGCAGCAGCTAAGGTTGGCGCTCATATTGCCACAGTGCCCTACGGGGTAGTGCTACAAATGGTACGACACCCTTTAACAACTATCGGTATTGAACGCTTTAAGGATGACTGGAAAAAAGTGATGGAAAGAGAAAGTCTGCTATAGAAGCCCCACAAAAATATAAGAAAGCATTTGAAAAGAGGCTAATATGATAACTATGGCACAACTAGAAAGCAAGAATCGGGATGGACTGGAGGCATTGGCTAAGGAATGTGGCATCAGTGGCTACTCTGCTTTGAAAAAATCCGAGCTTATCCAACGTATCCTGGAGACGGAAGCCCAGCAACAGGGAAATATGTTTGTGACAGGTGTCCTGGAGACCATCAGCGAAGGATATGGTTTCCTAAGACAGGAAACTTTCCGTCGTGGTGCTAATGATATCTATGTATCCAATTCCCAGATCCGCCGTTTCAACTTAAGAGATGGTGATGTTCTTTATGGTCAGGCTAGACCTCCTAAAGAAAGCGAGAAATATTACAGCCTACTTCGAGTAGAGAGTATAAATGGACTCGACGCTGAATTAGCAAGGACACGCCGCAATTTCGGTTCGCTGACGCCCACATTCCCTGACAAGCTTATCGACCTGGAAACAACGTCGGAAGAGATATCCACTCGTCTGATCAATCTTGTGGCGCCTATAGGCAGGGGGCAAAGAGGGCTTATTGTATCGCCACCTAAGGCAGGAAAGACTGTGCTTCTTCAAAAGATTGCCAATGCCATTAGTACTAACTACACCGATATTCACCTCATGGTCTGCCTTATTGGAGAGAGACCTGAAGAAGTGACTGATATGAAGAGGTCAGTTAAAGCTGAGGTTATTGGTGCCACTTTTGATGAAGCGGTGGAAAGCCAGACTCGGGTAGCGGAATTAGCATTAGAGAGAGCCAAAAGGTTAGTAGAAACGGGCAAAGATGTGGTCATACTACTTGATGGTATTACCAGACTTACAAGAGCCTACAACTTAGCCCTGCCGCCCAGTGGGCGTACTTTATCTGGCGGTATTGATTCAACAGCCTTGCATCCTCCCAAGCGCTTTTTCGGTACTGCTCGCAATATTGAGGAGGGTGGAAGTCTGACCATAATTGCTACTTGTCTTGTAGATACGGGCAGCCGTATGGATGACCTTATATATGAAGAATTTAAGGGAACAGGTAACATGGAACTCCATTTAGACAGAAAATTATCTGAGCGAAGAATTTTCCCGGCTATAAACATTACACCCAGCAGTACAAGAAGAGAAGAGCTTTTGTTGGATGAAAATACCTTGAAACAAGTATGGCTCCTCAGACGTGTTGTCACTATGATAGATAGTGATTCAACTAATCACGGCGAGCCTACACAAAGAATATTGGAGCGGCTGGCCAAGACGAAGAATAACGTTGAATTCTTGGCTACTCTATCTAAAGATATGTAGGGGTTACTTTATTGTCGCGGTTGCTACTGCAAATGAAGTGAAGACGCGAAGGAATCCCGGTTGGCTGGATAAGTTTAAACTTGGGGCCAAGAGAGCCTTGGGTATGAATATGTTCATCTGTGAAAGCTGTAAATGGAACTGGAGAAGTGCTTGTCACCGTCCTGAGCGTCCCAATGCCACCTGGTGCCCTGATTACACAAAGAGGGGGAAATAATCAACTTCGCAGTTGATACAGGGAACTGAATCTCATCCTATTGAAGCAATCGTCCTGCAGGGTTTTGCCTGTGAAGAAAAGATATTCAATGCGGCGTAAGCAACCCTGCAATTAGTTAAAAAATCAGCAAATATTGGCTTCTTAACATCTTATCTTCTATTTAAGCTGGTCTCTTGAGTAGTTGAGAACTCTACGGGCTGTGACCAGCATGTTAATCTGCCCCGTTCCCTCGAAGATATCATTTATCTTGGCATCGCGCATCCATTTCTCAAGCAGGTACTTTCGTGAATAGCCCAGCGGTCCCATAATCTCAACTGCTTTCTGAGTGATTTTAGTGACAGCAAGGCCGGCCTTGGCCTTAGCCATTGATGCCTCCAGGTTATTCGGCTGAAACTGGCTCATCATCCATATAGCTCGCAAGGTAAGCAGCTTGGCTGCTTTGTAATTCGCTTCCATTTCTATTATGTCGCGTTCCAGTGCGGTGAGCTTCCACTTGGGAACGCCATAGCGTATCTTTATACCTTCTTTCTCCAGGGCTTCTTTAACAAAATCCAGGGCAGCACGTCCAACACCTATAGCCATGATAGCTACAATGGGTCGTGTGGCATCAAAAGTCGCCATTGCACCTTTGAAACCCTTGGTTTCCGATTTGTCTACCTTTTTTACTTCAGGGTTGCCAAGTATGTTGTCAAAAGGAATGCGACAATTGTCAAAAATGATAGTAGCCGTGTCACTGGCTCTGATTCCGAGCTTTTTCTCCAGCTTTTCAATTCTCATTCCTGGAGTTCCCGCCGGCACCACAAAAGATTTCATGCCAGCTCGTCCTGCTGATTTGTCCACAGTCGCCCAGACTATAACAAGGCCACCAGGACTTTCTGCAGCGCGTTTCCCCCAGGTGACGAAGATCTTCTCACCGTTCAATACCCATTCGTCACCGTCACGCACAGCGGTGGCACTGATAGCGGCAGTATCCGAGCCAGCGTGTGGCTCGGTCATTGCCATAGCACCCCATTTCGGCTCTCCTTCATTGAAGTTACCCAAGAATCGTGATAATTGCTCTTTGGTGCCCGAAGCAAAAATCGCAGCACCCCCGAGTCCTGGACCAGGAACACATAAGAAAAGACCGGCGTCTCCCCAGCATAGCTCTTCGATTCTAAGAGCCGCTGTGACGTCTAGACCTAGAGCTAATGTGCCTTTGTTTCTTTCTCCCCATGTCTTATCAATGAGTTCTCGTGGGCTTTCGTGTTCATGCTCGTCATAGTGGCGGCTTATGGGCCGAAATAAGTCTTGTGCAAACTCGTGAGCTACATTTACTGCTTCTTTCTGTTCTGTAGTCGGTTCGAAATCTATCATTCCGTTATTCCTCCTTGTTATACTACGGCCATGCCATCAAAGGTGACAAATCCTCGTCCATTCCTGAACCAAAGTTCCGCCGGGTGCTCGCGTACATAACCATGGCCACCCAGAATCTGTACAGCACGGTCAGTTACCATTATAACCATATCGTCAGCATATGACTTTACGAGAGATGATTCTTTAGTCGCCTCTTCCTTTCGGTCCAATTTCCAGGCGGCCTCCCAGGTCATCAGCCTGGTTGCATCAATTTCAATTGCCATTTCCGCCAGCATGAAAGCGATTGCTTGACGCGAGGCAATTGGCTCCCCAAAAGCAGCACGTTCCTTCGCGTAATCCCTGGAGTATTCGAAGGCCGCTTTAGCTAATCCTACAGCCATTGCCGATAACGCCACTCGTGAGCAATTTATGATACGGTCAAAATCACATCCATCCACACCACCCAATCGGTTATCTTTAGGAACGCGACAATCCTCCAGCTTGAGCTCGTATGTAGCCAGAGCTTTTATACCCATATTACTCTCCCGTTCGCTAATCTCGAGTCCTTTTGTACCTTTTTCAATGATAAAACCCTGACTGTTGCTGTCTTCTGCTGCATAAACGAGTAAAAAGTCGGCCTCAGTGACCAGTGGCACATAACACTTTTCACCATTAAGAACATACTCATTGCCCTCGAGTCGCGCAATGGTTGACAGGGAACAAGGGTCAAAACCAAAGCGTGGTTCAATAAGGGCGGCAGTAGCTACCTTATACTTCTCATCGCAGAAAAGCGGCAGATATTTCCTTCTCTGTCTATCCGTGCCCATCTCCAATATGGGATAAGAAAACAGAGCAGGGCAGAGGATATGCATCGCCATGGAAAGGTCTCCCCAGGCCAGTTCCTCAGCTATCAGCGATCCAGTGATAGCTGAGTGGTTCCCGCCGAATCCGCCGTATTCCTCAGGTATATTATTGGAAATGAGCCCCATTCTCCAGGCAGTATCTACAACACTGTCAGGGATCTCACCGCTCTCGTCACATTCCCGGTAGATTTTGCGCATTTCCTCACTGGCAAACTGTTTTACCATACTCACAATCATTTCCTGTTCTTCTGTTGGGCTAAAAGAAATCATATAAAACTCCTTTCCCTAGACATACTGGTTTCAACATGTCTTCACTTAAATCATTCTAGTTCTTTTGTGGCATAATTCCCTTATTAAGATTATAAGAAACGTTGTATTATAAATGGCACAGGAAGGAATTGTAAAGGACTTGCTGATGTGCAAAACACACAGCAGAGACTAGAGAAATGTATTGTTATCGAGGTAGAGTAAACCTCATCATTCTGTGCAAGCAAAGAATCTCCAAAATCTTGCAGCACCAAAATTCATTTGGATTCATCACAATGTCATTGCTGAAGGCCCTCTTGAAGACTCATTGACATTAAAGCTGACAGCTTCTAAAATCAAGAAGGTGAAAGGTAAGTGACTGGTGACGAACTGCGGGAACTTTTTCTAAGTTTCTTCCGGGACAAGGGGCACAAAATTGTCCCCAGCTCATCCCTGGTGCCTTACAAAGACCCGACTCTTTTATTGACCAGCGCCGGTATGGTGCAGATCAAGCCATATTACTTAGGATTGGAGATTCCCGCCAGCCGGCGATTGGTTTCCTGCCAGAAATGCTTCCGCACTACCGACATAGATTTGGTGGGTGACAGTAAGCACCTGACATTCTTCGAGATGCTGGGCAATTTCAGTGTCGGTGATTATTTCAAGAAAGAAACTATTTCATGGGCTTGGGAGTTTGCTACCAGGCATTTGAAATTACCGGAAGAACGGCTCTGGATAACGATTTACCTCGACGATGACGAAGCATTTGTCTATTGGCGACAACTGGGAATCTCTGCGGAAAGAATATTACGCTTCGACGAGGACGAGAATTTCTGGGGCCCAGTCGGCGATTCTGGCCCATGTGGGCCGGACAGTGAGATTCATTATGATATGGGTGAAGAGTTCGGCTGCGGCAAACCCGAATGTAAGCCGAACTGCGACTGTGGCCGCTTCTGCGAGATATGGAACTTGGTATTCACCCAGTATAATCAAGACCCAGAGGGACGGCGCACTCCTTTGGCGACACCAAACATTGATACGGGCATGGGAGTAGAAAGGACATTGGCTGTCATTCAGGGCAAGCCCTCTCCCTATGAAACGGACCTGTTTTCCCCTCTGGTGAATCACATCTGTCGCTTATCCAGGAAAGAGTACAGTCGGGATCAAGATCTTGACCAGGCGATTAGAATTGTGGCTGAACATTCACGCGGTATTGCTTTTCTCATTGCCGATGGCGTAATGCCCTCCAATGAAGGCAGGGGATATATCCTGAGGCGAGTACTCAGACGTGCTTCGCTCTTTGGCAGGAAACTCGGACTGGATGACCCTTTTCTTAACGAAATGACTGAGGTTGTCATCAACACTATGGGCCATGTATATCCCGAGCTTGTGACTAATCGAAACCTGATTAAGACCAAAGCTAAAACTGAGGAGGAGAAATTCGCTACTACCTTAGATACCGGACTTAACCTGGTGGAGAAGCTCATTGGTGAAGCTTCAGTTCAGGGGAGAGAGGGGCTCGAGGGCCGTGATGTATTTCAACTCTACGATACCTACGGCTTCCCCCCCGAACTGACTGCCGAGATTGCTCGAGAGAAGGGCTTGTCCATAGATTGGGAAGGTTTCCAGGGTGAGATGGGGAAGCAGCGGGAAAGAGCTAGGGGAGTGGTAGTGAAACCTGCGCCAGCGACAGCGGTGGCAACCACACACGGGCCAAAAGTTGTTACTAGCACCCGTTTTGTTGGCTATCGGAAATACCACTCCAAATCGAAGGTTCGCAATTTGATAAGTAACGAAACCTCTGTGCGAAGTGTGTCGGAAGGCAGTGAGGTTGACGTGATGCTTAGCAAAACCCCTTTCTATGGTGAGCTGGGCGGGCAGGTCGGCGATAGTGGTGAAATCAGTAGCCCTAAGGGAAAGATAGTCGTCACAAATACTATTAGGACTCCCTCCAATGTGGTTGTCCATCAAGGTAAAGTCGAAGGCGCTATATCTGTTGGCGATGAAGTGGAAGCCAAAGTTGATTCCACCCGCCGTCTGGATATCGCACGCAATCACACTGCGACGCATCTCCTGCAGGCTGCTCTAAAACGGATAGTGGACAGGCATATTGAGCAGAAAGGGTCATTGGTAGAGCCTGAGAAATTTAGATTTGATTTTTCCTATTTGGGACAGGTAACTGAAGAGCAGCTAAATGAAATCCAGAGGCAGGTTAATGAGTGGATACGACGGGACTTGAAAGCAGAAGCGAACGTACTCCCTTATAAGCAAGCCATTGCTGAGGGTGCTATCGCCCTATTTGAGGAGAAGTACGGAGAAGAAGTCCGAATGCTTGAAATCGGGAAGCCGGCAATAAGTAAGGAGCTCTGCGGTGGTACTCATGTGAATTCGACCGGAGAGATTGGCGTATTCTTGGTAACCAGTGGAAGCAGTATTGGTACAGGGCTGTATCGTATTGAAGCAGTAACGGGAAGAAAGGCTGAATCGCTAATTGAATCTCGGTTAACTGTCTTGCAGAGCATAGCCAGAGCAGTAGAGGGTTCGCTTGACGAGGTTCCCAACAAGGTGAGAACCCTTATCAATGAGCTGGAAACGGAGCGTAAGAGAGCGCTTTCACTGGAAAGGGAGCTATCGAGAAAAATGGCGGGGGACCTAGTCGATCAAGTCGAGCAATTGAATGGTGTGACGGTTCTGGCTACTAAGGTGCCAGCATTGAGCATGCCTAGCCTCAGGGAAATGGGTGATATATTGCGGGACAAGCTAAAGAGCGCCATTATAGTTTTGGCTACAGTCTATAATGGTAAACCCAACTTTTTAGCTATGGTGACTCCTGACCTGATAGCCAGGGGATTTCATGCCGGCGACATTATTAATCAAGTGGCCAAGGTTACTGGTGGGGGTGGTGGTGGTAAGGCTGCTATGGCTCAAGCTGGTGGGAAGAATCCCACCAAGGTTGACGAAGCCCTGAAATTAGTTCAAAAACTGGTTCAAAAGGTTTGATATGCGTAGCCTGGGGCTAGATATCGGTGACAAGAGGACCGGCGTGGCAGTAAGCGACGCCCTGGGGATTCTAGCTACTCCCCTAACCGTGATCGCCAGTGAAGACGAAAATGCCCTTATAAATGAGATTCTCAAGCTTGTGGAGCTGCATAAAGCAAATTGTATCGTAATTGGCTTGCCTCGTCGATTAGACGGCGAACTAGGAAAACAAGCTAATAAGGTAAAGGATTTCGCCGACAAATTATCATGGCAGGCGAAGCAAGGCAGTCTCAATCAGCTTGATGTACACCTATGGGACGAAAGGCTCTCTACTAAAGCTGCCCAACGTTTGAAGATTGAGGGTGGTGGCAAACGAAACAAGATGCGCTCCAGGGCAAACAGGGAAACCGGAAACCGCAGCTTTACGGCTAAATCTGAGTTGGATGCTATAGCGGCGGCCTTTATTCTCCAGGGTTTTCTGGATAGCCATCATCATGAGCAATAGCCAAGGAGTTTAGGTGATGTCGAAATATATAGGTCTTATCGGTTATCCCATCAAGCATTCTATTTCTCCCTTTTTCCAGCAGGCAGCTCTGGATTACTATCAACTTGATATTCGCTATGAGGCCTGGGAGACAGCCCCTGCCCAACTCCAAGACATAGTGAATGATTTAAGAAGACCTCAGAATATTGGAGCAAATGTAACCGTGCCCTACAAAGAGACAGTCTTGCCTTTACTAGACGAAGTCGATGAACTGGCTGGTTCGATTGGTGCCGTCAATACCATAGTCAAAAAGGCTGACAGGCTCGTGGGTTCTAATACTGATGCCTACGGTTTTATCGAGATTCTAGACAAAGAAGGACACTTTGACCCTGAAGGAAGAAAAGTACTCATCCTAGGTGCTGGCGGCGTAGCAAGGGCAGTGTGTTTTGCTCTCGTGCAGAGGAAGGTAGCCTCACTTGCTATTACTGATGGTATCTTTGAACGGGCAAGTGCATTAGCAGAAGATTTGATGAACTATACCAAACGCATTTCAGCAAGCCCAAGGGAGTTGAAAACGGAAATAGATCATCTTCGATGGAAGAAACTAAGCTGGGCCAGCACTCTAAACAATTGTGATTTAATAGTCCATTGCACTACTATAGGTATGAAGGATAGTCCTCAAGAAGGACAATCACCTTTGAGCCTGGAAGTGATTCCTAAGAACGCCTTAGTATATGACGTGGTATATAACCCCTGGCCAACACCTTTGCTAAAACTGGCACAGAAAGCAGGAGCCAATACACTTGGTGGCCTACCTATGTTAGTATATCAAGGAGCAGCTTCCTTCAAACTATGGATAGGAAGAGAAGCTCCAGTTGACATAATGTTCAATAAGGCTAAGGAAGCATTGACAGGAGGAAAGGGATGAAGAAAAAAGCAATCATTATCAGTGTGAGTGTATTGGCATTGATTGCCGCGATAATAGTTCCCATTACTTTAATTCCCAGACCGATAGTAAGTAAAATTGCTGTAATCCCGCTCAGCGGAACCATTACAATTGAAAACTCTTCACTATTCCCTGGCTCGGCTATCACCCCGGAGTTGGTGAGAAACTACTTAGCAAAGGCGGAGCAAGATAAGTCAGTCAAAGCGATTGTTTTTCGCATAGAGAGCCCCGGTGGTGAGATAGCGCCCTGTCAGGAAATCCTATGGGAAATAGAAAGGGTTGGAGAAACGAAAACTGTTGTGGTAAGCATGGGGGGCACAGCTGCTTCGGGTGGCTACTATATCTCAACGAAGGCGGATAAGATTGTTGCCCTTCCCACTACAATGACGGGGAGTATTGGGGTCATCTCGCAAATAATGAATATAGAAGGGCTTTTAGAGAAGCTGGGTATTGAGATAGAGACGTTCAAGGGCGGACAGTATAAGGACATGTATCGAGGATTCAGGGAGATGACGCGGGAAGAAGAGGAAATCATGCAGGGGATGATCGACGAGTATTACGAGCTATTTATAGAAGTGGTGGCTGAGGGGAGGGGGTTAAACAAGGAGGAAGTCAGAAATTTAGCTACCGGACAAATTTACAGTGGTACCGAAGCCAAGGAGTTGGGTTTGATTGATGAGCTAGGTGACCTGGATACGGCCATAAATTTAACAGCAGAAATAGCTGGCATCGAAGATCCGATAGTGGAATACTATAGAAAACCTGGACTGACTCTGAGGTCACTATTAGGGTTCGTCGACGCTATCCGGGCCAGAATAACAGGGCTGAGTGCCCAGGATATGCTTTTGTTAGAAATCTTGAGCTACAATTACAAGCAGCCGCTGTTTCTGTATCAAGGTTAATGAGTAACTTCCGTTTTCTTACTGGCGGAGAATCCCACGGAAAGGGACTGGTAGCTATCGTGGAAGGGATGGTGGCTGATCTTCCCTTAGAGGAAAAGTACATCAATAAGGAACTCAAACGCCGCCAGGAGGGCTACGGGCCGGGTCCTCGCATGAAGATTGAAGATGACAAGGCTGAAATTAAGGCTGGTGTTCGTCATGGGTTCACTACGGGTAGTCCCATTGCACTCTTTATCGCCAACCGGGATTGGGAAAACTGGCAAGAACAATTAAGCGTTTCTCCGGTAGAGAAAGAGGTTGAGCCTGTAACCTGTCCCCGCCCGGGACATGCCGACCTGGCTGGAGTGACCAAATATGGTCTTAAAGATATCAGGCCAATTATAGAAAGAGCCAGTGCACGGGAAACAGCAGCCAGAGTAGCTATCGGAGCTGTAGCTAGAAGATTCTTGGAGGAGTTTGGCATTTCTATTCACAGCCACACCACAGCGATTGGAGGACATCACTGGGAACAAAGCGAAGTAAGCTCTATAGATTGGCAGCAAGTAGAAGCCTCCCCGGTCCGTTGTGCCCATGCCGAACTGGAAAAGACGATGATGTCAGCCATTGACGAAGCTAAAGCTAATAGGGACACATTGGGTGGCATCTTTGAGGTGATCGCTAGCGGTGTCCCCATCGGATTAGGCAGCCACGTCAACTGGGACCGTCGTCTCGACGGCAGGATTGCCCAAGCCATAATGAGCATCAATGCCGTGAAGGGGGTGGAAATCGGAGCGGGATTTGCTTTAGCCGGGCTTAAAGGCTCGCAGGCTCACGATGTTATCGAGCCAAGTCCTCGTAGCAAAGCGAAGGGGCTTCCCTGGCAGCATGCCACAAACCGTGCCGGTGGCATCGAGGGCGGCATAAGCAATGGCGAGGACATAATAGTCAGGGCAACAGTCAAACCCATTGCTACACTGGCCAATCCTTTACCTTCCGTAGACCTTCGCAGTGGTGAGAAGACAAAGGCTCACTATGAAAGAAGTGATATTTGTATTGTTCCAGCCGCCGGGGTAATCGCTGAAGCTATGTTAGCCGTTGTCCTGGCTGACGCTTGCCTGGAGAAATTCGGCGGTGATAACTTAAAAGAGACCCTGGCAAACTATCGTAATTATTTGAGCAATATCTCTTGATTGCTCGATCAAAATCCCCCAGTAAAGAAAGCGGTATTGACAATACGGAAGAAGTATTAACAGAAGCCGTTCATGGGGAATATTATTAATACCACTCGGTCAGTACAAGGCTAATATCGAGCAGGTGGCGATTTTGGGAGCCCAAATTGCCAAATCACCTTGTAAGGTTTTTACAAACTTATAGTATAATTTTGGTAAACTATATTGAAAATGAAAAAAGCAAAGCAATCTTAGAGGAATAATTATGAAAGCGATTGAATACACAGAATATGGACCACCGGACGTTCTTCAGCTCAAAGGGGTAGCCAAACCTATCCCCAAGGACAATGAAATACTGGTAAGAATATATGCGACAACAGTAACAGCAGGGGATGTGAGAGTTCGAGGTTTCGACGTTCCTATCTATGCCTGGCTCCAATATCGAATACAGTTAGGTCTCGTAAAACCAAAGAACCGTGTACTAGGCGGTGAGTTAGCCGGGGAAATTGAAGCAGTAGGCAAAGATGTAAAACTATTCAAAGAAGGCGACCAAGTTTTTGGAGCACCCGCCCTGGGGAGTTCTGGTTGTCATGCCGAGTATAGATGTCTGCCTGAAGAAGGGGTGGACATAAAAGAAGGGCTGGTGGCAATAAAACCGGCCAATATGACTTATGAGGAAGCCGCCGGCGTTACTTTCATGGGATCAGCCGCATTGGTTTTCCTTAGAGATTGGGGAAATATTCAGAGCGGACAAAGAATCCTTATCTATGGTGCCTCCGGAAGTGTAGGTACTTATGCAGTACAGCTTGCGAAATATTTCGGGACAGAGGTTACCGGGGTATGCAGTACTACGAATTCAGAAATGGTGAAATCTCTGGGAGCCGATAAGGTAATTGATTACACTAAAGAGGATTTTAGCACAAGCGGTGAGACCTACGATATTATTCTTGACACAGTAGGCAAGATTCCGTTTTCAGGGTGTGTAAGCTCGCTAAAGAAAACAGGAATCTATCTTATAGGTAATCCTGCGGTGCCATCGATTGTTCGAGGGCTATGGACTTCAATGACAAGCAGCAAGAAAGTAAAATTTGGGCTAGCAATCGGAAAGACTGAAGATATAATATTCCTCAAAAAGCTTATTGAGGCGGGAAAGATAAAATCGGTCATAGATAGAAGCTATCCGTTGGAGCAAATGGCCGAGGCTCACAGGTATGTCGAAACAGGGCACAAAAAGGGAAATGTAGTCATAACTATGGAGCATAATAGCAAAACCTGACAAATTAGAGGAATACTTATGAAGGCGATTGTATATGAGAAATACGGGCCACCTGATGTTCTCGAACCTAAGGAGGTAGAAAAACCTATTCCCAAGGATAATGAAGTGTTGGTAGAAGTCGATGCAGCATCTGTAAATGACTGGGACTGGGGGCTTCTGAGAGGCAAGCCATTCGTGAACCGTCTAGCGGTCTCCGGGCTTTTGAAACCAAAAATCAAGATACTCGGGGGTGACATAGCGGGGCGAGTTGAAGCGGTTGGCAGAAACATAAAGCAGTTTCAGCCAGGTGATGAGGTGTTCGGGGACCTATGTGGGTGTGGCTTTGGTGCTTTTGCCGAGTTTGTATGTGCCCCTGAAAATGCATTGGTGTTGAAGTCGGCCAGTATGACATTCGAGGAAGCAGCAGCAATACCTCAGGGGGGAGTCCTTGCCCTGTGGGGTCTTCGCGATAAAGGGAAGATTCAGCCAGGGCAAAAGGTTTTGATCAATGGCGCAGGTGGTGGTGCGGGCACGTTTGCAGTGCAGATTGCTAAATCATTCGGGGCTGAAGTGACCGGTGTGGACAGCACGAGGAAATTGGACATAATGCGCTCGATTGGTGCAGACCACGTGATTGATTACACTGAAGAAGATTTCACCAAAAATGGACAGCGTTATGACTGGATTCTTGATTTTGCGGGATATCATTCGATAGTCGATTACAGTCGTGCATTAAGTCCCAAGGGAATTTATGTCATGGTCGGAGGTTCCGCCGCTACATTCTTACAGATTTTGTTCCTGGGACCATTGATCTCAATGATCGGGAATAAGAAAATGGGCCTCCTGATGCATAAACCAAACAAGGATTTGGCTTTTATGAAAGAGCTTTTTGAAGCCGGCAAGGTGAAACCTATCATAGATAAATGTTACCCATTAAGTGAGGTTCCTGAAGCTCTCCGGTATTTTGGAAAAGGACACAACCGAGGAAAAATAGTCATAACTGTGGGGCATAATAGCAAAACCTAGCAAACTAGGAGGAATAATCATGAAAGCGGTTGTATACACGAAATACGGTCCACCGGATGTGCTTCGGCTCAAAGAGATGGAAACACCTATACCCAGGGACAATGAAGTACTGGTAGAAGTATATGCGACAACAGTAAATCGAACCGATACCGCAACAATTAGAGCAAAACCATTTTTTGCCAGGCTTCTTACAGGTATATTCAAACCAAAGAAACAAACTCCGGGAACCGAATTTGCGGGGAAAATCGAAGCTGTTGGGGAAAACGCAAAATTCTTAAAAGTGGGAGATAGAGTTTTTGGATTTGATGACCAAGGTTCAGGATCTCATGCCCAATACTTAACAATATCAGAGGACAAAGGACTGGTAACAATGCCAAAGAATCTGACATATGAGCAGGCTGCAGCCAGTACTGAAGGCGCGCATTATGCGTATAATTTCATTAAAAAAGTAAATATAAAAAGTGGGCGAAAAGCTCTCGTTTATGGTGCAACAGGAGCTATTGGTTCAGCAGCAGTGCAACTTCTAAAATATTTTGATGTTTATGTGACTGCAGTTTGTAATACCAAAAACATAGGATTAGTGAAATCATTAGGCGCTGATAAAGTGATCGATTATACAAAAGAAGATTTTACAAAAGATGAAGAGAGATATAATTTCGTCTTTGATGCAGTTGGAAAGAGTTCATTTGCTAGATGCAAACCATTGTTGCAAGCAGGCGGAATTTATATTTCGTCAGACTTAGGTTATATGGCTCAAAATGTTTTCCTACCACTTATAACACCGATTATAAAACCAATGATTGGAAACAAAAAGACCATATTTCCGCTTCCTACGGATATTAGAGGAAGCATACTCTTAATCAAGAAACTCATAGAACAAGGAAAATTCAAGGCGGTTATAGATAGAGAATATCCCTTTGAGCAAATTATAGAAGCATATAAGTATGTTGAAAAAGGACAAAAAACTGGAAATGTAGTCATAACTGTGGAGCATAATAACAAAACCTGACGAGCATTGTAGTTGATAGCAGGAAACTGAGGTTCTTATTAATGTCTTCAGGTTATGATAGGTTCTGGTTGATTGGATGCCTTTCGGCAATCATCCGGCCGCGACCGAACTTAGGTTTAATTAGCTGGAATATCGGTCCGGCTTGACTGTCAATCAGTCGGTAGGGATTTGATGAACTCACCCACCAGATTCATAATGGCCAATTCGTGCTTCCATGACTCGGCATCGTGCTGCAGCCAAAACGGGTAAGAAGTGGCGACAATAACCATGTCGAGCTCATCCAGCAAGACTATCAGTTGTCCGCCATGTCCTGCCGCGTAGTCGAAATGATGCTCGCCTACCTTGGCAGACCACCACTGATAGCCGTAACCGATATCGTGAAAGGAAAGGCCCCAGTTTGGCGGAAATCCGCCAGTCAAATTGATGTCCTGAGAGTACCTGTGCAGGGAATCATGCACCCAATCGACGGGAACGACCTGGTTTCCCTCGAATACACCGTCGTTGAGATATAACAGGCCGAACCTGGCCGCATCACGTGCCGTCAAGTGCAGATCCCCACAGCCGTTGTTGTGGCCCTCCGCATCCGTGCCCCATTCGCCGGCGTCCACGGCAAGCGGTAAGAAAAGGTTCTCTTCAGCGTACGCCTTGAGATTCATGCCAGTCGCCCGGTCTACGATAATCCCAAGCCAGTTGGACGATAGATTGCTGTAATGGAACTCGGTTCGCGGATCGGTGATGAGAGGGAATTCTTCTATGAGAGGCGGATAGTGACCCGACAAAAGGCCATCCCAGAGGGCAGGATCAGTCTCCTCCCAGGGATATCCAGCGCGCATCTGAAGCAAATCTCGAATCGTTATCTGCTCCTTCCTCGGGTCAGTCATCTGGTCGGCGACCTCCGGGAAGAAGTCCAGCATATTTTGATCCACGCTTGACAGGTACCCCTGCTCCAGCGCAATCCCGACCAGTGCCGAGGTAAAACTCTTGGTCACCGATTGTAACCGGTCTTTCTGGTCAATCGACCCTTCATTGAAATAATCGTCGGCGATGAGATAGCCGTTCTTAATAACCAGCAAGCTATAGAGGGTCTCCAGTTCAACCGCATTGTAATACAGCTCCGCCACCAGCATCGGATCCAGCCCTTGCTCTGTGGGTGCCGACACGTCCCAGTCATCCCCGGGCAGCGGCGTGTAGTCGACCGCTAGAAGGTCCTCAATCGAAGGGCCAGAACCGGGCAGCGCTGATATGACCAGGAGCACGATGGCGATTATAAGGAGAGAATACTGACGCCAGTTGAAGTAGAATTTGGTCTTCTTAGCCATCGGCTTTCTCCAATCAGCTCTGTCTACTACGGCCAAATGGTGGGCTTGGGAGGTTATTTTACCACAGAAAACTATCTGTAAAACTGGTTTAATATGCGGAATTCAGGTGAAAAGGTTTCATCATTGGAGAAAAGGATTTCCGCGGCGCTCATCGCCGATAGTGGTGGCTGGTCCGTGACCGGGATAGACAATGGTTTCATCAGGCAAAACCATAAGTTTTTCACGAATGCTGTTCATCAGGCGTTCGTGGCTCATTCCCGGAAAGTCGGTCCTGCCAATCCCAAGCTTGAATAAAGTATCACCACTGAAGACTACTCCATGCCCTAATAGACAGATTCCACCAGAACTGTGTCCCGGGGTATAGAGAACTTCGAAGTGTAAGTCGCTTAAATCTATCAGGTCACCATCCTTAACTAATCTATCCGGTCGGGGAGGTGATTTGACTGGAGAGACGCCGAGCGATGTCAGCATACGCATTGGAGTGGAAAACACAAATCCTTTCTCGGCCTCGTGAACTGCAAACTTGGCGTTGGTCTTCTGCTGAACCTCGCGA
>Ga0255055_10000229_pt1 | contig 43862 bp, 36 predicted proteins | sample JV7_2_27_MG_FD_188633 | JGI IMG/M metagenome (GOLD analysis project Ga0255055, IMG submission 188633) | Seawater microbial communities from Jervis Inlet, British Columbia, Canada - JV7_2_27 | ecosystem: Environmental > Aquatic > Marine > Inlet | place: Canada: British Columbia | collected... | reverse complement strand
CAAGTGCTTCATAAGTATAGGTGGCGATTAATGTTTTTTTCTTTTTAACACAGCGCTCAATCAGAAGTGCAACTTCCGGATCTTCGGCCTCAACCGGTGCGACGCCTCTGTTGATATAGGGTATTTTCCAGTATGAACGCGGTGAGGGGCGTTGCATACCAATGACAAATTTTTTGGGTTCGTTGCTTTCGGCATCGACAGAATCAGCGACAACGCCAGCCATCACAGCCCCGACAAAGCCAACGCCCATGACAACAACGATTTCTCTCCCCATTAATCTCTGTTCTTTAACGATCTGCTGTAAACGCTTTAACTCCTTCTCATAATCATTTTCCTGTGGTAATTTAAAAACTTCGCCAGCCGGACAAACCGAAACTGATGCTTCCGGTGCTGGGTTTCCCTGTTGATTCGAAATCTGCATGCATCATCTCCGTTCTGGTCTGTTGGTTTGAATTATTGCAAAGAAATTCTAAAATTTAGCCGTTATTTTGTTATAGAATTTTACCATAAGGACAAGTTAAATCAAAGATAATTTATCGCCGGGGCCCATTTGCCCTTTTATTGGCTGCGCGTTGAATGCGATGATTTATTTTTTTGGTTTAGTGCGGTTATATTAATGCTTGAATCTGCAAGCCGAAACCCACAAGCCGCAAGCGCATGAAAATCACCTAAAAAATAGAGTTGAATCTGTTTTGCTCAGATGATAGTTATCACGCAAAATCGATTCAATTTTAAGCTCTTAAACTTAAAAATTAATCCATTCAGGAGGAAGAAATGGCCCGCCGGTTGAATGCGTTTGCAATGTGTCTGATGATCTTTATCAGTGTCTCGGCCTGCACGACAACACCAAAATATAATTTCCCTCAAGGCACACGGGTGGGGATAATTAATCTTTTAGAACCTTATGCAACGCATCAACAGTTTAGCACGCTTGGAAAGGATAATTTCAAAAAAACATACGAGGTTGATTGGGATATGCCGTCATACGCCCAGGGTCAACTAAAAACCCAACTGGCAAAAGACGCTCGCTTTACGATTGTTCAAATAAAACTTTCAAAACCGCTGCAAGAAAAAACCCTGCGGTTAAAAATGGTCGAACAGGTTCTTGTATCCCGCACCGCGCCACCCACCTTGCCGCCGCAAGGTGTCCGCCTATTAGATCGGATTTCGCAGCCGCATGATGTTCAGGTCGTTATTCTCATCGGCAGCTACAACGGTCCCAGCCCTCACAAAAACAACGAAGAACTTATTTACGTTGAAGGATACGGCTTGTTTACCAGATGGTTGTTTCGGGGTATCTTGGGCGGCTTCCTTTCCTCCCGCAAGGCTTATGCATACGCTCAGATCGGCGTAGTTGTTTACAAGGTACAACCGGTAACTTATGTCGCGGCCGCCAGAGCAATTAGGAAAGGGCGCCCTCTCAGACCCATCAATGATTTTAACTGGGACGCAAATATTAGAAATCTTTCCGAGTCAGATCTCAACAGAACAAAGCCCCCCATCGAAGAATACATAAAAGAGGCGGTAATAAGAGCTCTTCGAATTGCCAATCTGATACCCACCCGGCCTGCCAGGGAAGACAGCGGCATTGGTGGCGCCCCTTCGCGATAAATCGCTGACGATTCAAGCCTGAATGAGTATAATATTAATCCGATTCCGTATTTAGAAATTAAAATATTTACTTTAATTTCATAATGTTAATACGATATCATTATTTTTAATGTTGAAAGACAAACAAAGTTATGATCTAATTATTATTAGTTAAACACTCGTTAAGTTAGCATTTACAATGGCCCAATTGATTTTGAAAGGAGTTGTAATTGATGGCACGTATACTTATCATTGATGATGAACCTCAAATTCGTTCGATGCTCCGATTGATGCTGGAACGTGGCGGATATGAAGTCGCAGAAGCTCCTGACGGCATCGAGGGGATCAGACAATACCGGGAGAGTCCTGCGGATCTGATCATTACGGATCTGATTATGCCAAACAAAGATGGCATCGGAATGATCATGGATTTAAAAAAAGAATTTCCCCAAGTGAAAATTATTGCCATGTCCGGTGGCGGGGTTAATCGACCTGAAGGTTATCTGGATGGGGCCAAAAAACTGGGTGCCACGCGTACGCTGACAAAACCAATTGATAGAGACGAAATGCTGGCGGCAGTTAAAGAGATCCTCAAAGATAATGCCGCTCCCGCAGAATCATTATCGTGATGCTTCGGTTACAATTAAGCGCCTTTTAACGCTGTAATCGCTACCCGAGAGTCATTTATTTTAGCCTTTCACCAAAATCCTACACATAACCTGCCAAAAAATTAAAGAATATCTTATGATATTCTTTAATTTGGATTGCCATATACGCTGGCGTGATATGCGCCTTAGATGGTGAGATGAATCATTTTTAGCTTTCCTGCTTTAAGACTTGCTTCCGGCAATCGCATATTTACTATTTACAAATTTTCGCAGAATGTTGTAAAAGCATTGTCATAGAGTTCTCAGACTCAGCGATGGCGATAGACTTAGGAAAGGAATGCGTGAACAAAATAGCTTTAATATACCTGGCCATCATTCTGGCCCCATTAAATATCAGCGCTGATATCATCTTCTTTAAAGACGGTATGAAAACGGTTTGCCATGACCGCGCCTGGGAGGAAAATGGAGAAATCAAATGTGAATACAATGGTTCGATCTTAACTTATCAAAAAAATGACGTTCTTCGAATCGAGAAAATTAAAATTGATAAAGAATTTGAAAAGCCGTTAAAAAAGAGCCGTACTCAATCGCAAACGATCTCAACGCCCGCCCAACAGCCGCCTGGGATCAAGCAAGCTGCGCCTGAAAAGAAATTGCAGAAACTTACGAATATTGACGGCGGTATAAAAACCAAAAGTTTTAAATTTTATAACCCGCGAAGATCCCAAAAATACTGGACGAGCGCAACCGCAAAACACAATACATTTAAAGAAGCAGTAGCAGGGCTTGCCAAGCAGTATGATCGTTCTCGGGACTGGATTCAGCATCATATGGGAAATACCAATGACCTTGATGAAATCCATCGAAATTTAACGAATAGCAAATTAAATGCCCCGGCCAAAATCAAGGCGGTTGATGACCCAAAGGCTCTTGAGATCCTCTTTTACAATCCGCGCAGACCTCAAAAATACTGGACGAGCGCAACCGCAAAACACAATACATTCAAAGAGGCAATTTCGGCACTGGCCAAAGCATATGCTCGTTCACAGGAATGGGTTCAACAACATATGGGTGATACGAACAATCTTAATGAAATCCATCAAAACTTAGCCCATCATAAATCAGCGGGGTCTTCACAATAGATTTTTGCCGTTACCTACCAGTTTTAAGTACCTATTTACACTTATCCGAGCGGTACATACCGCTGCCCGCCATCAGGGGGTCGGTCTGAACTTAGTTCGCTTCGCTCACAATTGGAATGATGGAAAGATGGAATGCTGGAATATTGGGTCTGTATTGCATCGCATTGAAAAATATCATGATTCATGAGATAAACTCATCATGGATCGAAAAAACATCAACCGAGGTTTTAAAAAGCTCAGGGTTTGGCAAGACGCCACTGTCCTTTATGATTTGGCCTGTAAGATATTTACCAACTTTCCATTCGAACTGAAGAAAGTAGCTTCAAACAGCATCGATGCCGCCCACAGCATTTCAAGGAACATCTCAGAAGGTTATTGTCGTCGCAGCCTCAAAGAGTATTTAAATCATCTAAATATTGCACTTGGCTCCTGCGGCGAATTTCATTCTTGCTATGTAAGCTGCAAGTCCGCCGGAGGCGGAATCAAATTACAGCCGACGACCACGAAAGATTAGATCAACTTCACTACAAGCTTGAAAATGAGCTGCTTAAGCTAATTGAATCTCTTCAAAAAAAGCAAAAAAACAAACAGTGGGAAGTTATGCGTTTTTGACCATTATTCCAGTATTCCATTATTCCATGTAGGCGGCGTAAAACCAGCGGCATTAAAAGCTACATGCTTTCAATATGTTATAGAAATTCCGAGACGTTTATTACCTTTTCCTTTTGTATTTATGTCTTGTTACCTTTATTGACAACTCCGTTATTTTCCTGTACGATTTGATCCAATTATATTGTAATATAGACTGGTTATATTACTTGACGGCTGCACTTTTAAAGCCGCTTCTTTCGTACGCAACGTTTTTGCAAAGGACGCAAATTTATGGTTTCGATCAATCGTGATGTGATGGCGCTGATACGGATATTTACCAGCTGTTTGACAGCCGCGTTTTTAATATTTTTTATTTCTTCTCTATCCGGCGAAGACCTAATCAAAAACAACAGCACCATTGAGGACCTGGATAGAATCTTAGCGGAGATTACAACTGAATTAGAAAGTGGCATCGATAAAAGAATCAAACAACTGGGAGAAGTCCCTGCCATTAATCCCTACAAAAAATTTTATTGTGCCGAATTCGCAAAAGAAATTCACGAAGTCTCATATCTGACTGAGAAACAAAAAATATTATTTGATAGCTATAATGTGCGGAATTTTGAAAATAAATCCAAGCGTCTTGTGGCCTATTCAGAAACTGCCAATATGCAAAGTTTGCTGAATGAGCTGGAAATAGTGAAAAGAGAGTTGAAAAATTCTGTCAACCTGATTGACAAACGACGCAAGAAACTTCTGCGTCAACGAACAGCATTTGTTATCCTGTTTTTTGTTCTTTGGATAGCTATCTATTTTTACTACAGCCGTGGACTTATCAGGAGATAAGTCTAATAGTTATTTAGGCTTGCTCACTCTTAAGGATTGTAAAACCGGTTGCTTTCCATCGCCGGCTCTTTGAATTTCTGAAGATATTTAATTTTTCTTTGTTCAGACCTGCACATAAAACACAATCATTGCACCTGAACGGATCAAGGAAGTCATTTCGATATGTACCAATCATTCTATAATTTGAAAATAAAGCCATTCCAAATCACAACCGATCCGAAATTTCTGTGGCTCGGGGAAAAACATAAAGAAGCTCTGGCGACCCTTAAATACGGTATTCTTGAAAACAAAGGCTTTCTACTTCTGACCGGTGACGTCGGCACTGGAAAAACAGTGTTAATTCATGGTCTGATGAAAATTATAGATGTTTCTGCTATCGTCGCGGCCATTCCGGATCCAGGGCTAAACAATCTTGATTTCTTCAACTTTCTTTCCGAAGAATTTAAAATGAACAGGCGCTTTGACAGCAAAGGTGCTTTTCTGATCCATTTAAAGCATTTCCTGTACAAGGCGGCATCGGCCGATAAAAAAGTCTTGTTAATCATAGATGAGGCCCAGCGGCTGAATTATGAACTTATTGAACAGATAAGGCTTTTGTCAAACATCGAGAAGGATAACCTCAAACTGATAAATATCTTTTTTGTCGGACAGAGTGAATTTAACAAAATGCTCAATGAAGAGCGCAACAAAGCGGTCCGGCAGAGAATAACTGTAAGTTATCACATCGACCCGCTGACCGAACACGAGACGCGCGATTACATTAATCATCGCCTAAAGGTTGCCGGCAGCAACAGAGAACTTTTTAAACCGGAAGCTGTGCGCAAAGTCTATACATTCTCTCACGGGTATCCACGACTGATTAATATTATTTGCGACCATGCCTTGCTGACGGGGTATTCAGGCGGGAAAAAAACCATCGATGCTGCTGTCATTAAGGAGTGTGAAAAGGAGCTTCGAATACCCATCGATAATACGAAAAACGAAGGAGGTGAACAAGAATTTTTTAATGCACCCAAAAGCCCGTTCAGCGCAATTCAAAATCAATCAACAGGTAAACGCGTCGGATTTTTTGCTGTCATTGCTTTGCTTCTTCTTTTTACCGGATATCTTCTATTCAACTTCCAGTTAAAGGATTCGCCTCGCTGGAAGATAGAAGACATCGCTCCTCAATCTTACGATTCGCCAACTTTAAAAGAAAAAGAATCCTTTGTGCCCGGTAGCATCAATAAAAACGAGAAGAAAAAGGACCTGCCGCTATTAAAACGTTATGATGATACGGTCATAGGAAGTAAGAATTTCCCGGAAAGCGGTCAAACTGAAATCGATAACCAATCAGAGCAACTGCCGAAAGTGCCGGAAGTAAGACCTTTTCCGGATCGTAAGATCGTCATTTTTTTTAAGCACAACTCAAATGATCTGCCTGAGCAAGCATATGAAACACTGGATCGAATTGCCGAGTTTATGGTCTTTAATCCGCATACCAAAATTAATATCAATGGTTATACGGATTCATCCGGCGCTTACACTTATAATATGAGCGTCTCGAAATTCAGAGCCAATATGGTCAAGGGGTATCTGGTCGGCAAGGGGGTTCAACCCTTTAAAATAAAAGCTTCCGGATTGGGGCCCAAAAATCCGATTGCAAACAATCAAACGGAAAAAGGCAGACAAACCAACCGCCGAGTTGAAATCGAGCTCAATATTAATAACCCGTAGCCCGGATACTCCAGGCAGTGCCTAAAATGCCTAAAATTAAAAGTGCCTAAAGTTAAGGTGTCGTTTCTCTCCGTCTTTTTATAAAATGATCGTACGCCTCAGTCGTTTGACCCTGAGGCTCTCGACGGGCAGAATACCTTAATTTTAGGTATTTTTATCTCTGGCGGATTAGTTCACTTTAGCTCATTTTACACTTTTAGTGGGTGTGAACTATTACACCTGTAAAAATATTTTGACACCATAACCCAAAAATTTCAGTTAAAAGGCTGACTACCTACCGAAGCCGAACTTGGTTTTCAACAAATTCAATGTCGGCGCGCTCACCTTTAACTCATCGATTTCCTGCGCTGTCACCCATCGCGCTTCAGCCGCATCATCCCCGGCTTGCGTATCCCCGGTGACATAATCCGCTGCTAAATCAACAATGACATAATGAAACCGAATCTTTCCAGTACCATCGCGTTCAATGACGTCAAAAGTGAACACGGGTTCTCCTGCCTGAATTTTAATACCGGTCTCTTCAAGAATTTCTCTCTGCGCAGCCTCCTGTAACGTTTCGCCGATCTCGACACTACCGCCGGGAATGGCCCACAGATTTTTAGAAGGAGGCTGTCCCCGGCGGACCAATAGGACTCGCTCATCCTTGAATACCACGGCGCCTACAGCCACTTTCGGATTGCTGGGGTAATCATTTTTCTGTTTTGACAGGCAATTTTTCAAAATTGAGATAGTCCCTTGCTCAATTAGTCAAGTTGGAGTACTGCAGAATTGGAGCTACTCATATTTTAGGTTTTAGATCTCGGATTTTGGATTAAATAACCGGCATGATAGCTGAGTATTAACTAGCGGCCATTTCAATCTGAAATCCAAATTCCAAAATCAAGATTACTCCAAGAGTCCTATTCCCCGTAGGATATCCGATAAATCACACCGGCTCTGTCATCCGATACGAGCAGAGACCCGTCGTTTATAACGATGATGTCCACCGGCCTTCCCCAGGCTTTATTATTATTCAACCAGCCCTGCGCAAATATTTCATACCGGGCCGTATTGTTTTTGTCAAAGATGGCCAGTGTAATCCGATAACCGATCGGCACACTGCGATTCCACGACCCGTGTTCGGCAATGAAAACCTGATTCCGATACCGTGAAGGAAACATGTTTCCGGTATAGAATTTCATTCCCAGGGGGGCAACATGCGCGCTCAGCTTCATTGCAGGTTGCGCAAACGCATTGCAGCCGCGTTTTCTACCGTACCGGGGATCGGGAATATTGCCCGCATGACAAAAGGGAAACCCGAAATGAAGACCTTTTTGGGGTGCATGGTGCAGGGTATCAGGTGGCAGGTCATCTCCCATCCAGTCTCTGCCGTTGTTGGTAAACCAAAGTTCCTTTGTTTGCGGGTGCCAGTCAAATCCCACCGTGTTACGGACCCCGTGAGTATAGATTTCCAACCCGCTGCCGTCAAGCTGCATACGCATGACGGTGGCATACCGGGGGTCGTCTTTTTTACAGATGTTACAAGGTGCCCCAACCGGCACATAGAGCATTTCATCAGGTCCGATGGCAATGTATTTCCATCCATGATAGCGGTCATTCGGAAATTTATCGGTCACAATAACGGGTTTAGGCGGTGAATGGATCCGTTTCTCTATCTTATCGTATCGCAGTATCCGATTGACTTCCGCAACGTAAAGAGAGCCGTTTCTAAAAGCCACTCCGTTGGGCATATTCAAATTTTTTGCAACCGTAACGACCTCACCGGCGCAGTAATCTCCATTGCGGTCCAGCACGGCATATACCTTACCAGCCTTGCGCGTGCCCACAAAGAGCATTCCAGCGGGACTCAAAACCATTGATCTGGCATTGAGGATATCAGTCGCGTAAATACTGATTTTAAATCCCGGCGGCAGCTTAACAAGCTCAAGGGGAATACCCGTTCTTTTTGCAGCCGTATATCCGGCCAATGAATTTGGCAGGAGAACTGCCACGGCCAGCAGGCTTTTCATAGAAATGACAAGCCACTGTTTCACAATCTACAATGCCTCATTTTTTTATAAAGAATCGTTAAGATTAAACCAAAATAATCAGGCGCCGAAGAATCATCAAACTATAAAATATACATAAAATCAAAACGATCAATTACCCATAAATCCATTAGAACAATTTTGGATCCTTGACACCAGTGGGTCATTGACCTATTGTCCCACAACTAAGATGGTGTCGGATTCACACGTGCTAGGGTATATTCGCATTCTCGATAACAAAGAAATTTCCTTTCAATTAAACCATCTGAATTTTTAAAGGCCGCCCTTATGAAATTCCAATCGAAACTGACCGACCTCGAGGTGACGATTTTTTCGGTTATGACCCAGTTGTCCATTGAGCACGGCGCGATTAACCTCTCCCAGGGATTTCCGGATTTCGAATTCGCAAAAGGCCTCGCGGCCGAACACGGGGTTGCCGCCATTCCGCCGTCAGCGCTTTATCATCAAAAAGATGACCATAAAGTGTTGCGGTTTTGTTTTGCAAAAAAAAAGGACACCCTTGAAAGGGCCGCCGATAAATTATGCAAGGTCTAAGGTCAAAAGATTCAGGTAAATCAAAAAAGGACCAGGCCCGTCAGGAATTGGAGCGCTGCATCCTGCACGGAATGATCTGTGAGTGGGAAGCCGCTCTGCTTAATTTAGATCCGATCAAACGCCAGCTCGTCCGCAGACCGCTTTTTGCCATAAAAGATCTACAGACCCGCTGGGGAAACTGGTCCCAGGAAAAACGCGAAATCTCTTTGAGTCGGCAGCTGGTTCTGAACTACCCATGGGATTCGATTCGCGATGTTTTGCTGCATGAAATGGCGCATCAAATCGCTCAACATCTGTTCGGCGGCTCTGCCCAAAAACCTCACGGACCGGCCTTCATGCAGGCCTGTAAAATACTTCGAATTCATCCGGCGGCTTCTGCCAATTACCAACCGCTCCAGGATCGCATTTTGCAGCATACTCCCAGTCAGTATGATAAGCGCATGCTGCGAGTTAAAAAGCTGCTGGCTTTGGCTGAAAGCAAAAACCGTTTTGAGGCCGATGCCGCCATGACCAAAGCCCATGAGTTAATTGCCAGGCATAATATCGAGCTTAACCTCGACGAGACCAAGCGCCAATTTATCAGTATTTTTATCGGCTCCCCTGCCCTACGGCATCCTCGTGAAGATTACCATCTGGCCAATTTGCTGCAGGATTATTATTTTGTCTCGGGAATTTGGGTGCCGTCCTATGTTATCGAAAAAGGTAAGATGGGCCGTGTTTTAGAAATCAGCGCCACCGTGCAAAATCTAAAAATTGCTGAATATGTACATAGTTTTATCGTACAGTTCATTAATGCTCAGTGGCGCAAGTACAATCAGGCAAAAAGACTCAACCGATTTCGCAAAACGGATTTTGCAGTGGGCATTATCGAAGGATTTCGCGACAAGCTGGAGTCGAATATCAAGAGGGAAAAAGCACAAATAGACATTTTTGCTCTCATTCAAAAGGGAGACCCGCAACTGGCAAAATATTTCAAGTTCAAATATCCACATACGACTTCGCTGAATAAAACAGCAGCCCGTCAAGATGCGGGAGTTATGCGCGACGGAAAAAAAGTCGGTAATCAATTGGTCATCGCCAGAGGAATCTGTGAACGAAAAACCGACAAGCCCCGCTTGATACCGAACATGTCATAAATCATCGCTTTATTTTGAAACGACTTTTGCTTGTTCATCTAACCAATAGGGACTGATGAGGTCTTCAAAAATAGTCATGGCCGCTTCAGCGCCCTGACCGGAAGCGGTAACGATCTGCTTGTAGCCGCCCTCAACATCACCGGCCGAATAAAGGCCCGGAACCGTCGTACGGTGCTTTCCGTCCTGTTTTATATAACCATCCTCATTAACCCCGAGTCCTATCTTCCGGGCCAGTTCCACAGCAGGTGTATACCCGATGGCAATAAACACACCATCGGTTTTAAATTCCATTGTCTCATTGGATTTGTTATTGAGAAGTAGGATTTCTTCAACGCGTTCCTCTCCGTGGATTTCTTGAACCTCTGTGTCCCAGAGCACTGGGATGTTATTGTCAATAAGTTGTTTGGCAAGAAACTCCTGAGCCCTTAATTTATCCCGGCGATGGATAAGTGTCACATTTATACCCATATGGAAGAGGTGTAAGGCCTCAGTGACTGCACTGTTGCCGCCGCCCACCATGACCACCTGTTTACCTTTAAATAGCGGCCCATCACACGTGCTACAGTAGCTAACCCCCCTGCCGGCCAGTCGAGCTTCACCAGGGATATTGAGGTGGCGGTGACTGGCCCCGGTGGCCAACAGTATGGTTTTTGTTTGAAATTGTCTGCGGTTGGTTTTTACCATGAACGGCGGACCGGTCTCGATATCCACCACGGCTTCGCCTTGAAAAATCTGCACGTATTGCAGGGCGTGACTGACCATTATGTCAACCAGTGATTTACCTCCGACCGATGTAAATCCGGGATAATTTTCAACAATCGGAGTGGTTGCCACCTGACCGCCAAGAGCATCCCGTTCGACAATGGCCGTACGCAATCCGCTGCGGACCGCATAAATGCCGGCGGTTAATCCGGCCGGTCCTCCGCCCACAATCAGCAGCTCGGTTTCAATGAGTTCAGCATCGCTTTCCGGAATAAAAATAGTCTGAGCTTCCAATTTTTCAAGTGAAAGAACAAATACCTCCTCCGGTTGAGCCCCCTGCCCGATAAGTATATCGTTGGCAAATGCCTGCGGAACACTCTGAGCTGAATATTGATTGGCCAGTTCAGGTTCGCTCTGAATGTCGATAATTTCCACAGAAACAGTATCCGGCATTTCAATAGCTGCTTTTACCGCATTTATGGCCTGCTGGGGACAATACGGGCAGGTGGGGCTGACAAATATCTTAATCTGTCGGGCGGAATCAATCCGATTAATCACCTTTAAGGATTGCTCACTCAGCTGACTTTTCCCCAATCCTACCAGAATCAATATTTCAAGAAAGGTCCGCGCTTCTTCGCCCATGGGAGCTCCCAGCCATCTGATGGAATGGTGTTCAGGAGCAATTAGCAACGTGGGCGAATGGGTAACATTCCACTCTTTGGCAAGCTCATGCTCTAGATCATATTCCCGCAATGTAATTTTGGAGCTAAGCTCGCGAAAAGCCCGGATAATCTCCCGATTGGCATGCGTAAATACATCTTCGTGTCCTTTTGCGGTAAAAAGGTAAAGCGGAATCTCATTGGGCAATTGTCCAAACGTCGCTTTTAGCTGTTGCAGATAGGCCTGACTGGCCATTTCGCTTTCTTGAGGATTCATATTGGTTGTATCCTGCATAGTTGTCCTTTCTTTGTTATTGTTCTATTTTTCGCCGGAATTTCTCAAAATATTTTATCCTAATAGATTTATATAATTTGATGAACATATTATTTTAAGTATAAGAAAGTAGTGTGTCAACCGGGATTAACCCGCTGCAGCAATTCTCGGTGAGATATCAGAGCGTTGAGATTGCTTCGCTCAGATTATTTATCCGCAGATTTCGCAGATTAACGCAGATTAAAAAAATGAATATTAAGAGCTATTCGTGAAAATTATTTCAGGAGCATCAAAAGTTACCAATAATTTAGAAACTGCGTAATAAAGTAACGTTTTTAACCTATTGTAATCTGTGCAATCTGCGTAATCTGCGGATTATTTCTTTTGAGGTTTCGTTTGCTCAGAGACTCTCGTTATTATGGATAAGAGGCTGGATGAGGCTAAAGGTCAGATGCATTGATTCGCAACAAGGCATGCGCGAGTTTAAGATCTTCTTGTTTGGTTATCTTTATATTGCTGCGGTTGCCGGGTATAATTTTAACGATTTCTCCCAACCGTTCCACCAGTGAGGCATCATCCGTCCCGATAAAACCTTCCTGTTTTGCAGCTTCATGGGCTTTTTTAATCAGTTTCAGCTGAAAGGCCTGGGGCGTCTGGGCCAACCAGAGTGTGCCTCTTTTGAGGGTTTGAGTAATTTCGTTTGTTGTGTTTACCTTCTTAACCGTGTCAAATGCGGGTATTCCTAGAATACAGGCACCGTGTTCGGCGGCACCATTTATACAAGCGACAATATGCTCCTGTCTCACAAAGGGACGCACTCCATCGTGAATAAGAACGATTCCGTCATCTGATTTTATAGCTTTTAAACCGATGAATACGGAATCCTGCCGTTCAGCACCGCCACCAACCAGGATGACATCCTTTTGAAGCTTAGAAGACATCAGAATTTCATTTCGGCAAAAATCAAGATCCTCCTTTGGTACAACCACAATAAGCTGGTTAATCCGTTGACAGCTGTCGAACATGTTCAGGGTATGCCTTAAAATCGGAATCCCATCCAGTGCAACATACTGCTTGCGCAAAGCACCTTTCAGGCGAATGCCTTTTCCGGCCGCTACGATGATTGCATGTACCATTATTTTTGTTAATATCCGATAGTTTCTAATTCTTTACAAATACCTAATATCCAGTACCTAACCCGGACAAACCGGAAATACGAAACTCGAAATACGAAACAAATTTCTAATCACCAAAATTCAAATGACCCAAACAAAAAAATTGAACGCCCGCTCAGATTCCTATAGATCATTGATAGGAAAAGATATACAAAGATGCTAAAAAATTTCTTTGCACTAAAAACAATAAATTCACAATTAAGACTCTAATGACTATTTCAGGTAGCTTAACCCCTTGGGTAATGGCACACCCTTGCCCATGGTGTCTTCGCCGTAATTCACGCTGGCAAGGATCTGGATATCTTTCAGCGTCCGCGCATCGCCTTCAAAGACCACCTCGGTGAGATTTTCTTTTTGGATCTTTCCGCCGGCCCACTGAAGATCCAGAACACTGCTGGCGTCAAACCGATAGAACCGACACAAAGTTCAACCTGCCCGCCATAGTTTTGAACAATTTTAGCCACCAGAAGGCATGGCCGGCTGTGGAATCCAAGTTTTACGGGCACTCCCACTTTAATGGTAGCGCGCTCTATGTTTTCATTGAGTATTTGCTGGGCTAGTTCAATACCAATTGTCAAAAAATGACATGCGTGAAAAAGACCGTAATTTATAGTGCGATCAAGAAGCATTTTAGGATTAACCAAATTGGATAACCTGACCTGAACTCTTTTATAAGTGTTTTTATAACCGGCCGCGTGCAGATGGCGCTCATAAAAATGAAGCAGGCGCCCGACCATTTGAAGCAGATGAAAGACTACCGAAAAATGGCCTCGCAGCCGTTTTAGCTCCCTATTACCGAATCTGAATCCTCCATGGATAACATAGGTGTCAAATGAGGACTGAAGGTTATGAACCAACATTTCATAACGTCTGATCTCAACCTCGTTGACCTTGTCGGGAACAATGGCTAAAATTTCTTTGTGCGGGTAAGGCTCATAAAATTTGAGTTGATCAAAGCTTGTTGCAATATTTAAAAATTCACTTGAGATTTTGACAATATTTTTTTTCTGCTGGTCTTTATCCTTATCGTCAATATCATAATCGAGCATATCACTGGTCACTACACTGGGAAAATCAGCAGCTGAAAATAAAGTTTCCGCAATATGGATTTTAAGACGCCGCGCTTCTTTTAATATAACCGGTGCCATTTTCATCAACGCGAACGTTAAGAATTCAAGAGTGGATTCGCCTTCTTTCGAAAAATCACCAATATCTCCCAAATCGTAAAACACAAGACGGTTGGATATGTGCTTCTGAAAATTTGCTGCCAGGCTTAGATGCCTAACTGTAGCGGCCAGTTCGCGATAGAAATACCAATTCTTGTTGTTTTTAGCACCGTGAAAATCAAGAAAATCCTCCAAAAGCATAGAGGTTGACACAAGTGTCGAGAAAAGCTTTTGAGTGAAAACGTCTTCAGGACGATCAATATCTGAGATGTAACTGCAGCATTTCAAATAATCCTGAGAAAATAAGCGCACTTTTTCCTCAAAGGAATTCTCAATAGCTGATTCGGTCTTCTGCATCGATTATCGTTTTTCCTTTCCTTCCTACCGACGGTCACTAAACAAAAAGCAGAGAGTCTGGGGTATGGTTTTTTCATGCCGACCATAACAACAATGGCATAGTGTGCCATAGTCTCCCGATCCCTCTGCTCTTTAGGCAATACGGCCAGAGCAGTTCATAAGCCGAATCCTGTTCCTGGCGCAGGTTTCCCGTTGCCAGGCAACGATCATTCATCTGTGGATGCCGGTTGCCCGGCACCTCTTGCGACCTACCCAGGAGCTTGGGCGGGCTACCCTCTGTCGCTCCCCTATTTGGTCTTGCACCAGGTGGGGTTTGCCAAGCATCCCCGGTCACCCGAGGAACTGGTGCGCTCTTACCGCACCTTTTCACCCTTACCTGACACCTAACTTCCCAGTTAAGTGCCGGGCGGTATACTTTCTGTTGCACTTTCCTTCGCGTCGCCGCGACTCCACGTTATGGAGCACCCTGCCCTATGGTGTTCGGACTTTCCTCCGGATTTTAAAAATCCAGCGATCGTTTGGACTACTCTGACCGTTTGTTTTGATCTTTCCAGTAAATTATTCTTTCACAGATCGGACATCTTTTCAAGCTGTCACCGCGTTGCAATTCATTATACATCTGGGGAGGAATATTCATATGACATCCCTGGCAGACTGCATCTTTTACAGCAACGATACCAATTAAATACCCTTGATTTTCTTTTATCTTGTTATAGATGGCAAGTATCTTGGCCTCAATGTCATACGAAAACGTTTTCCATTCGCCATCAAGATTCTCAAGCCGGTGCCGTCCCTCTTCCGCTTCCTTTTGAATGATTTCTTTTTCTGCTTTTATCTGTGATTCAAGTTCTGAGAACTCAGCCGTTTTGGCTTTAAGCGAATTCTCAGCTTCTTCAATACGGTCCAGAAATTCGATCATATCATCTTCTATTTTAGAATTCATGCTCTTCAGATCATCTATTTCTTTCAGGGATGATTGATATTCTTTGTTTGTTTTGACAGAAGCAAGCTTCGCGTCACTTTTTTTAATGCTGTCCAGATGCATTTGCAAATCTGATTCGTAAGACCTGTATTTTTCGTTCAACTCATTGATCAGAGATTTTTGTTCCTCAATCGTTTGATTAAAGTCCAGCAGTGTTTTATCAAGCACTTCAATACGTTGATCGACGCTGCTTAATTGCGTTTTAATATTACTGGTTTCGATTTCAATCTTTTGAAGCTTCACAAGAGCCGCAATCTGTTCTTGGGTTACACTGGGCATCGTTTTCATCCTATCATATGTTGGATTTACCACGTATTATTTTTCAATCAGTTAAAATAGATATAACGAACCCCTGAGTCTTATCTATAAAAAAAGAAATGGATCTGTTTCCAGAACGCAGGGCTCGACTTTGGTCTTAATGCCTGCCCCGCCAAATATTTTTTCCAGCTGATGCGCGAGGGCCTCGACCATAAGGTACTCTGATGGGAAATGACCGATATCGATAATTCCGCGATTTGCGCTTTCGACATCTCGGGCATCGTGGTAGTGGATGTCACCGCTTATGAAAACCTGGGCATCGGAAGAGATAAATGCTTGCATCAGGCTGGACCCACTACCACTGCATATCGCTACCCGCGCGACGTTCCTTTCAAGATCTCCCGCAACTTTTACAAAATCAAGTTTGAGTTTATTTTTAACCGTTGAAACCAGTGACTTCAAGCTGCAGGCTTTGGCAAGTGAGCCAATCCGCCCAATCCCGTGTGCAGTCTCGCCGCTCGTCAAGGGAGAAATATCTTCTTTAGATTGTTCCGCTGCATGTACCGGCTGCAATATTGCCAGATGTTGAAGCCCCAACCGTTGGGCCAGCACATCATTGACTCCGTCCTGCACAATGTCAAGATTGGTATGAGCCGAAAAAATTGCCAGTTGATGGTGTGTCGCCACCTGAATAATGGATCCGCCGGTAGTGTTAAAATCAATTGATTTGAGGGGTCTGAAAATCAAAGGATGATGCGTAATCAATAAATCAACATTCTTTTCGCAGGCCGCTTTGACCACCGCTTGGCTCGCATCCAGCGCAACCCATATTCGCTGAACCGGCCACCGCGGATCACCGATCTGAAGCCCGACATTATCCCATTCCTCAGCCAGCCACGGGGGAGCCAACTGTTCCATGATCTTTATGATTTGTGCTACGGTTGCATCATCCATTGCATCCCATCATCACAAGTTAAGGGCTTCGCCCTAATTGGAATGGTGGAATTCTGGAATATTGGATAAATGGGTCTTGGGATATCGAAATATTGGGTAATTGGTAAAATTCGGCATGACGATAAGATTTAAAACAGATGATATCCTTTGAAAATCCATTATTCCATCGTTCCACTATTCCATGATTAAAGCAAAACTCATCAAATACTTCCTGTTTTCGTTAAGTTGTTGAAAATCCGCAACGTTACGAATTATAAAAATGTTCTGAAACAAAAAAGGCGTGGTCCTTAAATCCCACGCCATCAAAAGTAACATTATCCGCACCCGATTTCCATCTGCGCGGTTTTGTTAAAACCGCTATCCATTTGCGTTTAACATTCGATAAACGATTTTGTCTATCTGTTGAAGAATTAACATTTTTTTCTGTGTGAAACATTTTTTTGCGAATTAGGCATGGGCCCACCTGGGATCGAACCAGGGACCTACCGGTTATGAGCCGGTGGCTCTGCCAGCTGAGCTATGGGCCCCCAAGGAATAGGGTTATCTAACGATAGCACACCAGTTTGTCAAGTCTTGCAAATCAATTGGCGCATGTGGTTTTGTAACTTTGTGGCCACGCCTTCTATGCGAGCAGGGCCAGGCTCCCCAAATGCGGAATTTCACATTTTTTTAAAGCTGATTGTGTTCAGCGATGCTGGTTTGCGTCGGGCCTGACATCTTAGGTTTCAATAAAATTTTTCAACTTACGGCTGCGTGTCGGATGACGCAGCTTTCGCAAAGCTTTGGCCTCTATTTGTCGGATTCTTTCACGCGTAACCGCAAAATCTTGCCCGACTTCTTCCAGCGTATGGTCAGCCTTTTCTCCAATTCCGAAACGCATCCGCAAAACTTTTTCTTCACGAGGCGTCAGCGTGGCAAGCACTTTCCGAGTTTGCTCGGCGAGATTTAGACTAACAGCGGCTTCCGATGGCAGCATGAACTTCTTGTCTTCTATAAAATCGCCCAGATGACTGTCTTCCTCTTCACCAATCGGGGTTTCTAGTGAAATCGGCTCGCGAGCAATTTTAAGAACTTTGCGCACCTTTTCAAGAGGAATCTCCATTTTATCGGCAATTTCCTCGGGACTCGGCTCGCGTCCCTGTTCCTGTACCAGGTAACGTGATGTTCGAATGAGCTTATTGATCGTTTCAATCATATGCACCGGAATACGTATCGTCCTTGCCTGATCCGCAATAGCGCGTGTGATTGCCTGCCGGATCCACCAGGTTGCATAGGTGCTAAATTTATAGCCACGCCGGTATTCAAATTTATCCACAGCCTTCATCAATCCAATATTTCCTTCCTGGATTAAATCCAGGAATTGCAAGCCGCGGTTTGTATATTTTTTTGCAATACTGACGACCAGTCGCAAATTTGCCTTAGTCAGTTCGCTTTTGGCTAACTTCGCTCTAAAACGTCCTTCTTCAACAGCCGACATCACGCGCTTTAACATTCTGTTGGAAGCCTTTAATTCATTTTCTCTAACAGCAACATTTTCCTTGATTTTCTTTAACTCCTTGTGCAGAGCACCCAAATGTTCCTTTGGTAAATCGCAACGCAATACGGCCCAATTCACGAATTTAGTCTTGCTGTTTATATACTCCCGGAGTTCCTTAACAGAGGCATCAACAATTTCCGCGCCTCTGTTGAACAGTTTGCTCATTTCGTGGAACCATCGAATTTGGGCGCGAATATTCCCCTCAATCCTGTCAATAACGCTGGCTTCTAAACGCCAATCTTTTAGCAGCTCAAATATTTTATCGACTCGACTTGCAATGCCTCTTCTGAGCTTTCGATGCTCTTCATGATCTAATTTGGCGGAGAATAACTCTTTTCGGATGGCCTTGTTTTCCGCATGGATCTTTTTAATGCCCCGGATCGTCTTCAAGAATTTTTCTGTTTGTGCCATTTCATCAACGTAAGTATCGCCTTCGTCGACGTCTCTGAGCACATTTTTAGGTCGGATGTTTTCGTTTGCAATTTCCTCACCGAGATTTATAATGCTTTCCACACCGGTGATGGTCTCTAACAAGGCATGCAGAACTTCTTGCTCCCCGGCTTCAATCTTTTTGGCAATCTCGACTTCCCCTTCCCGACTGAGCAGCGTTACCAGGCCCATTTCGCGCAGGTACATTTTTACAGGATCTGTGACTGTGCCAAAATCCGTGTCCGTAACTTTCCCCTTTACGGGCTTTTTTTGTTTTTTTGTGACCAGCTTCTTTTTTGTCTTCTGATCAACGACTTCGATGTTGTTTTCATCAAACAAGATAAGCGTTTCATCGATTTGCTCCGGGGAAAGCATTTCTTCGGGAATCAATTCATTAATTTCGTCATATGTTAAATAACCTTGCTTTTTCCCTTTGGCCAGCAATTGCTTAATCACCTTCAATGTCGTCGTTTTGGCTTTCGATGCGGCTGCCTTGGTCTTCGAAGTTGTTGCTTTGGCCCTTGATGCGGTTGCCTTGGCCTTCGGTACCGCTGCTTTAGCCCTTGATCCGGTTGCCTTGATCTTCGCTGCCGCTGCTTTAGCTCTTGATACGGTTTTCTTGATCTGCGGTGCCGCTGCTTTGGCCCTTGATGCGGTTGCCTTGATTTTCGGTACCTTTGCTTTGGACCTTAATGCGGTTGCTTTGCTTTTCGATGGGGCTGCAGCAGTTTTTCGAGTTTTTTGCGGGGATTTCCTAACCACCGGTTTCTTTCCAGAACTTCTTGTGCGTTTCTGTCTTGAGCCAGCTGTTTTTGCTGTTTCCTTTTTTTGAGTCCTTTTCGTGCTAACCTTTTTTATAGCAGATTTTGATGCCATAAAATCTCGCCTCCTGAAAAAATCAAAAATTCATTCCAAACTGATCAGTGATTGCTATTATTTATAATTAAAACCCAATGTTTTTATAAAAACTATATGTTAAATGGCCATAGTCAACCCCAAACCGATAGTTATTTTTTGCCCTGTCATGCCAACTTTTGTTTTTGACTCTGTACCGCCAGCTTTTGTTTTTCTCTGAGTAGCTTATCCAACGTTTCTTGGTCGTTTTTTTTCTCAGCGGCTTTGATCTGTTCGAGGATCTTGCTATCGCGATTTCTTTTGCCTGTCGTAACGAATTGCTTGATTAATTTCAAACAACCACTTTCATCCCATGATTCCTCAATCATCGCTAAAGTGGCAATCAGATTCTCTTGTACCGGATCCTCAATCGAAGTTAGCAGTTCTGAAATTTGCTCGTCTGAGGATAATTGTTTCTCCAAAACAGTTTTACCGATAGATTTGAGAATATCATTTTCAATATATTCAATGACATTGTGCATTTTGATTGCCGGCAATATAGCCGGAAACTGTAACATCATGGCGATAATTTGCTTTTCCAGTCGGCTACCTTTATTCGCAATGTCACTAGGTATGTCCGAATTCTTAATGGATTTTATAGATTTATGTTCCCGAACCTTTTCTAACACGATATTTTCATCAATACCGATTCGCTCGGAGAGTTGCTTGATGTACAAAGATCTGGCAACGTTGTCGTTTATGGTAGCCAGAGGACCTTGCAGATCTGCAATAACACGAATTTTGCCTTCGGTTTCAAGCCTAATTTTCCCTTCCGTTTCAAGTCCGTGTTTTTTTTCGGCCTGCTCGATTAAAAACGTTATAATACCCGGTGCTTGCGATGCTTCTTCAAAAAATCTTTCAGGGCCGTTTTCCATCAAAAATGAATCCGGATCGTGTTCGTCCGGCAACACCAGGATGTGGGTATCTGCTTTTTCTTCCTTAAATACGTCTCCGCGGCGGAAATCCACGTGTTCTTTCCAGAATATGTCCACGCATCGCAAAGCAGATCGAATCCCGGCTTCATCTGAATCATAGACCAGAACGATCCGGGGAGCATAGCGGGTCAACAAGCGCACATGTTCCGGGGTCAATGCGGTTCCAAGCGTCGCAACGCAATTTTCAATACCGTGTTGGTGAAGGGCTAGCAGGTCAAGATACCCTTCGACGATGAAGATTGTGTTGCTCGCTCTGCATTTATCCTTGGCTGTGTAAAGACCATATAAAGACCGGCTTTTATTATAAACCGGAGTTTCGGGAGAATTGAGATACTTCGGCAAAGAATCATCCAGCACCCGACCGCCGAACCCTATCACAGCCTGGTTGACATCAAGAATAGGGAATATGATGCGATCCCTGAAACGATCATAATAGCCGCGTTTATTTTTTTTGGGTAATATCAGTCCCGATTTTTCAACCAAAGCAAGGGCCGCACCTTTTTTTGAAAAAAAACTTAAAAGATTGTCCCACCCTTTTGGTGCATATCCGAGATGAAAAGTATCTATGATTTCAGGTGAAAAGCCCCGTTTTTTTAGATAGTTCATTGCCGGAACACCACCTGATTTGCTGCTCAATGCCCGGCAGAAATACTCCATCGCATGCCGGTTGATGTTCAGCAGGCTTTCGCGTTCGGTTATTCTTTCTTTTTGCTCAAACGTCAGGCTTTTTTCAGGGATATCAACACCGTATCGTCTGGCAAGTGCCCGGGCTGCCTCCGGAAACGCGAGCCCGTCATGTTTCATCAGAAAACTGAATATGTTTCCGCCAACACCGCATCCAAAGCAATAAAATATTTGCTTTTCCGGGCTTACGGAAAAGGATGCTGTTTTTTCAGAATGAAACGGACAGAGACCTAAAAAATTTTTGCCTGACTTTTTTAGATGGACAACCTCCGAAATGATATCCACAATGTCAGCTGCATTTTTTATTTCTAAGATTTTATCTTCAGGGATAAAAATTGCCAAAAACAGCAACCTCCATAATTTAATTTATGGAACAGGAAAGATATGTACGAACGGAAGGATATTAAATGGAATGGAGCTTTTCAAATTTTGCTATTCGCCCAGTTCGCCAATTTGAAATTGCTTTTAAAAATCTGCCATAAATTTAAATATTTATGGCCCCCCGGCATAAGAAATTGTTAAACCTGAAGATTAATCTGATCTTAACGGTTTGTCAAGAAAAATGTGGTTTAAACGCTAATTTAATCTGCAGCGCAAATCGGTTTTTGGTCGGTCAGATCTAAGGCCTCTTTTAGATCCAATTGACCACTATAGAGTGCTTTACCAACGATAACGCCGGCAACTCCCGCCCTTTCGAATGGCAATAGAATTTTTATATCTTCAATCGATGAAACACCGCCGGAAGCGATAACAGGAATCGATACCGCCTCTGCCAATCGTAAAGTTGCATCCAGATTGGGACCCGTCTGCATTCCATCCCGATGAATGTCGGTAAAATTAATAGCGGCAACACCACAATCTTCAAACTCTTTAGCTAGTTCAATAGCCTCGATTCCGGTGGTATGCGTCCAGCCATTTATTGCCACCTTTCCGTTGCGAGCATCGATACCCACTACGATCTGCCCGGGATGTATTTTACAAACTTTTTTAACAAAGTCCGGTTTTTTTATGGCTTCGGTTCCGATAATAACTCGTTTGACGCCAAGCTCGAGGTACATGTGCACGGTTTCTTCGTTACGAATCCCGCCGCCAAGTTGGATCGGAACCTTCACCGATTGTAATATTTTACGAATCGACCCTATGTTTTGGGGGCTTTTTGCAAACGCTCCGTCCAGGTCAATTACATGAACAAGCCGGGCGCCGATTTGAGCCCATTTTAAAGCCATGGCTTCCGGATCATCCGAATATATCGTTTCGTCATCCATTCGCCCTTGAAGGAGTCGAACACATTTTCCATTTTTTATATCAACAGCCGGGATAATAATCATCGTCTGGTGTTTCGTGTTTTGTGTTTGGTATTTGGTATAAAGTATTGCCTGGCGATGGGTAATTCGTGTTTATCTGGTGTTTTGTGTTTAGTACAAAGTATATTGAGTTATTTCAGCTATTAATAATACTAAACACCAAATTCTAAACACTACAAAGTGCCTTTTGAGGAACGAACATCATGGATGCGCTCATCAATAGAAGCGGCCTGATCCAAAGCTCTGCCAAGTGACTTGAACATCGACTCAATGATATGGTGTTCATTATCACCGTATGAGACATTTATATGAAGGTTTAGTCCACCGCGGACCACAAAGGCTCTAAAAAACTCCTTTGCCAGCGATACGCTAAAACCCGATCCTGAGGCCGTAAATAAGGGGACCTGGTATGCCAAATAGGGACGTTTAGACAAATCGACTGTAATCGCAGTCAGAGCGTCGTCCATGGGAGTTACAGCATGGCCGAATCGTCTGATGCCTTTGCGATTTCCAAGGGCTTTATCAAAAGCTTCACCGAAAACAAGGCCTACATCTTCAACGGTATGGTGAAAATCGACTTCCAGATCACCTTTGGCCTTAATACCCAGATCAAAAAAACCATGCACCGCAAGTAAAGTGAGCATATGATCAAAAAAGGGTATACCCGTGGATATTTCGGACTGGCCGATACCGTTCAACTTCAGGCTAACACGAATTGCAGTCTCTTTCGTCTTGCGTTCGACCTCGACAAGGTTTTCCATAGTCCTTAACCCCTTGTTATTAATGTTTAACGTGTTTAATCCTTTCTTCCCAGTCCGTATCCACAAGCTTTTTGTTTTCGCAAACAGGTCCGAACCGCTTAAATTTGTGAAATCCTATGGCATCATAATCAAATTATTTAAGAAATGCAAACGTTTATATCAATTATGCCGCAGGCTATTCAATACGCGGTCCTTTTTATCGATCCATCCAAAAACCTGCCTTAAAACCCGCAAAAAATAAAAAGGGTGGCTCATCGAAATGAACCACCCGTGAAAGGAGGTCAGAATGAAGCACTATGACGTACTTACTCTGAGGTAACCTGGACGAATCCATGTTACCAGTGTATAGAACCAGAGGTTCGTTAAAAGTTACAAATTATTGCAAAAATTCTAAACTAAAGGGCAGCCCGTAAGTCTTGCGGAGCTACCCTTAACCAGAGGACATCAAACAAGCAAATGTAGTCCCCCTCGGTTGGCTACTATCATTTACTATATGATAAGCACCGCCGGACGATTGCTCAAGGGGGCCAATCGTTTTTTTTGCAGAATCCCGGTTGACATCATGCTTATTATCAGATAATAGCTCTCGTTTATATTTGACACATTGTGGCAGTTTAATTTGGTGGAGATGAGGGGAATCGAACCCCTGACCTCGGCATTGCGAACGCCGCGCTCTCCCAACTGAGCTACATCCCCACAAGGAGCCGATTTCATATCAAATTGATACAGGATGGTCAATCAAAAATCCATTTCCACAACAAATGAGTGATCTTGATAAACTTGATATTTTTACCCGTTCACAGCATACTCGATAATCATTCGCGGTCCGAATTCAGGCCGGCGCATTTTTCAGGAGAATATTCATGAAGTTTAAAGTTGCATTAAAAGATGCCCCTAAAAGGTATACCTTTGATCAGGATAAAGTTTTAGCTCCCGAAAACACTGTCAAGCGTTTCAAGGAAAAATTAAAAAAAGTAAACCTCGATATTCTCAAACGGACCATCCGCATCGACAATGGACGATTGGATATCCCCATCTATTTCAGCCTGTGTGGCACAGATGCCCATCATATCATCGGGACAAAAAAGCAAATGGGCAAAGGCGGAACGCCCAGCCAATCCGAAGCCAGTGCAGTTATGGAGTTGGCTGAGCGGTTCAGCTTTTTCAGCTTTGTGAAAAATCCGCATAACTTTTTTACCGAAAAGTACGGCAACATTCAAGACAGGGTCCTTCCTTTCGAGCTGATTGCCAGGTCGGTTCACGATGAATCAGACGATCTACCGGTCGCGCGTAAAATCTTTGAAAATTTACCCCTCAAGTGGACCTGGGCATATAACCTAACCCGTAAAGAAGAAACTCTGGTACCTTTTGATTGGTTTTTTTCCATCAATGAATTCAATGGGCCCTCGGCCGGCAATTGTGTTGAGGAAGCCGTTAGCCAGGGAATCTGTGAAATTATCGAAAGACACACATCATCTGTTATCAGCCACAATAAATTGAACGCCCCGGCTATTCGTGCTGACTCAGCTACCGACTCGCTGGTGGTGGAAATGATCGGTAAGTATCGCCGCATCGGTGTAAAACTTTTTGTCTCGGATTTCACCCTTGATACGGGCATTCCGAGCGTCGGTGTATTGGCATACGATCCAAGTACATTCCCGCAGTTGAGTGAAATTGTCTGGACTGCCGGTACAACGCCTGACCCACAGAAGGCCTTCAGCCGCGCTCTTACCGAGGTGGCGCAGCTGGCAGGTGATTTCGACACGGCTTCTAACTATGTGGCCAGCGGTTTGCCTAAATTTACCGACCTAACAGATGCCGAGTATATCACTAATCCCGGCAAAGAAATTGATATCAGCGCGCTGCCTGATCTATCCGACGATAACATAAAAGTTGAGGTTGAAAACTGTCTGGCGGCCTTGGCAAATATTGATATGGAAGTGTTTCTCATCAGTACGATGCATCCGGATCTTGAAATTCCTGCATTTTATACGATTATACCGGGTGCGCATTTCAGAGAACGAGCCCTGGGCACCAGTGTCGGTATGTTTGCAGCCAAACACATTGCTGAAAACAGAAATCCCCGTGAGGCGATTGATGAGCTTGAAAAAATCGATAAAAACATTCCCGGAAAATATTATATTAAATTTTATCTCGGGTCCTGTCATATTGGTATGGGCGACCCCGATGCGGCGCTCAAATATTTTGATGATGCCATGAATTTGGAGCCCTTTGAACAGGATATACCCAGCGTTTACTCGTATATGGGAATTGCCTTAAAAGATCTTGGAGAATATAACAAGGCACTGGATGTGCTAAAAAAAGGCGCGCAACTGGATCCCGAAAGAACCGACATCTACAATTTGATGGGCTTCTGCCATTTCAATCTAAAAGAACATGAGGCGGCTATCGAAAATTTCAAAAAGGTTATTGAGCTGGACCCCTCCTCGGCCATTGATTATGCGAATATCGCCTCAAATTATCGCGACATGGGACAAACTGCAAAAGCGATCCGTTACTATGAAATGGCATTGACCCTTGACGCTTCAATTGAATTTGCCAAAGACAATCTGGCAAAGCTTAAAAAAAACAGAACGGCTGATTAAGCGTGTTCAAACTGCAACGGCAGGGGCCCCCGGGTGCCCCTGTCGCTTTTGCTTTGGTTGAAAAATCCAAACCGGCGGCGGACTACGTGCCCAGGGCTTCGTTGTCCCGCAAATTGAAATACGCATCCGCTAGAATGGGTGGTGGACTCCGTTTTCAATTCACAGGACGCCTTGCTCTTTCACCCCATTTAAGGCCCTGTGCCAAATTAAGCCGGAAAACGACAAGTCTAAAATCTCGTCCTCGTCCTCGACAATCCAGATTCGTACTCGTACTCGTCGTCGTTCTCGTGCTCGTAATTGTATTTTATATAGCATCTAAGAATCGTGCTATATTTCAGTTTCTTGGATAACGAGTACGAGGACGAGGACGAGTAGGATTTATAATTCTCGTATCAAACTGCATCTCTGTAAGGTAGGGTCGGCCACGGCTCGACTGAGCTCGCCGAAGTCTGTGCCGACCTCAGTCCGTCCGCGCGATCCTTCTCCGCAAATGACCTATACTTCCCTTTACCTCCGCAGTCTGATGGTCCATTTCTTTTAATATTTTTGATGTGCGTTGCTTGTCGGCTTTCGTACTGTCCAACCGGTCGGCCACAGCTGCAAGATCGGTAAAAAATAGCTGAAAACGATCCAGCATCAGATCCGATAGATTTTCAGCTGAGTTTTCGACAAGTTTAAGCAAAAAGGCGAACTTTAAATTTTCGCGATAATCTTTTAATTGCTCGACGACTGATTTTAAGGTTTCGCGTTTCATCTGCTGGGTGCCGCCGCTTAGCGCCTGGCGTACGACTTCCGCCCGCTTGCGGGCAGGTTTTTTTAATAATTTTTTCAGATTCCGTTGCAGGCTGTATACGCCAAGACGCAGAATTGCAGCGGTTTTGATTTTCGCAGAATAATGCATCGTGGTAACGAGCTTAGGTGGATTCAAACCGGTCTGTTGCATCTGAGCTTCCATGTCCGGCAATCCGATCGCCGGCTGTTCTTCCGTATTCAAAGAAACGCCTAGCTTTTTCATCAGGCGCATATATTCATCATAAGTATCGGAAAGCATTGCGCTGTAAGGCTTAATGATCATATCAAAATACTTTCCAATTTCCTTTTCCTGCAATTTAACAAAACGTATCACTTCCGGATTGATGTCTTCCGTAATAAACTTATCCAGAGATTGCTTAAAATCCTGGTACCCCAGGTACATACTTCGCGAGACACCGGTTAAGTCTGTCTTCCCCTTAACCGGTTTGATCAAGCCTTTGTAATTTTTTATATACTCAAAAATCATTTTGATGATGTCACCGGAATGTACATCAAAAAAACGGTTCACATCAGCACTGAGTTTCTTTTTGATTTTTGTGACAGCGCCTGTGATCGTTGTTTTTAGAACCGTTTTCATCTGATCGACCCGCTCCTGGTGATTATTGAGCTTATGAATTAATTCCTGGGCACTTTTAGAATCCCGCGCGAGGATATCCTGGTTGATTCCATTCCAGTTCTCTATACCGGATAAGATGACACTGAGTCGCTCAAGATGATTTTTTAATAAAATGGCATCGCGTCTACTGCTAAGTTTTAGCTTAAAGGCAGATTCGAATTGCTCGGTTTCACTGATTGAGAAATCAGTCAATTCTTCTTCAGTTTTCCATTGCAGCATTCTAAGTTGATCTTTTTGCGAAAGACTTAGCAGCGGGGAGGAAAAAAGATTGAATAAGGCAGAAAAGCTATAGACTTCCGGATCAGGCTTGATCAGTCCCAGTTCATCTTGCACTTTGGCAACCAGTGTTTGAAGCTCTTCCATGGATTCGTGTTCGCTAAAATCGCAATTAATGACAAACAGGATGTTATCTAGAATACCCATCTTTTTAATTATAGATAAAAACCGAATATCCGCTTGCCGTAATCCGGTGCGGCTACTGACGACATACACAATCAGGTGCGTACGCAGCAAATAATCCTGGATCATCGCCAGATGCATCGGATTTGAAGAATCGCTTCCCTGACAATCGGCAATTTCGATATTGCCGTCAAGTCCCTGCGAAGGGATCTCCAGTTGCACATCCTTCAAATAGACAGCCAATTCTTCATCACCCACAAAACGCTTGTGTTCTGCGAAATTGTCTTCTGTATAATCTCGAGTTGTATCTTGTGAGGAGATAATGTCATAAACGCTGTCAAATCCTTTGATATATGAAGTTAAGAGCACATTATTGAGGTTGCGGGTGTCTTGTGAAATCAATTGCTCTGAATTTAACGATTTTAGGGCAGTTTGAATGTGACGCCGTTCATCTTGGTGCCTGATGTCAAATTTCATATTATTCTTGCGCCAGTCCTGAGAGGGAAATAAAACCAGGGCCTGTTCCATTTCCAGATTCACCTCGTCCCAGGACTTAAAAAAAAGATGGGCTCTTAAACGATTCCCGGACCGTACCCGGGTGACGATGGATGTAACAACGCCGGCACCTCTTTTTAAATAATCGCCTTTCAACATCGAGTTTAAAAAAGTGCTCTTGCCTGACTTTATCGGCCCCACCACCGCCACTCGAATAATGTCTTCTGAAATCTGAACCGGCAAACCCTGGCAGGTTTTCTCCCAATCGTCAAAGCTGGGTTCAGCCATACCGGGCATTGATTTGGCTTTCGATATCAACGCCAAAATATCCTGATTGACCTTTAGAATCTCATCTTTAAGGTAATTATAGCTATCCATCGCTCATTCTTTAAGGAAATGTTTAAGATTATTGTTCTGAGGCTGTGCATACAACTTGCCGGTTCAATTGTCAAAACCATCTTTTAGCACCTGGCAGCTTGTCCCTGGCTGCTGGTCACTGGTCCCTTACTGGCTCCTGGCTTCTGGCAGCTGGCGACTGGCTAAACCGATTCGTGCGACATTCAGAAAAAGCGATTAACCAGAGGCCCGAAACAAGTAGCCATGGATATTCAAAATTCGCTCGGCACATCACTCAAACTGGATGTTTTCAAATAGCCCGTGAGGATGGTCTTCAATTTTATCTTTCATTGCCAGAATGTAATCGGGCCGCAATTCATCCTTCCAGCGGGGGTAACCGCCACGCCAAACATATCTGACAAGACCCTGAAAGGCCATGCGGCTGAATCGATACTGCCCGATGTCAATTTCAAATACCCCTTTGGCGACACTTATCGCAATATGAACCTGGCGGGCATATCGTAAAATAATATCTCGAATCAGGGCTTGAGATTGATAGCCCGTAAGCTTTTGCTTAAAATTTTCTATATTATTCGGAAAAGGAAATCTGCGGTACACGTCGCCGATGAATCCCGTATGGCGAATCCCATGAATTGCGCCCATTAAATCTCCAATGTTTTCTCTTTCTTCAATAGCATATACCGGCCACTTATTTTTATACCTCTCTTCATTTGATTTAACTGCCATGTCTTCAATAAACCGACAAAAATCAGTGGCAAATACAAAATAGTGTTCAAGAAGCAGCAGATCGGACTCGATGTTAAAAAAACCAAATGCAATGGTCCCGTGGCTGAGAGATTCAAAAGCTAAAGGCATCGCACTCTCCGGTTCGATTTTAAAGAAAGAAGGTCGGAGACAGATAAGAGACGACAACACATGATCAAAAATGCTACCGCCTCACCGTTTTCTGCTTAGTCCTCAGTACTCATCACTTGCTTAAAGTGAACCGCCATTTACAAAACATATTCTCCGGATGAGGATCGGGTGGTGCAAACAGACATTCCACCTTAATTTTCCTGATCATGAAATTTAAGACTGCCGGTAAAAATTGCGCCGGCGGTAATCAGCCCACCACAAATAGCAATACCGAGTGCAAAGCTGCTTATATCGCCGATGATACCGATAAACACCGGAGACAGGCCGCCACCGATCAAAAAAGCCATGGGAAGTGTAAATGAAATTGCAATATTCCTTAATTCGACTGGAACAATTAAGGACAAAGCAGCAAAACCCGCCGGAAAAAAACATACGGCAATCAGCGGCTGTAAAAATACAAAGTAAAGTATATATGAACTTGACGCAACGCTCAAAAACAGGGTCACCAACCCGGTTAGAAGTAAAACAATCCTGAGTGTCTGCCTTGATCCAAAACGATCCGTTGCCCACCCGCCGACAAATGCCATTATTACACCGGAAATTCTTGACAAGGCGATTAATGTATTGGCCACATTTCTATCAATACTGTGTTCCGTTACCAGATAAAGCGGCAGCATCGTGTAGACACCCAGGGTACTGATGATTCCCAAACTAAACAGAAGCATCATTACCCAAAAAGACAAATTACCAAACAGTTGCCGAAAAGATACAAAGTTAGGTGTCTCACCCCTAAATTCTCCTCCACGGCTGTAATAATAAAAAACTGGACTCATAATTAAAGTCACGCAACCAAGCAGCAAAAAGACAGCACGCCAGGAAAACCAAACCAGAACAGCTTCTGAGACAAGCGGGGCAGCAACAAAACCCAAATTGGGAGCCAGTTCATGTATCGCAATGGCTTTTCCCCAGCGTCGGGCTGGAATTAAAGATGTAAGCATCGCCATGCCGGATGGTAAATATAAACCTGCTGTTATTCCAAGCATGAAAAGCCCCGCTCGAATTGCCCATACCTCTTCACAGAAGGCAGTCCCGATTAAAGCGAATCCAAGAGCCGTATTGGAAAGTAAGATGGTTCGTTTATGATTTAGGCGGTAGGATATAAATCCCGCTCCGGTGAGGCTGATAAAGTATCCAAGCGAAATCAGAAAGAATAAAGATCCGGCATCCGCGTGGCTCAAATTAAGATCACTTTCAATATTGGGGGTCAAGGGAGCCAGTGTGATGCGCGAAGTAAAATTAAGAAAAAAAATGGAAGTCAAAATGAGGAGCGGACCTAATTGATTCAGAAAGGACCCGGAGGAATTATCCTCACCGCTCATGGCAGCGGACGGTTCCAGAGAATTAACCATTTCTGACCGTTTTGCTAAAAAATTTATGCTGTCTCTTTAAAATCGTCATTCCGGTCCGGATTATTTCTTTTTATAAGTTTTAGGCTCGTTCATTTTCTTTGTTATCAAGCGCCCTTATCTGAATGCATGCGGCCACAATGCAAATGGGGATTTCTTCCGATTTAGATATTCATTGTTTTGGATTATATATTTTAACAGGTGGCTCATAAAGCATTTGCCCAATCAGAACTCTTGTGAAGCCGGTTTTTTTAGAACGGTCCAAAATATGAGCGATTCGCTTGGCGATGACCAGTCGTTCTTCAGAATCTGTCTGATTAATAAATGCAAAACGCATCGCTTCAGGAGGCGAATTTTTCATGATACCCTTAGCATCCGTCAGGACAGCCGCAACGGCTTCCTCTGTTATCGCAGCGCCAGGGGCAAGACCGGTAAGATTGGCCACCAGTTGAGGCCGAAATGCCCATTTGTCCGTTAAGGGCTTTCCAACGGCGTCTAAGCCGACTACCCCAATCAGCCACCGTGTGCTTTGAGGGACAACGGGTTCATGAATAGCCGGCGCTTTCAAAGGTCTGCCGGCGGCTCCATCGGCTTCAACGATAATCCAGCGAAATACGCCCGATTGCCAGAGCGTATCGATTGTTTCCGGTTTCAGCCCTTTAAGTTTGTTCTTTAAGTGTAAGATAGCACTGCCGGCTGAAATGTGAGAATTTTGTTTAAAAAGCTCGCGGGCATGTTGTACGATTGTTTCGGCGGACTCAAATACCATCACAATCGATGATTGTTTCCGAGTAGGCATGAATATTTTGGTCGTTGTTGTCGTAAGAACACGATCGCCATCTTTCGAAAGCTCGCGGGCGAGCCGAAACATCAGCGCTGTCTTGCCACCGGCTCCCACGATGCTGATGACACCGCCCTTTTTTAGCTTCAAGCTATGCCGTAAGGAGGTCATAGGCGAATTGCACGTTGCGAGTTTCGTGTATCAAATGACTATGGTTTCAAGTTTCAGGAGTCAATAGGTGTCAGGTGTCAGCACCCAGATGACGGAAGACAGAAAACAGCCTGCGACGAGCTTAGTCGAGTCGAATTCAGATAGGGTGCGTCATCTTTCCGTTTGTACCATCTGCCTGCTGTCGTCTGACCACTTTCCTCTAAAACCTGAACACGGACACTTGAAACTTTTTTTCTGATGCGCGGCCGCAGCCGCTACACGCGGCGAAGACCTCGTATGAAACTTCATGAAATCCAATGTCGTCTTCGTGAAGTTTTCACACGAGCAGAGTACAGAAGACAAATGACAGAGGTCAGATCAGTCGTCTTGGCTCTTTGAGCTACGACGCGGCAGCTATCGCCTTCGTCGTCGTCCTCGTCCCTTATAAAATTCTGATTCACGAGGACGAGCACGAGAACGAGTACGAAAAGAATCAGATTAGATCGCATGCATCTGCCCTGCGCGCTCTACCTTCTACCCTATACTATGTAGCTCGAATGAAACTACAAAGTTTATTTTTCGATCAAACTGGCCGCTTTTCAGGCCAGCTGCTGGGCTGACACCTGACACCTAAAATATAATCATGCTTTGTAAATTACTTGCGGGACACAACATTAGAAGTTAGTTATAAACTCTAAGGATGGCCTCGAGCACAGCGCCTGCAATGGCTCGGGCTTTTTCGGAAATGGTGTAACAGTGGTCAACACGTCCTCGGGGATCAATATCTCCGATTTTTAATCCCCGGCGCACGCTCCCCGGGGATCGGATCAGGCCACGGATTACGCCATCGATTCTCGCTAGGACAGCCTGCTCCCCAACCGCCCCGATGGCGTCACCTTGCTTTACTTGACTGCCAATCGAAAGCCGGGCATTAAACACTCCGTCGCAGGCAGCCCTCAGAACCCGTTCCTCAGTATATCCTGCGATGGGACCTGGTATTCCGGTATTCGGCTCAGCATTGCCGGAAGCTATAATCCTTCCTAGATTATGGCCGCGATTGGTTTCAATAACCAGATGGACATCTTGCCCCGCAACAAAACCGGGCCCGATTCCAATGACCAACGGCGCCTCTTTCATATGGGTACCCATGTTTTTTTTAGCTAATATCGCGTCGACCACTACATTGGCCTGCGCTTGATCGAGCAGCTTCCAATCAGGATCAACAACAACTGCTATTTTCCCGTGGGTCCAGGCCTTGCGCATGTTATCATAATCATCAACCTTAATGGCTTCCACGCCTTCAACCGTTTTGCGCCCCTCATGGATGGCCTCACAAAATGAAACCTCACGCCTGACGGCGAGCGGAGAAGCGGTTTCCAGCATCAGGACTTTACGAATATTGGACATATAAATCCGCCAGGCGACCGCACTGGCCATCTCCCCTGCCCCTTTGATCACGACAATGAGTTCACTAAGCTTAATTTTTCAATCCTCCGACTTCTGGTCTCTGGCCACCGGCCTCTGGTCGCTGACCTGATTTAGGCATCGGGCATCAGGCATCAGTAAAAAACAAGGCCGATGTCTGGTCTTACCTGACGCCTGAAGCCTAAAGCCCGACACTTTATGCGAGCTCTATTTCCCAAACGGACACACCGGAAATTGACATTTTTCGCAATCCAGGCACAAACCTCCGTGGCCCATTTGGGCAATTTCGTTTTTGGTTATTTCATCTCCCGCCAATACCCTGGGGAACATTAAGTCAAAAATCGTCGTTTCGTGATAATAAACACAGGCCGGCAGGCCGAGTATGGGAATGCCGTCAAGTTTAGCATATAAAAACATGGCGCCTGGAAGAACCGGTGCGCCATATGCAATGATTTCCGCACCAATTTGTTTGATACCCTGCCGTGTCACATCGTCAGGATCCACCGACAACCCGCCGGTTACTAAAATAAGATCACATCCCAGATCTCTGAGTTCACCGACTGCATTTCCAATAGCGCCGGGATTGTCCGGTGTCTGCATCTTTTTCACCACCTTGGAGCCGTAATCATTGACTTTTTTCGCGACAAACTTATCGAACTCGTCTTGAATGATCCCCTCATAGATCTCAGAGCCGGTGACCACTGCCCCCACCTTCAATTTCCGGTAAGGCTTCACATTAATAACCGGGTGCTGGTTTTGAACGAACAATTCCAGCCTTTCGATCTTTTGGGTGCTTATGGTCAACGGAATGATTCGAGTTGCTGCTACTATTTGATCCTTTTGGCAGGGAAAGTTATTTTTAAGCGTCGAAACAATGATCTCACCCAGTTTATTAATTTTCAAAAGAACGGCAGGCTTCACTTTGACAATGCCTTTGACATTGCTGATGATGCTTGATTTGCCTTCAACCGGATCCGTCCAGTGAAGCTGATCACCACTGATTGCGAAAGCAATGCGCAGGGCAGCGTCATCTTCGTGCAGTTTATCAGCAGAAAGATTCAAAACATAGATGTGATTTTTTCCCAGCTTTTTTAACTCGGGTATATCTTTTTCCTGAACAATGTGGCCTTTTTTAAACCCGACTCCCTTAAATTTTCCAGGAATAATACGGGTAATATCATGGGCCAGCACCATCCCGACGGCTTTTTCCACTTTGACTTTCTTCATATCCGTTTCTGAGCCTCAAAAGTTTAACCTCTAATTCCTGATCCAATCTTCACTTTCAAGTTTGCGCTTAAGCTTACCGCCCGATGCCTCAAATGCCTTAATCCATCCTTTGACACGTTCAGCACCGTATACCTCTTTCCAGGTATCCACAATTTGGTTAACCGGGATGTCCGCATAGGTTCCGTGATCAGTTATGTACTCCATAAATAATTTTTTTTCCTCATTGTAGGGTTGAAATATTGAATCTTCGCGTCCGTTGAATTCCAGTGGAGAAACTTTGGCTTTCCGGCAAAGTTCCTTGTTAAAGGCCGGGGTTGCTTTAACCCACCTTCCATCCAGGTAAAATTCCACAAACCCGTGGTATGAAAACAAATTAGACCCCAGATATTCGAGCAATTGTTTGGTGGCGAGATGATTGTGGACATCGGCAAAACCAACCCGCGAGGGTATACCACATGCCCTGCCCAAAGCACATAATAAAGAGGCTTTGCCGATACAAAAGGCCCGACCTCTTTTAAGCACATTGCTGGCCCGATAATGTTCCGGACGATAAAACGGAGTATAGAAATCATACCAGATCTCATCTCTAGCAGCATAATACAGTTTGATCGTTTTGGAGACAGGATCATCATCTGCATCCTCAATTGCTGACATTGCATAATCGATAATTATTTTAGAGTCAGCATCAATGATCGGCGTTGGCGCAAGGTATTCTGCATGTTCAGATCTCATATCTAATTCCCTTTCAAAGTGAGGTGCCTATATCAAACAATATAACCATTCGTCAAAGAGTTACTGTAGAAAATCGTAATCGTTTATGCTACTATCCTTAAAATTTTTTAGAATCTAAGGAGGTTATCATGTCATCTAAAGTTATGGTTGTCATCTCGACTGCAGAGAAAGACAAAGCGCTAACGGCCATCCTGTATGCAAAAAATGCTCAAAAAAACAAGTGGATCGACGATGTCAGGGTGATCTTTTTTGGTCCTTTCGAAAATCTGGTGTGTGAAGATGACGACGTCATACAGGCCGCATCCGAATTGCTTGACTACAAGACGCCGATCGCCTGCAAGTTTTTATCGGACAAATCGGGGGCCAGTGATAAACTCGAGGAACTGGGCTTTAACGTCGAATATGTGGGAACCTTGATTTCCGATTCCATTAAAGATGGTTATGTTCCAATGGTATTCTAGGCATCTTAAAAAATGCCGTTATCGAGGACGAGGAGGAGCACGAGTACGAGAACGAGGTTACGCAACGTTCCTCCTCGTACTCGTCGTCGTCCTCGTTCTCGTTATCTAAAGCACAGTGGTTAAGCGCGTTGCCTGTTTGCCCGTAAAGCATTAAAATTCGATGGACTCCAGGGCATAACGGGCTCAATCCGCCAGAGGCGGACTAAACCGGAAAATCTAAAATCCTGATCCACATTTTTGCGACGGGTTCTAATATTTGATGGCCTCCGCCCCAGATAAAATTTTGATTATGTCATGATACAAGAGAAACCCACTGCCGGCATTATTCTAGCGGCCGGCGCATCAACACGACTTGGCCAACCAAAGCAACTCTTGCGGCTAAAAGATAAATACCTGATTGAATGGGTGTTGGATGCGGCCTTAAACTCCAGGCTCAGCAGGATCGTTTTGGTTTTAGGGTATTCCCATCAAAAAATTCTGCAAGCACTCGGCAAAAAATCAAAGCACTCAAAGCTTTATATAAAATTCAACCCCCAACATAGAGAAGGACAGAGCCATTCCCTCAGAACCGGGTTATCAACAGTTAAAGACGATTTTGCGGCGGTTATATTTCTGCTGGGCGATCAGCCCATGCTGAATTCGGCAACCATTAATATTTTATTGGAAAGATTTTGGTCCAGCGACAAAGATATCTGCGTTCCCACTTACCGGGGCAAGCGAAAAACCCCCACTGTGTTTGGCCGCCGATTTTACAGACATCTAATGGACATTAAAGGCGACATGGGTGCCCGCCAACTCATCGATGCCAATCCCGACCAGGTGCAAACCGTTGAAATGTACGATCCGCTTTGTTTTTTTGACGTCGATACTGAGCAGGATTTTGAAAGGCTCCTGCGCAAAATTGGCAACCGGCTCGGCTGAGCCTTCGACCCGAGCTACATTCGGCCTGAGCTTATGTCGAAGGCAGGCCGAGGGTCGCGATGCAGGCCAAAATCCAAAATTATTTAACTGATTTTTTCCCACGCAGCCGCTGGGTCTCAGGCTGATTCACTTCAAATGTCTCAGGATTGACAATTATACCGTAGTCTTCTTTGGCTTTTTTTAGCGAAAGAATGCCGTTTCGCACCTCTGTGACGACTTGTTCCGCCGGCCTCAGGTAAGGTTCGCCATATCCGCCACCGCCCCCGGCAACCTGACGCATAATCGTGCCGCTGGGTATGTCGGGCACAATCTCTTTGGATTTGGGTTTATGACGGCTCCCGTCCGGAAAGCTGAACTCCATCTCGTTAAGGCTGCCGGCTTTACCGCCGAAAAGCCCGAAAGCCCGGGTTTGGTTATCGATACCGTCTCCAAATACCACCCCTTTGGATTTCTCACCGCCGAATTTGATAATGGTCTCCACCCCCAGACCGCCCCGCCATCTCCCGGCACCGGCCGAATCCGGCGCATATTCATGTTTGACAATAAAATTGGGTGTCTGCGATTCAAACATCTCGGGATCCTGTGCTAAAATTCCGCCGGCGCAGTTAATCAGGCCAATGTGATCATAACCGTCATAACCCCGTACCGCTCCCGAACCGCCTTTCAAGGCGTTGAAAAGAATATCCACATAAGGACGATTCCGGCGGGGATCGATGCCGGATACGGCCAGCGCCAGCATTCGATTCCAGCCGGCGCTGACTTTAGCCGGAATTGCTTTTGAAAGCGCCTTTAAAATGGCATCCGCATTGGGGCCGGTGATACTGTTTCCAAAGGTTGTGGCCGCCGGAAATTTGGCATTTAAAAAGGTTCCCTCGGGAATGTGAACATGCAATGGTCTCAGAAGACCTTCGTTATGAGGAATATTGGGGTCGATTAACATTAGAAATGTGAGAATCACGGCTGACATGCTGGCGCCCAGGGGTGCATTGGCAAAGCCTGCCGTCTGATCGTCCGTACCGGTGTAATCAAAATAAATCTCATCGTTCTTAATCGTAATGGTGAGTTTTATCCTGAATCTGGAGCCATCATGAATACCGTCATAGTACATCCAGCTTTGGCCTTGATATTGCCCATCTGTGATTCGCCCAATTTCAGAACGCACCATCTTTTCCGTTGAATCAAATAAAAGTGCCATCTGCCCCCGCAGGAGGTCAACACCATAGCGTTCGAGCAGTGAATGCACCCGCCTTTCGCCCACCGAACAGGCACCGATCTGGGCTTTGATGTCTTCGGCGACAATGGGATAACGTATATTGGCAAAAATCAGGTCCCATACGTCCCGCCGCAGTTTGCCTTTCTCGATAACTTTAACAGGGGGTATTCGCAGGGCTTCCTGCCATACCTCGCGGGCATCCGGATTATACCCGCCGGCCACGGCACCGCCGATATCGGCCTGATGCCCTTTTACAGCTGCCCAGGCAAATAGCTCGTCCTTGTGAAAAATGGGCTTAAAGGTTGCCACATCCGCATTCTGGTTACCGCCGCTAAACACATCGTTGTGCAAAATGATATCACCAGGATGAATGTCATCGCCGAAGTAATCAACGATCATTTTGCACACCGGTTGAAGCGCGAAAGCAAGCACCGGGATATACTCGGCCTGTTCCAGCATCCTGCCTCTGGCATCATAAAGACCGGTAACAAAGTCCCTGGCCTCATTGAGGATGGGTGATCGGCTGGTCCGCATCAAGGTGTAGCCCATTTCCTCTGTAATCGCTTTCAAGCGGCATTGCAGAATCGACGTCAACACTTTGTCTGTATGCGCTTTAATGCTCATATGCTCATAAAATTTCTTGAGGCGGCTAATATCATTCAGTTACGCTGGTGCAATTATGGGATATTTCACCACGAAGAGAATGAAGATGCACGAAGAGTAATAAAAAATATTAATAATTGCTTTCTTCGTGTCCTTTGTGAACTTCGTGGTAGAATCTAATTACGACAATAATTCGTTTGATTATATATATGGCTAAAACCCTTATACATTCGACTTTATTTCGATCAATGATGTTTTGCCGGATTCCCGCGGCAACGAAAACGGTGGGATAAGTTCAATATCAGGACTCACACGCAATCGCGCTTTTATGAGCCCGGTCAGTTCGGACTTCAGCCGCTGTTGATCTTCCTGGTTCATATCCTTAAATCCATATTCAATGCAGATTTTAAGCGGCGGTTTCACCAGAGGGCCGGGCTGTTCCAGCATGATTCGCAGCGCTCCGGTGGTTCGCGGCTCAAGCTCAGCGACCAGCCCTTTCAGAGCCGATGGATACAGATTGACGCCCTTGATGATCAGCATGTCATCCGCGCGGCCTAAAATTTTAAACCGTATCTCCGACCAACCACAAGTGCAGGATTCGGTGAATATTTGAATCAAATCACCCAGGGCATAACGCATAAACGGCCCGCCTTCCCAGCCAATAAAGGTAAAAACCATTTCACCAATCGCCCCGTGGACCATCTCAAGGGGATCTTTCGTTTCCGGATCAACCAGCTCGAGCACACAGTGATCAGCGGAAACAAAGTGCATTCCCGGATACGGCTCACTTTCACAGGAAATTCCATGAAAGGCATGTCCGCCGCCGGTATGGTCAAATACCTTGGCACCGAAACCCTCCTGCAACTTTTTTCTCAACGAAGGGATCCCGGCCCCGGGCTCACCGGCGCAGAAAAACCAGCCGATCCCAAGCTCGTGAGCATCTTTACCGACTAGTTTAGGCGCCTGCTCGATAAGGTATTCCCCGAAGGAAGGTGTGGCAATCAACACATCGGGTTTGGTTAAAAGTGCGAAATCAAGCACTCGCCGGGTTCCGCCTTCGATACCCACAGGCACAACACCGAGCCCCATGGACTGCAGGCCGTCGGAAAGAGGAAGCCCACCGGTAAACATACTCAAAGAAAGCGCCTGCAGGACAATATGACCCGGTCTCAGACCGGTCCGCCAGTATTTGCGGCAATGCATCTCGTTCAATACGTTGATGTCATTTTGAGTCAGCGTATAAAGGGTGGGCTCGCCGGTGGTTCCGCTGGTTGAATTGATTCGGATAATTTTTTCTCTGGGAGCACAGGTGATCAGACCGTAAGGATGTCCAAATCGTCGGATGGATTCCGTCTGTATCCGGCGATGCTCATCTTTGGTCATCAGCGGAATTTTCTGGAAATCTTCAAAGCACTGAATATCTTCCGGCGTTAACCCGGCTTTTTGAAACTTTTCTTCACGATAATAGATCGAATTATCGAAGTTATACTGTAGTTGTTTTTTTAAACGTTTCCATTGAAGCGCTTTCATGTCTTCCGCAGAAAGTGTCTCAACATCTTCGTTCCAGAATTGTCGGTCCTTAATCATCATATTTGAGACAAATTTATAGATCTGTATCAAAACCTTTTAATTCAATTCGTTTCACCCTAGTATTCACTCCAATTTGACTTTGTCGATACGAATTTAGAAGCTCAAATTCATCATGAATAATCCCCTCCCTTGATGGGAGGGGACATAGGGGAGGGTGAAAATCTACTAAATACACTTTTTGCTAATAACCTCTACCACTTCTTCTAAATTGTTAAATATATCATTATTCCAGAACCTCAAGACGGTAAAGCCATTTTCGCTAAGCAACTTATCCCTTTTGCTATCTTTCTTCTTTATTTTAGCATGATGTCCGCCATCCAGTTCAACAATTATCTGTTTTTCAACGTTGACAAAATCGACGATATAATTCCCGATTGGTTGTTGCCTTCTAAATTTAACACCCACTATCTGCTTGGCTCGCAGCTTACTCCACAATAAAGATTCTGCTCGAGTAGAATTCTTTCTTAGTTTTCTAGCATTTTTTGTAAGGTCAGAGGTCATTCTTTTGATTCCTCCCCCTCCCCCAGCCCCTCCCACCAAGGGAGGGGAGAATTATTAGGACTTGGCAATGGTAAGGTTTAAAAAGGGTAAATAATAGTCTTTACGTTACCTGATCCGGAGAATACTGACCCTCGCATATCTCAATCAACAGGTCCAACCCTTTGGTCGGATAAAAAAAGGCCACCTGACCATGCGCCCCTTTCCTGGGAAACCCTTTGACCAGCTTCAATCCTTTAGCGCACAGTTCCTCCACAGCCTGTTTAAAATCTTCGACTTGAAAGGCGACGTGCTGAACCCCGTTGCCCGGTCTGGTCACCAGAGGATCTACATCATCCAGCGGCTTTTGAAACTCAATAAACTCCATTTGCCCGGAACCCAGCGGATAGAAGGCGATTCGAATTCCACTTTCTTTAATTTCCATTACTTGCTGACACTCAAGACCAAAGAAATTCGAAAGTTCATCCATGGCCTGCTGCAGGTCATCGACAACGACTCCAATATGGTCAAATTTCTTGAAAATTGTCATTTTCTAATTTAATTTAAAAATCAACGCAGGAGGGGTTCAAGGCAGCATTTTTCAAAGGTCTCTAGTTGACAGTGAAGATAGCTTATGCTATCCGGTTGTATACAGTATACGAAAATGGTTGTCAACGACAGGTCCTCGAGCCAATCTGGCTCACACACTCTAACCCCAAATCTCTCCGAAACCCCCACAAGGGAGATCATATGCTACTTCAGGTCATATTCAGCGGTCTGGCTACGGGCAGTATCTATGCCCTTGTGGCGCTGGGGTTAGCCCTGATTTACAACACCACGGAACATGTTAATTTTGCCCAGGGCGAGATGTCCATGGTTTGCGCTTTTGTGGGATTTACCTTTTTTAATATGCTGGGTCTTTCGCTTCCGATCGCAATTGTATTGACCCTTCTGATATCCGTATTGTTGGGACTTATTACCGAGCGCCTGGTTATCCGTCCGGCCATGCGGGCACCCCATTTCAATATCTTCATCATTACCCTGGGAGTGTCGATTGTCATGAAAAGTTTGTCCGGCTTTATCTGGAGCCACAACGACTATCCGTATCCCAGTATATTTCCGGATGAAATCGTTACCATTGGAAGCGCCACGATTGATTTGGTCGGTCTGGGGAATATCGGCGCGACCGTAATGCTGATGGTGATTTTATATGCTTTTTTTAGGTACACCCGTTATGGAACGGCCATGCGGGCCGTAAGTGAAAGTCAAACCGCCGCCTTGCTGATGGGTGTAAGCGTCAAGCAGTCTTTTGCCGTCACCTGGGCCATCAGCTTTCTGGTGGCTGCGGTCGCAGGCATTCTTATGGCGCCGGTTGTTTTCCTCAGCACCCATATGGGGATCGTGGTCATCAACGGTTTTGCCGCCGCCATATTAGGCGGCTGGGGCAGTATACCGGGTGCCATTATCGGAGGCATGCTTCTGGGCGTGATCGATAATGTCGCGCCTCTTTACCTTCCCTCCCAAATCAAAAACGTGGTGCCCTTTGCGGTGATTTTTATCGTACTGGTCATCCGTCCCAAGGGGATCATGGGCATGGAGCGCTTTACAAAGGTTTAAAATGCTTTCTTTGATGCAGCCATCAGGCAAATGGAAAATAGTGGGCTGGACAGGTGCTCTGGCCGTCTTGCTCAGCATGCCCTTGTTTTTAGGAAAATATTCTGTTTTCCTCCTCAGCCTGCTGGCAATTTATGCACTGGTTTCCCTGGGCTTGAATCTCTTGATGGGCTATACGGGTCAAATCGCCGCCGGGCATGCCGGATTTCTGGCCATTGGGGCTTATGTCACCGCCCTCGTTACGGCCAATTTTGAATGGCTGCCCTGTCCGCTGACGCTTTTGCTGGCCGGTACCGTCAGCGGGATGGTCGGCTTCCTGCTGGGCATACCGATCCTGCGGTTAAAAGGTTTCTACATTGCCATGGCCACCCTGGCGTTCGGCGTTGTGGTCAGCGAGATTATCCTGCAGTGGAGCTCCCTGACCGGCGGCGATGACGGCTTTAGTGTGCCTACCGCCAGAATCGGCAGTTTTGTTTTTGATTCTGATTTCAAACTTTTTTACCTGATCATCCCGGTAACGATTATCATGACCCTGCTGGCCCGGAATCTGGTAAATGGGTATATCGGTAGAGCCTTTATTGCCTTAAGAGAGAGCGAAATTGCCGCCCAGACAATCGGCGTCGATCTGGCCAAATACAAGACGATTGCCTTTGCCATCAGCGCTTTCTATACGGGTGTCGCCGGCGGACTGTTTGCCTTTTTAATTACCTATTTGTCTCCGGATGCGTTTACGATTGAGCTTTCCATTGACTTTATTGCCATGATTGTCATTGGGGGCCTGGGCTCAATCATGGGTTCTATCATCGGGGCGGTCATCCTGACCGGTATGCAACAGGTGCTGGCAGGATTATTGGATCTGCAGATCTTGATTTTTGGCCTGGCACTGATCATCTTTATGATATTCATGCCCAAAGGGATTGTCGGTATGTTAAAAGATCTAAAAGAAAGGTTTACTTGATATTTTATTCATGCCAAAAAAAGAAGGTGACATCAAAAACAACAGGATTTTATTCTCCCAAGCAACCCCACCATGAAAGGAGATTTTATCATGCAAAAACTCAGGTACGTATCAACCTTCGGACTTATTGTTCTCGTTGCCCTTTTCTTTGCAGTAAATGATGTGAAGGCCGAAGTGGGTGTAACCGACACCTCGATCCTGGTCGGATGCTCCAACAGTTTCTCGGGCCCACTGGTTTATCCGGGCACCCAGCTGGTCAACAACGGGCTGGAAGCCTACATTGGATACATTAACGCCCAGGGCGGGGTCAACGGCCGCAAAATCCTGACCCAGTATTACGACGACGGCTACAAACCCCAGAACGCCGTGGCCAACACCAAACGACTGGTGGAACGGGATAAGGTATTTGCCATTCTGGCTTCCCAGGGGACCGGGGCCGTCATGGCTACGGTGAAGTATTTGACGCAAAACAAGGTGCCCCTGCTTTTTCCGTTTCAAGGGGTGCCTCTTTCAGGTCAGCCGACCATATTTACTTCTTTCACGCCCTACCCGAACCAAGCGGAACTGGTTGTCACCTGGCTGGTGAAGGTCAAGGGCTTCAAACGCATCGGAATCCTGTATCAGGACGATAAATACGGATACACCTTCAGGGATCCCGGTCAAAAAACACTCCAAAAATTAGGGTTGGATTGGGCTGCAGCAGAATCTTACAAGCGCGGGGCCAAAGACCTGAGCGCCCAGGTGGCCAAGCTGCGCAAAGCCAATCTGGACGCCTGTCTCCTGGTGGCCACGCCGCCCCCGGGAGCCACTTTTCTGAAAGAAGCCCACAAACAGGGCTGGAAAAATACCAGAATCATATCCTCCGGTCCTTTAACGGACGA